>Ga0256828_1000120_pt1 | contig 52170 bp, 55 predicted proteins | sample CV88metaG_FD_185993 | JGI IMG/M metagenome (GOLD analysis project Ga0256828, IMG submission 185993) | Hydrothermal vent microbial communities from East Pacific Rise, Pacific Ocean - CV88 | ecosystem: Environmental > Aquatic > Marine > Hydrothermal vents | place: Pacific Ocean: East Pacific Rise...
CATGTGCAGGAACTGAGCATTGTCCATTTGGTGTTATAGAAAATAAAAATGATGCCATTGCTATGGCTTCATACCTTGATGAAAAAGTGCCACTTGAGAGTGGGCGTATTCGTATGTACTGGTCAGCGTGTGTGAAAGGGTGTGGTATTCATGGGTTGGGTGATATTGGTTTTGAAGGGTGTAAAGCAAAAGTCAATGGTGTAAGTGGAAGTGGTGTTAACATCTATTTAGGTGGAAAAATAGCAGGTAATGGAGCAGTAGAAGGGCATACCATCATAAAAGGTGCACCTTTAGAGTATGCTAAGTACTATGTTGAGTCTTTGGCTCTTGAGTATAAACGCTTACGCAAAGATGGTGAGAGTTTTGAGGTATTTTGTGATAGAGTTTTGAGAAACTATACTAACGCTTATATAGGTTTTACTTTAATGCTTCAAGCTTATATGAGACAAAAAAACATAGTAGTAGATTTTGGTTTTGAAACAAAAGTAGCAACAGGAAAAAATGAAGAGTTTGAAGTTTTTGAACTTGGAAGAAAACTCTACTATAAACTTACAAAGCAAGAAGCCTATAGTGCTTATGATCGTTTTACAAATGTAAATAAGCGGGAAAAATTAGAAGATATTCGTAAACTTCTTCCAACTATTGATGAAAATATAGCATGGATGTTAGAACTTATTTTACACTCTGATGAAACAAAACGGGCTGTCGTTTTTTCAGAACTTATGGAGTTCATTTTACTTTATAAAAAGTAGATTTTTATATGGCACTTTGTCATATTTTTTCCACTTAGTGTTGTTTTAAGTTATAGTAGCACTTCAAGGAGTGCTTATGCGAGATTTTCGTGAAATTATTGTTTTTATAAAAGCTTACATGTACGAAAAAAAGAAAGTATATGACAAAGATGTTGCTTTGCGTTTGGGGATTAATCAAGCACAGTTTGCAACACTTAAAAGGCGTAACTCAATCCCTTATAACCATTTGTTACAGTTTTGCTATGAAGAAAATTTATGTGCAAATGAGTTGTTTTTCAAATCTTAGACTGTACAGTCACCTTTTTTGCTTCAAAAAGTTCTATGGCAGTTTTTACCATAGGTTCTTTTGTGATGTCTGTACCATTAATTTCATCTTGTACCGAGGCTTCAGCACAGTTAGTAACACAACTTGCACCTCCACCTGCTTCTATATCTGCTATGGTTGAGCCACTTTGCCCATCTTCTAAAGATGGTGGAGGGGTTTGGTGTTTTTGTATCTCACGACTACAAGGAACACCTTTGATTTTTGTACTAAAACTAAAAATTTCTCTTACGAGTTGTTTTATGACACCATAGCCATGTTTAAGTAGTTTTTTACAGTTTTCATCTGCACAACTTTCCCATGTAAGGGTCTCATTTTCATAAGATATAAAACGAATATTATTTGTAAAACATACACCTAAATCATAGTTTCTATCTGTAATTTTTGCTATGAGTTTAGCAAAAAGTTTTTCACCATTATTTAGTTGTATTTGTTGTTTTTGTACTGATGGTACTTTTTGTGTTTGAATGCGTTCTTTTGTTGGTTCTTGAGTGTTTATTTGTATTGGTTGTGCTTGTAGCTCTTGTTCGAGTGATTCTATCATTTGATCGATTTCTCGGATTTTGAGAGCTTCTACCATTTTAAAAAATATCATAGAAAGGACAAACGAACCATCGGCATTGATACTAAAAAGGTATTTTGATTCACTTAAAATTCTAAAAAATCTCTCAAGAACAAGTGTAGAAAAAGGTGCATCTTGTTTATACATTTTCTCTTTAAGATAAGCTATAAGCTCATCAACAACCATTTCACTTTCATAATCTTCAAGTTTTTTAGTGTAGTTTACAAGTGCTTGGTAGTCTTTTGCAAAAACAGCTTCAAAGAGTTGCTCTAAAAACTGAGGATCGACAAGTCCAAGCATATCTGTAACAGTTGGAATATCAACATAGCCTTTAGAATAGATGATAGCTTGGTCAAGAAGGGTAAGGGTGTCACGCAAACTTCCATTACCACTTCGTGCTAAAATTTCTAAAGCATCCATCTCATAAGTGATGTTTTCAAGTTGTAAAATATGTACAAGATGTTCTACTACTTTATGCGTTGCTATACTTTTAAAACGAAAATGTTGTGTACGGCTTAAAATGGTTGCTGGAAGTTTTAAAGGATCTGTGGTTGCAAGTATAAACTTCACATAAGAGGGTGGTTCTTCAAGCGTTTTTAAAAGAGCATTAAATGCCTCTTTTGTGAGCATATGCACCTCATCAATGATAAAAATTTTATAACGAGCTACAGCAGGTTTGTACTTTGTTTGTTCTATAAGATCACGAATATCATCAATCTTACGGCTACTCGCCCCATCCATCTCAATGATGTCCATATGACGGTTCTCTACTGCCATAATACAGTTTTGACATTTACCACATGGTTCGTGACTCACACCCTCTTCACAAATGAGTGCTTTTGCAAATATTCTTGCTGTTGAGGTTTTTCCACTTCCTCGAAGTCCAGAGAAGAGGTAAGCATGAGAGAGTCTGTTTGCATCAAGAGCTAAAGAGAGTGTTTGTGAAATGGTCTCTTGCCCTATGAGTTCATCAAAATTTTTAGGACGATATTTTCTTGCTAATACTTCTGATGTTTCTTTCACATAACTCTCCTAGATAAATTAAAGAGATTTTAGCATGTGTTGTGTTAAAAGTGGATTAGAGCTACTTTAGTTTAAATTGTGTTTGAACTTGTTATAATCAATGCTAACTTACTTAAAATGGGGGGGGAATTGTATAAGTATATTTTTTTACTCATTTCTACTCTATTACTTGGCAAAACAACACAACTTACTGATGTAACACTACAGTTAAAATGGAAGCATCAGTTTCAGTTTGCTGGTTATTATATGGCAAAAGAAAAAGGTTTTTACAAAGATGTAGGCTTACATGTAAAGGTTCTTGAATTTCATAATGGTATTAACATAGTAGATACTGTTGTTCATAATAAAGCTACTTATGGAGTTGGCTATCCTAGTGTTGTTCTTGATAAAGCAAATGGTGCAAAAATCATCCTCTTAAGTGCCATAAATCAACTCTCTCCTTATGTACTTTTAAGTAAAAAATCATCAAATATTCATTCTATAAGTGATTTTAAAAATAAACGCATTATGATAGATAGTGAAGCTATATCTACAGCTTCTTTTGTGGCTATGTTAAATTCACATCATATAAAACTTTCAGATATGATACTCCAACCACCTGTTTTTTCCATAGATCCTTTTGTTAAGGGGCAAACAGATATCATTACAGCATATCTCTCAAATGAACTTTATGATTTGGAGCAAAGAGGCGTAGCATTTCGAGTATGGAATCCTGCATACTATGGTTTTGATTTTTATGATGATATACTTTTTACCTCAACACAAGAGTTACAAAAGCATCCAAAAAGAGTGGAAGCTTTTAAAAGGGCTTCTCTTAAAGGGTGGGCATATGCGTATGATCATATAGAGGAAACAATTGATGTTATTTTACAAAAGTATAACACTCAGCATAAAACAAGGGAAGCACTCCTATTTGAAGCAAAAGCATTAAAAAAACTTGCTTACTATAATGGTGCAAAACTCGGAGAAATAACGAAAGAGAAAATTAAACGCATAGTTGATGTTTATAATCTTCTTGGTTTTGTACATTACGATTCAAATATAGATAACTTTATCTATACATCGCAACATAGTTCTCTTTTTACAAAAGCACAAAAAAAATATCTTAGAAAAAAAGGTGCTATTAAAGTGTGTATGAGAGTACATAATCTACCCTATACCGATCAAGATGCTAAAAATCGTTACATTGGTATGAATGCAGATTATTTTCATCTTTTAGAAAAAAAATTTAAACTTAATTTTTCTTTTATAAAAACACAAAGTTATGAACAATCTCTCTCTTTTGTTGCAAGTGGTAGATGTGATGTTTTGCCTTTAAGTGTGCATGCTGAAGATACCTCATATTTTAATTTTACATCACCTTACTTTAAAATTCCTTTAGTTGTCGCAACAAATACAAATGCACTATGTATTAATGATTTTACAAAATTTGCTGGTATAAGACTAGCGATTAAAAAAGATTGCTTTTATAAAAAAAGTTTACAAAAAGCGTATCCAAAAATCATTTTTATAGAGGTAGATAATGTAAAAGATGGTCTTACTCTTGTTAAAAACAATAGGGTGTATGGTTACATTGGTACACTTGTAGGTGTGAGTTATACTATTCAAAATTTTTTCATGGGTGAATTGAAAGTTTCTGGAGAATTAAATAAAAAGCTTGAGCTAGGTATGGCTATAAATAAAAAAGAGTTAGATCTATTGTATATTCTTCAAAAAGCTGTACTTAATGTAGAAAATTATGAAGTGCAAAAGATAGTGAATGATTGGATAAGTGTAGAGTACACTAAAGAGATGGACTATAGTTTGTTGTTTAAAGTTTTTGTTGCTTTAGTTAGTGTCATACTTATCATTTGGTATCTTTACCGTAAAGAAAAAAAATTAAAAAATGAGCTTGAAGTTAAAAATATTGTTTTTCATACTATTGTTAATGCTATAGAAACACCTTTAATATATAAAAATAAAGAAGGTGTTTTTCTGAGTGTAAATCAATCTTTTGCTGCAAATTTGCTTGGTCTTGAAGTTGGAGATGTTGTTGGAAAAAAACTTGATGATTTAGACACAGCACTCCTAGCAAATGAAATAGCTTTTTATAAAGAACAAGATAGAAAACTTTATGAGTCAAAACAAAATCAAACTTATGAAACAAAAATTCAACTAAAAACGACGCAAGAAGTAAGAGATTTTAAAATTCAAAAAACACTCCTATATGCTTATGATAATGAGATTATAGGTTATGTCGGATTTATGTATGATATAACTGATATGAAAGATAGAGAAGAAAAACTTGAGTATATAGCTTCTATAGATCCTATGACAAAACTTTACAATCGAAGATATTTTACACAAATGAGTGAAACTATACTAAAAATAGCTAAACGAGAGGCTAAACCTTTAAGTGTCATTATGCTAGATATAGATGATTTCAAGCAAGTAAATGATACCTATGGACACAAGATTGGGGATGATGTTATCATTAAAATAGCACAAACTTTACAAAATATAGGACGAAAAAGTGATGTAGTTTGTAGGTTTGGTGGTGAAGAGTTTATACTTCTTTTACCTTATACACAAAGAGAAGGTGCTAGCATTATTGCGGAGAAAATAAGAGCTGATATACAAATGCTTAGTATTTGTGTAGATGATACAAAAGTGATACATGTAAGTGTAAGTGTAGGTGTTTCTAGTGTAGATGTTACCCATCAAAAAGTTTTAGATTTTGCTATAAAACAAGCAGATGATGCACTATATAAAGCAAAAAAAGAGGGTAAAAATAGAGTAGAAATTTTATAAACTTTTTACGCACTCTTTAAAAATCTCACCTCTTTGAGCATAAGAGTTGAACTCATCAAGTGATGCAGCTGCTGGTGAGAGGAGGGCAACCTCTTGTTTTGTAAGTTTTTTATCTATTTGTATTACTGCATCTTCAAGATTTTGACATACCTTACATGTAAGGTTGTATTTGTGTGCAAGTGTCGCAAGTTTTTGTTTGTTTGATCCTATCGTATAGAGCTGTAACTCCTTGTTTGTTAAAAAAATAAACAACTCTTCCAAATCTACCCCTTTGTCATCCCCACCAAGAATAAGATGAATAAAATGATTTTTATACCTTTGTATAGCTACTTTTGTAGCATCAAGATTTGTAGCTTTTGTGTCATTAACCCAAAGGCGTTTGTTTTTGTCAAATAACTCCTCTTGACGGTGTGGATCAAGAGTGAAAGTATTGATTTTCTCATAAGATATACGATTGTTTAAAAGCTTATCGACTCCCATTGCTAAGAGTGCATCCATTAAAAAAGCACCTTTAAATTTTACTTTGTTATGTTCTATGTTAAAAAGCTTTGCTAAATCATTTTCATCTTCATAACATAAAAGTTTTGCTTGTGTTTGAGTGTTTTCATAAGCTTTTGGTATGATAGCTATACTCTCTGGAGGCATCATGGAAAGGGGTTTGAGTTTTGCTTTAATGTATTCTTGCATACTACCATGCCAACTGAGGTGATCTGGTGAGAGAGGCAGGAGTACATATACATTTGGGTAGGCAGTATTTGTGTAGTGCATAGTAAAGGAGCTTGTTTCTAAAATCCATAAAGGTGATTTATCTGATAGTTTTGCTAGGGGGGTGCCAATATTTCCTCCCGCTAACGCTCCTTTATCATTAAAAAGATGTTGCATCATCTGTGTTGTGGTTGTTTTACCATTGGTTCCACTAATCCATACTTTTAAAGGTTTTGTCTTTGCAAAGTAGTCATATTCGCTAATGAGATGTTGCGCTTTTTGTATGAGTGGATGGTCTGGTGGTAGTCCAGGAGAGGGGATTTCAAGTGTTGAACATTGTGGATTAAAACTACTTGATGGTTGTACTCTATAGCCCTCTTTATCTGTATAGGGTTGTGTGCATTTATCATCAAAAAAAATAGGATTTTGAAGATGTTTAGCTAAAGGGCGAGTAGTGATACCATGACCAAAAAGGGATGTATGTTGTTTCATAAGTTAAGCCATTTATGTGCGATTTTTTTTAAAGCGTCTGGATTTTCTGAAGCAAAAAATTGAAGCTGTGTTTGTGGTGTATGGGTACTTACATGTAACTCTTTTTCAAGGTATTCTACGATGGCATTACCTGAGTGAATGAGCTGTGTTTGTGGTGTAAAAAAGGTTTGTATTTCATTAGCTATAAGTGGAAAATGGGTACATCCTAAGATGACTGCATCAGGAGTATTAAGGGTATGAAAATAGTACTTAAGTATTGCTTGAAGTACTTCCCCTTTAACATCCTCTTCAACCAAAGGAACAAAAAGGGGAGTAGCTAAGGGTGTAAGGTTATGATAGCCTCGTTTTTTAAGTCCTTGTTCGTATGCTTGAGAAGTTATAGTTGCTTTTGTACCTAAAATAAGAACAGATTTATCTTTATTGTGAAGTGCATTAGAAGTAGCTAAAATACCAGCTTCTACAACACCTACAACAGGGCATGAAGCACTCTCTTTCATTTCATTAAGAGCATAGGCACTTACAGTATTACATGCAACAATGATAAGATCAAGATCAAAGTTTTTAAAAAACTCTACAGCTTCTATAGCATAACGAATAATTGTGTTTTTGTCTTTAGAACCATAAGGAACTCGTGCAGTATCACCAAAGTAGATAATCTCTTCAAAAAGATGATGTTCTACAAGCGATTTAACAACTGTTAAACCACCAATTCCACTGTCAAATACACCAACTTTCATCTATTTGTCCGTATTCATACTCTCTAAAAACTCTTCATTAGTAGCTTTTTTACCCATAGTATTGTAGATAAATTTTAGTGCTTCGATTTCGTTGTCTTGTTTATGAATCATTTGGCGAAGAATAAACACTTTTTGAAGTGTTTCTTTTCCTATGAGAAGTTCATCTTTACGCGTACCAGATTTAAGGATGTCAATGGCAGGGAAGATTCTTCTGTCTGCAATTTTTCTATCAAGAACTACTTCCATATTACCTGTACCTTTAAACTCTTCAAAGATTACCTCATCCATACGGCTTCCTGTATCTACAAGTGCTGTTGCAATGATAGTTAAGCTTCCACCATTTTCGATGTTACGAGCTGCACCAAAGAAGCGTTTTGGTTTATGAAGTGCATTGGCATCAACACCACCAGAGAGTACCTTACCACTTGATGGTGTCACTGTGTTATATGCACGAGCAAGACGCGTGATAGAGTCAAGAAGGATGACAACATCTCTTCCAAGCTCTACGCGTCTTTTTGCCTTTTCTATCACCATTTCAGCCACTTTTACATGGTTTTTCGCTGGCATATCAAAAGTAGAGCTATATACTTCACCTTTAACACTTCGCTCCATGTCTGTAACCTCTTCAGGTCTTTCATCTACAAGTAAAACCATTAAGTCAACTTCTGCATGATTTGCCGTGATACCGTGAGCTATCTCTTTTAAAAGTTCTGTTTTACCACTTCTTGGTGGTGCTACAATGAGTCCCCTTTGCCCTTTTCCTATAGGAGAGAAAAGATCCATCATACGACCTGTAAGCCCTTTTTCACGGTACTCTAGTTTGAGTTGCTCTTCTGGGTAGAGTGGTGTAAGGTTGTCAAAAAGTGGTCTTTTTTTAGATTCTTCTGGTGGAAGTGAGTTTACGGCTTCTATCTTGATGAGGGCATAGTATCGTTCTTGATCTTTTGGAGGGCGTACCTGACCAGTAACAACATCTCCGTTTCTTAGTGCAAAGCGTTTAATTTGTGTGTTTGAAACATAGGCATCGTTGATAGATTCATTAAAACTTTTATCGATAGAACGGATAAAACCATACCCATCTTGCATAATCTCTAAAATACCACTAAAAAGGATGTAGCCACCCTGAGCAGTTTGTGCTTTTAAAATTTCAAAGATGACATCTTGGCGTTTAAGCTCATTTGGGTGTTCAACACCAAGAGCAGTAGCTATCTCTACAAGCTCCTCTATACTTTTTGTACGCAACTCTTCTACACTTGAACCTTTAACAGGTGTATGTGTTCTTTTTGAGTTATTGTTATTTTTGTTGTTTTGATTGTTTTTGTTATTAGAATTTTTTGTGTTTTTACGAGGTTGTGAAGAAGTGTTTTCGCTCATAGGGTATAACTGCCTTAATGTATTTGGATTTTGTTGTGAGAAAGATAAAAGATACCTTATATATCTTTTTAGTGATGTAATTTTACACTAACTCACTTGCTTATGTCAAGTTTTTGTATTTCTCTTTGGATTTTCATTTAAAATCTCTTTTTTTTATAATACAATAACAGCATGAAAAAACAATATACAATTTTAGTAACAAATGATGATGGATATGAGGCAAATGGTTTAGACGCACTTGTGTGTGCATTAAAAGAACTTGAGAATGTTCGGGTAGTTGTAGTCGCTCCTGCAAGTGAAAAATCTGCTTGTGGACACTCTCTTACACTTACAAGACCTTTGCGTTTTGTGGGAATTGATGATGATTTTTTTAAGCTTGATGATGGAACACCTAGCGATTGTGTGTATCTAGCCCTTAGTACAATGTTTGAAAATATAAAACCTGATTTGCTTATCAGTGGCATTAATAGGGGATCAAATATGGGTGAAGATATTACTTATAGCGGTACTGCTGCTGGTGCTATGGAAGGTGTTTTACATGACATCCCTTCTATAGCTATTTCACAAGTGATGGATTTTAGTAATCCTAGTGGTGATTTTACTTTAGCGCAAAAAACGATACGAAAAATAGTAACAAAAGTACAAGAGGGAACATTTCCTCTACCAAAAAGGGAATTTTTAAATATTAACATCCCTGCTGGTGTTGAAGAAGCCCCTTTTGCTGTAACTTATGCTGGATATAGATACTATGCAAATGATGCTCATATGCATAGGAATCCACGAGGGGAAGAACATTATTGGTTAGGATTACATCCTCTTGCTTTTGCACCAAGAGAGGGTATTGTTGGGTTGAGTGATTATGAGGCTATTGAGATGAAAAAAATTTCTATAACGCCTATTATGCTCGATTTGAGTGCTTATAAAAGTATGCAAAAGTTAAAGGAGTGGATGGGTGAAGCGTAAAGTAGTACAGTTTTTTTGTTTGATTTGTTTCTTACATGTAAGTATGTTAGAGGCTAAGGAAATCTATATATATAGAGGACAAGGTGTTGATAACAATCTAAAAGAGATGCCTGAAGATATAATAACTGCTGATTTACCTTATGAAAAAACTTATTTAATGGCAGTTGGTGGGTTTTTTCCTTTAACCAAAGTTTTTGATACGATAGATATAGGTACAACAGGTGTCATTGTGAAACATCATGGTATGCAATCACATGTAGAGGTTGATTGTGCTATGAGTATGCGTTATAAAGAGTTACTACCACATAATGATGTTATCAACGCTAATTATGCTATGGGTATAGGTTTGTCGTATGCCTTTGCAACACCTGTTTATGAAGATACTGCTAGTAATGGAAAGTATTACCGTTTTCAAGCTTTTTTACATTTTGATGTAGAAATCTATACTCCTTATTTTTCACATGTCTCTTTTTTAGCACGAGTACACCATCGTTCAGGTATTTATGGGCTTATAGCTCCTCGTAATGTTGGTTCTAATTTTGTTGCTTTTGGTTTAGCATACCACTTTTAAAGGAAAATCTTATGGATGAAAAGTATAATCGTATAAAACTTCTTTTTCAAGATGATTTTACAAAACTTAAGAATGCGGAAGTGATTCTTTTAGGTGTTGGTGGTGTTGGTGGTGCTTGTCTTGATTGTTTATATCGAAGTGGTGTAACAAAGATTACCATAGTAGATTTTGACACATATGATTGTACTAACCAAAATCGCCAGATGTGGTCAGAACTCCATGAGGGAGAAGTGAAAGTGCAAGCCCTAAAAAAGCATTATCCTGATGTTGTGATTATTAAGCAACGCATTGATGAAGTGTGGGTAGAAGAGTTTGACTTTACTCCTTATGATGTTGTTATAGATGCTATAGATGATAGACTAGCAAAACTTGCTCTTGCACAAAAATGTCATAACAAGCTGTTAAGCTCTTTTGGCAGTGCAAAAAGGGTTGATCCAACAAAAATAATTGTTGATGATATATGGAAAAGTTATGGTGATAAATTTGGTGCAAAAATTCGTTATGAATTGAAAAAACGGGGATTTAAGAAAAAGTATAAAGTAGTTTTTTCATCAGAAGAAATTAAAACAAAAGAGAATGGTAGTTTTGTGGGTGTAACTGCTACCTTTGGCTTAATGTTGTGTTCTGAAGCTATAAAGATGTTAAGGCTAGGCTAAGTGCAGTTTTTTGTACTTTTATGCTGTTTAAGTGTTCTAGTAGAAGCGAATGATTTCATAGCGTTTGATTATGAACTTGATGCGTACTACTCGAATATTTCTGCTTTTATAGATTTAGATAAGAACAAGACTATAGAAGATGGTGGTCATTTAAGTGAAAAAGAAATTTATACAAATTTACTTTATCATTCTTTACATCCAAATATTTTTTTGGTCGAAATTTCACTAAATCCTATGCCTATACTTGGTGTTTATTTTAAGAAACATTATGAAAAGTTAGATACACTGGATTTAGTAAAAGCTTTAACAGCAGGTTTTGAAGAACCTTATGCTTTGTCTTTTTTTATAGGTCGGATGATGGTTTTTCAAACAAATAATGAAACCCATATTGGGAAAAACAGAGCATATATAGGTGTTTTAGTAAGTGTTGGTGATAAAAGCATTAAGGATAATCTTCTTTATAACAATAGATGGTATGAAGTGGAGTTAAAGCTTAAAGGTACACGAGAACAAGAATATAGAGATTTAGATTGGAGTTTTCGTCTAGGTTCAAGAATACATCAAAACCATGATTTTGTAGATTCCTTATATATAGGTATGCGACGCAGTAGTATTGACTATAAAAAAAGTATTAATTCTTTACTTTATAATAGTGCATATAGTGTTTTAGTAGAGTTTGATAAGAAAACTATGCAACCTATAAAATCGGAATTTCTTTTAGAAAAGAAGTTTCCCATTTCAAGTAGATATAAAATGGTTTTTGGTATAGAAGTAGGGTACCTTTATACGAGTAGTCATCGCTATAGAGGTGTTTTGCAAAATATTGGAGTAGATAATCATCAGGTTGTTTTGCGTCCAAATATAAAATTTTGAAAGAGGGAGTTATATGTTTGATTTTTTAGATAGTGATTGGTTTAATATTAGTTTAGAAGTTGTATTTTTAGTGTTGATTTCTTATGATGTCAAAAAATATTTTGAAACACGTAAGAGAGAGTATATCGTTAATGTAGTGCTTACGCTTGGATTTGCTATATGGGCGTTGTACCCTTACTATAACTCTTATGTAGGGTGGCAAGATGAGCAAAAAAAAGAGATGCTTTCTCACTGCAAGGGTGATGAAAACTCTACAAAACTGTGTCGTTGTTTAGATGACGCAACTTTTAAAGGTTACACTTATGAGGAGTATAAAGCAATCGATAAAAATGCAACGGAGTACAAAGAGTTTCTTCAAGATGCAAAAGAGGAGTGTTTAGATGATGGATGGTTTTGATAAAAGCTCACCTTTAGTGTGTGAAGGTATTGTCGGTGATGGGTGTGGAGGTGGACGCTGGTTTTATGTGCAAGAAGAAAAACTCCTTGCGTATGACCCTGCTACACAAACCTCTATGGTTTTATGTGATGGGCTTGTTAATGCTTTGCGTATTAGTAAAAAAGGGTGTAGTATAACCATTACATGTAAAGATGAAAATGTGGAGTTTAATCTCTCTTCATTACAAAAGGTATAATGATGAACAGATGGATGGAAGTAGCATATAATGAAGCAACAAAAGGTATGCTTCAACGAGATGGTGGTCCTTTTGGGGCTGTGATAGTGAAAGATGGTGAAGTGATAGCTTCTGCACATAATGAGGTGTTATGTTCTAAAGATCCAACAGCACATGCTGAGGTTTTAGCCATTCGTAGAGCAAGTCAAGTGTTAGAAAGTTTTGACCTCAATGGGTGTACACTTTATACTACATGTAAGCCTTGTCCTATGTGCCTTGGTGCTGTTTTATGGGCGAGAATTCCCACTGTGTACTATGGAACAACAGAGAAAGATGCTGCTGCTATTGGTTTTGATGATGCAAAATTTTATGATGTACTTATGCACAAAGATAACGCTTTAGTTATGCAACAGATAGATTATGAAAAAACAAAAGAACTCTTTGATAACTGGGTTAGTGATACCAAAAGAGAACTTTATTAAGCTTTTAGGGTAGTGGGCATTGTGTATGATTTGCATCTATATAACACTGAATAGGTACTAAATCATACGGGAGTTTTTCTATCTCATTACCCTCTTGAGTTTGTTTCTTTAGATACTTGACAAAACTCATAGCGTAGTCGATATAAGTGTTTACTTTACGCTCTTGTGGTATCTGTGCAAATGTTGCATACCCATCATGCCCCGATGCAAGATAGCTATGGGTAATGACACTATAGTTTTGATCTGCTTGTAGTGGTGACCAAGCTAAAGTTTTTTTGTCCATATACTCCAAATGTGTTATGCGATGGTTGCGTGGTTGTGAAGTGTTAATGTCATAGCGTAAGGCATAAGCATAAGGAAATGATCCACTAGAATCACCCGCATCAAGGTAATGACTTACACCATCCTCTAACGCTTGTTTAATCTCTTGTGCATTCATAGTAAGTTCATAAAGCGTATTTTTAAATGGTAGTATATTATAAGCTGTTTGGATGGTGATATTGCCTTCCTCCATAGGGGTGCGTACACCTCCAGCGTTTTGTATGCAAAGTTGTGCATGTGGATCAGCTTCTAAAAATCCTTTACACACGATAGGTGCAAGTTCACTTCCATGGGCTAAAGCTCCATGATGGTCATAGTTTTGATAAGGTATTCGATTATTAGAAAGGTATGTTTTTGCATAAGCTATTACCTTTTTTTGTTTCGTTGCAATGATGTTTTTATACTTTTGAAGTGTTGCTAGTGCATGGGTATCTTGAGGGATAACTTCTATGGTTTTATGTTTTTGTATAAAAGTGGTGATCTTTTTGTATGTTTGTGTATCTACTTTTTTCCCATTCACTACAAAATCATCACCTACACCTAGCGTTGCTACACCCTTACATGTAAGCACATTTCCATCTTCATCAAAGAGTATATGAAGCTCACCAACTACACGGGCATCAGACCATGCTTGTGCTATACAAACTTTTTGATGGTCTGCGTTGTATGTTTGTTTTGGGTAGGTTGTGACTTCTGTTTGTAAGCCAAGTGGTGTATAATCACCCATCAGTGTGTGGGAATCACCCCCTATGATGACATCTACACCATGAAGTTTTTGTGCGTAGTTGAGGTCATTAGCATACCCTATATGAGAGAGTAAAACAATTTTATCTACCCCTTGTGAGAGGAGTATATCTATGTACTTTTGTGCTGTTGGTAATTCAGGTAAAAAAGTGATATGTTCGCTAGGGTCTGAGGAGGATAGGGTTTTGTTTACTATATCTATACCCACAACACCCACTCGCTCACCAGCAATCTCTTTGATAAAGTAGGGTTTAAATCTATCTTTTTTCATAGTAATGCCATCGGGTTGAATATTTGCAGCGAGTATAACTCCTGAGTTTAAAGAGTTTAAGAGTCTATTTAACATCAAATCACCCTCATCCCATTCATGATTTCCCACTTCAAAACCATCCCACACTATCTCATTATACATAGCGACACTTGCATTGCCATCAAAAATGGTGAAGTAGAGTGTTCCTTGGATTAAATCACCAGCATTAAGGGTAAGATTGTTTGGATAAAGTTTTTGTAATGTGTGAATTTTTGTAACGGCACGAGGCATACCTCCGAGTTGCATAGTGACCTGTTGAGGTGTTGTATTGTCATCATAATGCAATGTAAAATGATAAGGTTGGCTCTCAAGATGGGAGTGAATATCATTCATATGGATTATGGTAAGTTTAAAGTTATCGTTTGTTTCTGAATGATGAGAACATGAAAGGAGAAAGAGGAGGATAAAAGTAAAAAGTATAGAACGCATAGTGAAAACCTTTTGAATTTTATTGGTATAATAGCATTATAATCATAAGGAGAAAGTGATGCGGTTGATTTTAGTGAGTGCAGTTTTTTGTTTTACATGTATGGTAAGTAGTGGCTGTGTAAGTCATGATGATGGTTATTATGAGAGAGCAAATCATGCAAGTGAACAAGCTCAGGAACGATTTGACAAAGAGTAGCCCAAAGCTACTCTTTGTGAAGTGTTTATAATTCTGATTCGTGTTTTGCTAAGTAATCAGCAACGCCTTCAGCGTCAGCTTTCATACCTTCATCACCTTTATTCCAACCAGCAGGACAAACTTCACCAAATTCATCAGTGAATTGTTGTGCATCAATCATTCTTAACATTTCATCAACATTTCTACCAAGTGGTAAATCGTTGACAACAGCGTGTCTTACAATCCCTTTATCATCGATAAGGAATGAACCACGAAGTGCAACAGCATCGTTTAAAAGTACATCGTAATCACGAGCGATATTTTTAGTAAGATCAGCTACTAATGGGAAGTTAATACGCCCAATACCACCTTCATTTACAGGAGTTTCTCTCCATGCAAAGTGTGAAAATTGGCTATCTACTGAGATACCTACAACATTAACACCACGGCTTTGAAACTCTTCATATCTATGAGAGAAAGCGATAATTTCTGATGGACATACGAAAGTGAAGTCTAAAGGATAAAAGAATACAACTGTACCTTTTTCACCATAATTTTCACTAAGTTTGAAATTTTCTACGATTGATCCGTCCGCTAAAACTGCAGTAGCTGTAAAATCTGGAGCTTGGTTTGTTACTAACATAATATTTCCTTAATATTTTTATAGTGAAATTTTAGCAGAGTATTCTTAATAATAAAAATAGCTTCAAAACAATGTAAGGTTTTAAAGCTAATTTTTATTGGATATATTTTTTCAAACCATCAGGTAAAGTAAGATGGAATTTTTTAAGTATTTTTGTTTTGAATTTTAGTTGTGGACGACCTTTTCTCCAGTAAAAAGCACCAATGCTATAAGGGCTTCTAAAAGTTTTATAGTCTGTTGCAAAAATGGGTTTTGTACTACATTCAGGAGGAAGATGTGTAAAATCTTTGCCGAGAAGTAGAACAACAGTAGCATCACAATGGGACACTACTCTAAATTGTTCACTATCTTGAAGGAGTTTTGTTATTTTTCCATTTGTATAAACTTTAATGGGCTTTTGTTTGAAAAGTGTAGGTAGAATGGTTTCATAGAGCTTTCGCTCATAGGGAATATCTGCGAAAATAATGGTAACTAGACAAAAAATGAGTAGTAGTATCTTCATTAAAATGTGTATTCCATTCTTAGCATAATTTTTTTATCTATAGGTGATATCTGTAAAGGTTTATCAAGTGTCAGTGTTTGTGGATTGATTCTCATGTAGCCAGAATCTTTAGCTTTATTAAAAAGATTTGTTCCTTTGATAGAAAAAGTTAAATCTTGTGTAGCATGGTAAGCGATACCAGCACTATAATCGTAAGTATTGCTTTTAGTCATAGTATCTCTATAGTATAAAAGTTCGTTAAATATATCGAATTTGCCTACTGTATTGAAATTTCTAAGATTGAGTGTGTATTGGGTAAGGTCATCAAGAACAGAAAGATTTTTGATACGATTAATATCGAGACTTATCTCAAATTTATCATAATCTCTATATTCTCTAACATATCGTGCTAAGCCACCAAAAATCTTTAAAGGTTCAGGATATGCTTCAAGTAGGCCATTTTTAGGGCTTGGAGAAATGGGATTTTTTATAACAATATAGTTAGCGATGAAATCATAAGTTGTTGTTTTATTTTTGTACTTAATATTTTGTATATAAACTGTTTGTTGCTCTTTTGGTGTTTTTTGTTCAGGGTGATTAAGATAAATACTATGAATAAGGTATGGATCTAAAGAACTCTCGAGATAGGATATGATGGTTTTTGCAATAAGTTTTGTGTTTGTATATGTATAACCTAGTCTATAACCTAGTAAATTATCATCTTGATTTGAATGATTATTTCTTACAAAAGCATAAGATACGCCTGTTGTAAAAATTTTGTTATCGGCATAAAAGTACTGGTTCTCCCCAAAGAGGGTCGTAATGATTTGATGTGTATGCCCTGTTCGTGGAAGTTCAGAACCATTGACTTGAATTTTATCGTAGGTAAAATGTTTAAATCTATATTTTAGACCAAAAACGAGTTTATTTGAGAGTGTATTTAAATCATAGTTTACTCCAGCAGTATAAACTTCAGAATCTCCATCTGTATTGAAAGCATAAGGAATGTATGTATGCTGTTTTTGATTTATAAACTGTATGGTTTGTTGATTGCGATCTTTAAAATTTGTTTTTGTATCCATTTTATCAAAAGTTGCTAAAAAGGAGATGTTATTTACTCTTGTATCATACCCTACATGTAAGAAATGATTATTTAAAGTACTTGTATCTGGTGTGGCAAATATACTAGTAGATATGAAACTATCTTCGTTCATATTTATAATATCTACAAGAAAATGTTGTTCTTCTTTTGTAAAAGTTCCAACTATATGGGTATTTTTTGTATCTCTTGAGAGTTGTGTTCCATAATTTTCATATTTTGCTCTTTTATTATCTATACCACTTGCATAGACAAAGTATGCCCATCCATTGTCTAAAATAGAAGTTGTGTAGCCTGAAATCTCCTTACTTCCATAACTTCCCCCTGCAATACTCATTTGACTACCATCATCTTTTTGTGCAACACGAGAATAGAGTTTGATTATGGTTGATGCCGGTTCTGTTGAAAGTTCTAAAGTAGGATTACTTGCATAGACTTCTATATGATCTACAAAGTCTATATCCATTTTTCCATAAATGACAAGACCACTACCATAAAGTCCAGTACTAATCTCTTGGTTGTCTATATAAATTTTAAGTTTACTACTTACAAATGGTATGGCGTTAGATATACTGTATGGATCACTTGTTCCAAAATTATTTTCTCCATAACCAAAAGGATAGGATGATTTTAAAATATCTTTGAGATTATGAGCTTGCATTTTATGAATATCTTCTCTTGTATATATGTAGTACACACCACCATTTTCTAGTTTGGTTTGTGAGGAGAGATCTGTTTTCTTTTCTATATTGGTAAGAAGTGTATCTATGTTTATTTCATCGGTATGAGCGATAGAAAAAGAACATAAAAGAAGTAAAAGTAGATTTGTAGAAGATTGCATTATTCTTTTCCTAGTCTATTAGTCTATTATTTTTCAGGGTAACATTATACCTTAATCTGATGATTTAAGCTTAGTGCAAATAATAGTGCATTATAATCACGGCACTAGGAGAAAAGAAGTATGGATTTTCAAAAGATATATCAGTATAGCTCTGGTTTAAATATTTTATATGTTGAAGATGATAAAAATATTCAGCAAGAGACAGTAGATATTTTAGAGGGTTTTTTCTCTGATGTTGATGTGGCAGATAATGGTCAAGAAGCACTTGATAAATATGAAGCCAATCCTCAACAATATGACCTCGTTATCACTGATATAAATATGCCCATTATGGATGGTATAAAGCTTATAGAACATCTTCATGAAATAGATAGAGAACAAGTTGTCATTGTTGTTTCTGCACATAATGAAGCATCACGACTTATAGAACTTATACACTTAGGCATTGGTAACTTCATTATGAAACCTATGTCCCATAATCAACTCTTTCATATTTTATATAATAGTTGTAAAACAGTTTACAATCAAAAAGAACTTTTAAAATATAAAAACAGTTTAGAAATAGATAAAAAAAGTCTTGTTTTGGAACTTTCTCAAAAAAATGAAGAGATTATGATGACACAACAAGTTTCCATAGAAGCTATAGCAGGTATGGTTGAAAGTTATGATGATGAAACGGGTGTACATATACGACGTATAAAATCTTATGTGCAAAGTATGATAGAATCACTTAACTTAAGTCAAGATACTGAATTTCAAAAGATTCGTGATATTTTGGCTTTTTCTTCTACTCTACATGATATTGGTAAGTTAATGATTCCTAAAAAAATTTTAACAAAACCAGCAAAGCTTAATGATGAAGAGTTTGAAATTATTAAGCAACATGCTCGTTTAGGTGGTGAGGTGCTTATCTCTGCTAATGCTGTTTTTAAAGAAAAATTTCATAAAGATAGTTTTCTTAAAACAGCAGGGGATATTGCTATGTATCATCATGAAAGATGGGATGGGAAAGGCTATCCTTCTGGTTTAAAAGAAACAGAAATTCCTTTGAGTGCAAGAATTGTAGCTGTAGCAGATGTATATGATGCCATTAGAAGTAAACGGGTTTACAAAGATGGTATGTCTCATGACAAAGCATGTCAAATTATAAAAGAGGAACGAGCTAAAGCATTTGACCCTTATATGGTAGATGTATTTTTACAAACGAATGAAAAGTTTGCAGAAATATTTGACGCTTTACAATGATGAGCAGTTCGTAAATAGTATGAAAATTAAAAATTTATTTCTCAGTAACTCTCTAAAGTATGTTTTTAATATTTTAGCAGTAGCTATTTTGATTATATCTTTTTTATCTATGGATATTTTTCAAACAACAACACAAAAAGTTTTACAAATATCAACAGATGCAAGCCTTCGATATACTCAGCAAATAGCTTCAAATATGGCAAAAGAGATAAAAGAAGCTTTAGAAAAAGATTTTTATAAGCGTATAAAAAGACACCCTTCATTACAACTTCAAGTGGAACATTTTTTAAGACTCTTTGTTACCGATAAATATAAATATATCTACCTTGTAGATAAAAAATCTCAAGAAACATCACATTATCGCTTTTTAGCAGATGGTTCAGTTGAAGATAAAAGTAGCTTTGGTGAAGTTTATATGCCTCTTGATACAAAAAAATGGGAACATATATATAAAACACATATGGCTGAGTACTTTACCCATAAAGATATAGAAGATGTTTGGATGACTTATTTGCAACCCATCATTGTCGATAAAAAAGTGGAAGCTATTTTAGTTATAGATTTTTCTATGGCAGAACAGCATAAAATGGAAGAAACAATGAAAGTTCTAGGAAAACTTTCAAATAATGCTTTTTTCCTCTTTTCTATCATTTTTCTTCTTGTCTTGTTCTTCTCCTATGTTGATGGTAAAAGAGAGCGTGCAAAAGAGAAAAGTTTTGAAAAAATTCAAGAACTTAATGCTAGACTAGAAATTGATGTACAAAATGCCATCAATGAAACAAAAAAAACAGAAAAACTTTTACAACAACAAACACGCCTTGCACAGATGGGTGAGATGATTAGTATGATAGCACACCAATGGAGACAACCATTAAGCTCTATATCAAGTGCCGCTCTTTCTATTCGTATAAAAATAGAGATGCAACAGGTGAATTTTTCAGATGAAGAACAAAAACAAAAATTTCTTGATTTTACATTGAAAAAAGTAAGTAACATTGGAGAATATACACAAGTGCTTTCTTCCACTATCGATGATTTTAGAAATTTCTTTAAAGGACAAGACAACAAAGAGCTGTTGAGTATTATGCAACCTATAGAAAAAGCATTTTCCATAGTAGAAGCTGCTTTAACAAATAATAATATTGAACTTATTAAAGATTTTCAAGATACACGAGAACTTTATATAAATCAAAATGAGGTGATGCAGGTTTTACTTAATATCATTAAAAATGCAGAAGATAATCTTAAAGAAAAAGAGATTACTAATGGATTTATCAAAGTTTCTACTTATCGTGAAGACAATCGGCTATATATTGTTATATGCGATAATGGTGGTGGTATAGATGAAGCCATTATAGATAAAATCTTTGATCCATATTTTTCTACTAAAAAAGAGAAAAATGGAACAGGTTTGGGTTTATATATGTCGAAAATCATTATAGAAGAGCATAACGGTGGTAATTTATATGTAGAAAATAAAAATGGTGGAGCATGTTTCACCATAGTCTGGAATAATGAAAACCAAACTAACAAATAATTTGCTATAATTATGTCGATTTATGGAGCTAGACTCTATACTTCAATAAGGAAAATCGATGACGGAAGCAAACAACACTCAAAAAGAGTATATATTTACTTCAGAGTCTGTAACAGAAGGGCATCCTGATAAGATGGCAGATCAAATCAGTGATGCAGTTCTGGATTATATTATTGAAAATGATAAAAATGCAAGAGTGGCATGTGAAACTCTTGTATCTAATGGTTTTTGTGTAATAGCAGGCGAACTGAAGACTACGGCGTATGCCCCAATGCAAGAGATTGCAAGAGAGGTTATTCAGAGTATCGGCTATACTGATGCAACATACGGTTTTGATTACCGTTCGGCAGCAGTGTTAAATGGTATAGGGGAACAATCTCCAGATATTAACCAAGGTGTTGATCAAGCAGATGGACAAACTGGTGCAGGGGATCAGGGACTTATGTTTGGTTATGCTTGTAGAGAAACAGATGTTCTTATGCCTTTACCTATTCATTTGGCACATAGACTGACACAGCGTTTAGCAGAAGTAAGAAAAGACGGTACTATCCCGTATCTTCGTCCTGATGGTAAAGCACAGATTAGTGTTAAGTATGTAGATGATAAACCTGTATCAGTTGATACGGTTGTTATTTCAACACAACATGCACCTGAAGTATCTCAAGAGCAGATTCATAAAGATGTTATCGCCGAGGTTATTAACTATGTTATTCCCGAAGAGATGATGAGTGATGAAACAAAACTACACATTAATCCTACAGGTAAATTTGTAATCGGTGGTCCTCAAGGTGATGCGGGACTTACGGGTCGTAAGATAATTGTAGATACTTATGGTGGAAGTTGTCCGCATGGTGGTGGAGCATTTTCTGGAAAAGATCCTACTAAAGTAGATAGAAGTGCTGCTTATGCTGCAAGATGGGTTGCTAAAAATTTAGTAGCTTCTGGTGCTTGTGATAGAGCGACTATTCAAGTTGCTTATGCTATTGGTGTTGTGCAACCTGTTTCTATTATGGTAGATACACATGGTACAGCAAAAGTAGATGAAGCTAAAATCGAAGCGTGTGTTGAGAATATTTTTGATCTTTCTCCTGCTGGAATTATTGAAGCACTAGATCTTTTAAGACCGATTTATAGAAGAACATCGGCTTATGGTCACTTTGGTCGTGAAGAAGAGGGCTTTAACTGGGAAAAAACAGATAAAGTTGATGCTATAAAAGATTATTTAGGTCTTTAAAAGAAAGGGAAATATAGGGGAAATGTAACATATAGAACATTTTCTCATATATCGTCTTATTTTTAGCTATTTTTAAAATTCTTCATTGTATAGTTACTTTCAAATTTAATTTAGGAGAAGATAATGGCAGTTTTAATTACAGATACATGTATTAATTGTGGCGCTTGTATTGATGAGTGTCCTGTAGAAGCAATCGTAGATGAGGATGATAATCCAACAGGTGAGGAAATCTACTATGTTTACGCTGATAAATGTGTAGAGTGTGTTGGTCATCATGATGAACCAGCTTGTGCTACTGCATGTCCAACTGAAGGTTGTATTGTTTGGGATGCTATCGGTGATTCTCCAGAACATCGTGAAGATATTACTGACGATCAACGCTCAAGTAAAGAGCCTGTTGTAGAATAGTTCTTGCTTTCAAAAACATCCTTTGGGTGTTTTTGATCTTTCCTCTTTTACCGTATTCTACAATTTTCTAAGTAAATTTCTCTAAAAAATCATTTTTAAACTAAAAAATAACTTTTTTTCGCTATAATCTCATCCTAATTTTATATTTTCAGAGGAGATTTGATGGAAAGAACACTATCAATAATCAAACCAGATGCAGTTGCAAAAGGTGTTATAGGCAAAATTTTAGATCGTTTTGAGAGCAATGGTCTTCGTATCGCTGCTACTAAAAAGCTTCAACTTTCTCGTGCAGATGCTGAGGCATTTTACGCAGTTCACGCTGAACGCCCTTTTTTCAACGACTTAGTTGATTTTATGATCAGTGGCCCAGTTGTAGTTTCAGTTTTAGAAGGTGAAGATGCAATGAAAAAGAACCGTGATTTAATGGGTGCTACAAACCCTAAAGAGGCAGAAGCTGGTACAATCCGTGCAGATTTCGCTGAAAATATTGATGCAAATGCAGTTCATGGAAGTGATTCTGTTGAAAATGCAGCTATCGAAATAGCATTCTTTTTCTCTGAAAGAGAAATTTCATAAGTTTTACTTTCCTATGAAAGTGATGCTTAGAAAAGTAACAAAAACACCATTAGATTTTGAGGTAAACTCTGAAAAAATAACTTTTAAAGGTTATTTAGAGTACCATCAAGGCAAATTAGTTTTGCTTAAAGCAAAACTTAATGGTCAACTTGAAAAATCTTGCGATGTCTGTGCCGAAGATTTTATTCTCTCAGTAGATGAAGAAGTTTCATTCTTTATCTCTGATGGTATTTATGAAGATGATCATACCATCGATCTCGATGTTGTGGAATCTTTTAACGGTGATGTAGATATGGAAGAGTTATTAGACTCTGAGATAGAGTTGATTAAAAGTGATTATCACATGTGTGATAGTTGTAAAAATAAATAAATTAAAAGGAAAATTATATGGCAGTACCTAAGAGAAGAGTATCTCACTCTCGTTCAGCAAAAAGAAGAACACATTACAAAATTTCTTTAGCTCGTCCAGTTAAAGATAAAGATGGAACATACAGATTACCACACCACATCAACCCAACTACTGGTGAGTATAAAGCGTAGATGGTAACAATTGCTATAGATGCAATGGGAGGGGACTTTGGTCCCGAACCAATTGTAAAGGGTTGTATTAACGCACTAAAGAAAAAACAATTTACCCCTATTTTAGTAGGTAAAAAATCTGAAATTTTACCTCTGTTACCAAAAAGTTATAGAGATAAGATTTTAATCATCGAAACAGATGATGTTATTTCGATGAGTGATCAAGCTACTGATGCTATAAAACGCAAAGAAAGCACAATCTATAAAGCAGTTGAATTGGTAAAAAATGGGGAAGCTCATGGTGTTGTTAGTGCAGGGCATAGTGGTGCTACCATGACACTTGCAACATTAAGATTAGGACGCCTTAAAGGTGTTGTCCGTCCAGCACTTGTAACACTTATGCCAACAAGAACAGGTCGTCGATCTGTTGTTTTAGATGTTGGAGCGAATGTAGATTCTAAACCAGAAAATCTTGCACAATTCGCTATTATGGGTGGTTGTTATGCGGAAGATGTTCTTAAGATTAAAAATCCAACCATTGGACTTTTAGCAAATGGTGAAGAAGATTCTAAAGGTAATGATGTTACTAAAGCTGCTTTTAAAATGCTTAAAGGTTATCGTGGATTTATAGGTAATGTAGAAGGTGGCGATATTTTTAATGGTAGTTGTGATGTAATTACATGTGATGGTTTTGTAGGAAATTTAGTTCTCAAAACAAGTGAAGGTGTAGCTTCTACTATTTCAGGGTTATTAAAAGAGTATATTAAAAAATCTCCTATTAGAATTACAGGAGCACTTTTAATGAGAAAAGTGTTTAAACTGTTAAAAAAAGAGATAGATTATGCTGAAGTTGGTGGTGCTCCTCTTATAGGTATAAAAGGGTGTGCCATTGTTTCTCATGGTAAAAGCAATCCTAAAGCGATTGAAAATGCTATATATCAAGCTATTGCTTATGTTGATACTGGGGTAAATGAACACATTATCAACCGTTTAGCTGAGTTAAAACAAAAGGAAAACTAAATGCCATACGCTGCTTTTCGCTCAATTGGTGCCTATGTACCTGAAAAAATACTTACGAATGAAGATCTTTCTAAAATGGTAGATACATCGGATGAATGGATTACAAAAAGAACAGGTATAAAAGAGAGACATATTGCGAGTGACGATGAGTTTACGAGTGATTTGGGTGTAAAGGCTTCACAAAAAGCTTTAGAGCGTAGTGGTCTTGTTTTAGAAGATATAGATATGGTCATTTGTGCTACTATTTCTCCTGATTATTTTTGTATGCCTTCAACTGCTACTGTAATTGCAAGTAAATTAGGTATAAAAGGTGCTACTGCATTTGATATATCTGCTGCATGTACAGGATTTGTTTATACACTTTCTATAGCAAAAGCCTTTATAGAATCTGGTATGAAAAAAAATATACTTATTGTAGGAACGGAAAAGCTTTCTGCGATTACTGATTATACAGATAGAGGTACTTGTATATTATTTGGTGATGGTGCTGGTGCTGCTGTTATATCTGCTACAAATAACAAAGAAGAAGCTATTCTTGATGTTCATACTGGTGCTGATGGGCAATATGCTGACTTGTTAATGACACCAAATGGTGGTAGTGGTTCTGCACATGATGCTCTTGATGGTGAAATTACTGGCACTTATATGCAAATGAAAGGGAACGAAACCTTTAAAGTTGCTGTAAAAACATTAACTAAAGATGTAAAAGAAATTTTAGCAAACAATAATATAAAGAGTGAAGATATTCAACATTTTGTTCCTCATCAGGCAAATTACCGTATCATTAAAGCTGTAGGTGATGCACTTAAAATGACAAAAGAGCAAGTTGTTGTAACTGTTGAAAAGTATGGCAATACTTCTGGTGCTTCTATACCAATGGCCATAAATGATTTATATGAATCAGGTGAGCTTAAGGCAGGTGAATTACTTTTACTTGATGCATTTGGTGGTGGTTTAACTTGGGGAAGTGCTTTAGTACCATTTTCACCAGTTAAATAATTCTTTTTGAAGCATTACTATTTTTGTAATGCTTCAAATACTCTTTTATGAAATTCTTGCTCATTTGGTAGTGAGAGATTTGCTTCACGCAACTTTTTTCCCCACATAGGGTTTGGAAAGTAACTATCTTCTTCAAATCTTGCCATTACATGTATATGAACACGAGGAAGCATATTTGCAAATGAAGCCATATTTATTTTTGTAGGTTTATAGTAAGCTTTCATCTCTTCTTCTATAATGTCATAAATAGCCCATAACTCCGTTCTTAAAGCACTTGGCATATCACCTAATTCTTTGTGTGGTTCTTTTGTGAAAATTTTCAACCATGGAATTTCACTTTCTTCTTTTTCTACATAAAAATGTTTGTTTTCATAAATAAGTTGATGCATGTATATTCTCCTATATATGTTTATTATAGCGTAAGATAGGATAAAAAGTTGATTAAAATGTAGTAAGAAAAGTGAATTTATAGGGAGAAATTAAAAAATATAGGTACTGAAGATAGAAAGTAAAAACTTTCTATCTTCTGCTACCTCGGTAGCCACCACCACTACGATTTCTATCACGGCTTGATGAAGAACCACCACCATTTGAACGGTTACGGTTGTTGTTACCTCTATAGCCACCACGACTACGATTACGAGAGTTACGACCACCACCATCACGGCGTTTAGAAGCTCTTTCTAATATAGCAGCAAGTTTATCTTCAGGAATACCAATAGTATTTGGTCCTTTAATATCTTGTTTATCTAAAATCATAGAGATGAGTTTAAACATAATTGTTTCTTCATCTATATCTTCTTTAAGTCTATCAAGAACTTTATGTGCTTCATCATAAATATGTTGATTTTCTATATTGTTTACAATTGTATCAAGTGTTGTATTTCTTAAGTCATTTTTACTTGGAACAAAAGCGTGAGCCATAGAAGTACCAACTTTTTGTTTAATACGCTGAAGTTCTTTAAACTCTAAAGGTGTTAAAAGCGTGATTGCTTTTCCTTTTGTACCAGCACGACCAGTACGACCAATACGGTGTACATAACTTTCAGGATCAAAAGGAATATGGTAGTTAAAAACATGAGAGATATTGTTTACATGTATACCACGAGCAGCAACATCTGTTGCAACAAGTACTTTTACAGAATTATTTTTAAATCCTTTGATGACAGTTTCTCTTTGTCTTTGCTCCATATCACCATGAAGACCATTCGCTAAGTAACCAGCATTGCTAAGTACATTTGAAAGTCTATCAACTTCTGATTTTGTTCTACAAAATACTACAGATTTTTGTGTAGTTTCACTATCCATAAGACGGATGATTGCATCATCTCTTTCATGCTCATCTATAACATAGTAAAGTTGTTCAATGTCTGAATTTGTTGTTTCACCTTTTGTGATAGAAACAAATTCAGGCTCTTTTAAAATGCGATTTGCCAAAGTTTTGATAGGTTGTGGCATAGTTGCAGAGAAAAGTAATGTTTGACGAGAAGTTGGAAGATATGAAAAAATCTCATTAATATCATCTAAAAATCCCATATCAAGCATTTCATCTGCTTCATCAAGAACAACCATACTTGGTGCAAAATCTTTAAGCATCCCTTTTTTAAGAATATCTAACATTCTTCCTGGTGTTGCTACAACAACACTTGCCCCACGACTAATAAGGTCAAGTTGTCTTTTGTATGAGCTACCACCATAAACTGTAACAGTTTTTACACCTAAATTACGACCATATTTGAAAATTTCATCACTTACTTGTGTTGCAAGTTCACGAGTTGGTGTGATAACGAGAAGTTCAACAGAGCCATCAAGTTTCATGTTGTTAAGTGCTGGAAGAGAAAAGGCTGCTGTTTTACCAGTACCAGTATGTGCCTGACCAACCATATCACGCCCTGCTAATATGATTGGAATTGCTTCTTCTTGAATAGGAGAAGGTATAGTAAATCCTGCGAATTTAATACTTTTAAGTATCTCTGGCTTTAAGTTTAAATCATCAAATGTGAGAGTTTTTTCTATCGTTTCTTTTTGTTCAGTTGTTTGTGCATTTTCTTGCATCTAAATCCTTTTATAAGACTTTATAAGTCTTTCTATACTTAAGGAGATGACGCTTGCATGAACTTTTGAAAATCTATCGAGGTCTATCAGGGCATCTTCCCCTTAAAATATTTGTGGAATTATAGCGAAATTTTTCTAAGTTTTCATTAAAGTTTTAAGATTTATTTTGAGATTAAGATTTTGATGAGTAAGATAGTGTATAATTAAGTTATGGAAATTGAAACAAAATATAGTTATGAAAAACTCTGGACACTCACAAACGAAAAAGATTTATTAAAAATTATAGAGGAAGAGGTGGGGAATGCTGATGTACAAGCAACACTTACTTATATAAAAGAAGCTATACAAACAGGTAGGGAATTAGGTGTTGGAACATGTAAGTTTAGAAAGAAAAAATAAACTTACATGTAAGCTTTTAAGGGTGAGGAACTTTAAGTGTTGAGTTTAAACTCCAACCTATTAGTACCATAGCAAACATTACGCCAAATGCTGGAATACTTAAGTAAGTATTTGCTAAAAAAACAAGCCATAAAAGTATAGCACCGAGTGGTGTAGGTACGCCTGTAAAGTATTTATCTACTGCTCCTGCATCGGCATTGAGATTAAAATGGATTAAACGGCGTAATCCTGAAATGACATAGTATATACTAGCGATAGCTGAAAATACAAGTAAGATTCCATGAAGTTCTGGAGCGTAAGTTGCCTGAAAAATTAAAAAGACAGGGACAAGTACAAAACTTAAAAAATCTGCAAAACTATCAAGTTGAATACCAAATTCATTAGAAAGATTATATTTTCTTGCGATTTTACCATCAAAAATATCAAAAGCACCACCAATCCAAGCTAAGATAACAGCTAGAAAAAAGTTGTTTTGTGTAATAAAATAAACAGCTAATAATCCCGCAGTAATATTTACAAATGTAAAAAGATTTGCAAGATTAAAATGGGAAGACGGAGTGTATAAAAATTTCATAAAAAGCACGACCTCTATGTTAAAGTAATGCTATTATACCAAAGTGATGGTGGGAAAAATCTTAATTAAATTATGAAAATGATAAATATTATCATAATTATTAAGCATATTGTAAGTTGAGAGTGAGTATCATTTCCTAAAATTGAAGAAAAGAGTAAAAATGAATACACTATTAAATTGTCAAAAAGGGTGTAGCGTACATGTAAAAAAACTTCACGCTGATTGTGCTTTAAAACAACGCCTTATCTCTTTTGGTGTGATGAAAGGGGTTAGTATCTCAGTGCTTGAACATGCCCCAAAGAAAAAGACTATAGAAATTAAGGTAGGAAAAATGCGTTTAGCGTTGCGTGATGTTGAAGCTCAGATGATAGAGGTTGAAGAAGATGAGTAAAGAAACGGTAGAAAAAGTTTGTCCTATTACTGCTAATCATATTAAAGTAGCACTCGTTGGACAGCCTAATGTTGGTAAAAGTATGTTAATAAATTCGGTGAGTAATGCACACTTACATGTAGGCAATTTTTCTGGAGTTACTGTAGATAAAACTGAGGTACTTTTTGATTATAATGAATACCATTTTACTGTGGTTGATTTACCTGGAACTTATGCTTTTACAGACTATACGATAGAAGAAAAAGTAACACATAAATATCTTTGTGATGAAGATTATGATTTAATCATTAATGTTTTAGACTCTACAAATTTAGAAAAAAACCTTCAACTTACTTCAGAGCTTTTGACAATGAATAAAAAAATAGTAATTGCTTTAAATATGAGTGATGAAGCGGAGAAAGAGGGGATATATATAGATGAAAAATATATGTCTGAACTCTTAGGTGTTCCTTGTATTAAAGTTTCGGCTGCTGCAAAAACAGGTATAGAAGAACTTATAGAAAATGTTGTGAGTATTTATACTAAAGAAAAAGTAGATCCTAAACTTATTTTTAGTGAAGCGGTAGAAGAGGAGATAGAAAAAATTATCTCTTTTTTGCAAAAACATCATTATGAAGCAAATAACTCTTATAGAAATGTCGCAATTAATCTTTTACAAAATAAAGAAAAAACATATAATAGAATTTCAAAAAAACCTTTATGGACAGAATTACAGCCTTTGGTTGTAGAAGCATTATATCATATAGAATTACATCATAATACAGATGATATAAAAGAAGCTTTTGCTGAAGAATATGCTAGTTTTACTAGAGGAATTGCTCAAGAAGTGATTCGTCAAGAGACAAAAAAAGAAAATAAAACGCTTACAGAAAAGATAGACAATATTTTAATTCATCCATTTTTTGGTATTCCTATATTTCTCTTTTTTATGTGGAGTTTGTTTCAACTTACTTTTGAAATAGGCGCACTTCCTATGGCATACATAGATAGTTTTTTTGGTTGGTTTGGTGAAATTCTTGGGAGTACGATAAGTAATGAAGCTATTCGCTCTTTAGTAGTTGATGGTATTGTTGGTGGAGTTGGAGCCGTGATTTTGTTTGTACCTAATATTATTATTTTATTTGTAGGAATTGCACTTCTTGAAACAACGGGTTATATGTCACGGGTTGCTTTCTTGCTTGATGGCTTTTTTCACAAGTTTGGTTTGCATGGACAAAGTTTTATACCATTAGTAACAGGCTTTGGATGTTCTATACCAGCTTACATGTCAGCGAGAATTCTAAAAAATGATAGAGATAGACTTTTGACACTTTTTATCATTGGATTTATGTCTTGTGGTGCTAGACTGCCTGTTTATGTACTCTTTGCTGGAGCATTCTTTTCTCCTGAGATGGCAGGAAATATTCTTTTTGCTATCTATATAACAGGTGTTATTATAGGACTCGTTGCAGCAAAAGTTTTAAAAATGACAGCATTTAAAGGGGTAGATGAACCATTTGTAATGGAGATGCCAAAATATCGTCTACCATCATTGAAACTTATTTGGCATACCGTTTTAGGTGAGACAATGATGTATCTTAAAAAAGCGGGTACTTTTATCGCTGGTGCGGCTATGTTGATTTGGTTTTTGAGTAATTACCCTCATAACCTTTCTTTAGAAAAAGAGTATGCACAAAAAATTGAGCATGCATCATCACAAAAACAGAAAGTTGTTTTAGAAAATAAGCTTCAAGGCTCTTTACTTGAACAAAGCTATTTAGGACAGATGGGAAAATTTACAGAACCATTATTTAAACCTCTTGGTTTTGATTGGAAAATGAGTGTGGCATTACAAGCTGGGGTAGCTGCAAAAGAGGTGATAGTTTCAACACTTGGTGTCCTTTATTCTTTGGGTGCAGATGTAGATGAAAAGAGTAATTCATTAGCAAAGGCTATTAGTAAGAACATTCCTTTTGCGTCGGCTGTTTCTTTTATCGTTGTGATTATGATTTACCTACCATGTTTTGCTGCTTCTATAGTCTTTACTCGTGAAGCTGGAGGGATTAAGTACTTTTTCTATCTATTTGCTTTGACTTCGATAACAGCTTATGTTTTAGCGTTTATAGCATATAGGGTAACACTTCTACTTACTTAGTATTATCTTTTTATTGTTTTCATAGCGTTATAATTTTTAAAAATAAAAGGTTTGAAGATGGAAACAAAAAAAGAAGCACTAAAACAACAAAAAATTTTAATGATAGAGGATGATTTAGAATTAGCTGAAATTTTAACAGAATATTTAGAACAGTTTGATTTTGAAGTGATTACAGAAGATGATCCTTTTAAGGCAGTAAGTATTTTAAAACTTGAGCCTTTTAATCTCGTGATACTTGATTTAACACTTCCTGGAATGGATGGGCTTGAAGTATGTGAAGCAATTCGTATGCGTCAGGATATTCCCATTATTATTTCATCTGCTCGCAGTGATGTTACTGATAAGATAAAGGCACTTGAACTTGGTGCAGATGATTATCTTCCAAAACCTTATGATCCTAGAGAACTTGAAGCCCGTATTCATTCTGTACTTCGTCGCTATGAAGCGAAGAGTGAAGCTAAAGCGGAAAATAAGAGTGATTTTAAATGTGATAAATCTACTATGATTATTACTTATAAAGGGCGTAATATTGATCTTACAAATGCAGAATTTGGTATTTTATCGTATATGATTCAAAAGCAGGGATTAGTTGTTTCACGGGAAGATCTTATCCATAATGTTAATGCTATCAATGAAGATAGTTCAAACAAATCTATAGATGTTATGGTTGGGCGTATAAGAAATAAACTTGGTGATAAATCTCTTATAGAGTCTGTTCGTGGTGTTGGTTATAAACTCTTAAAATAATGAAAAAACACGCTGTTCTTTTTACTGTTTTATTTGCACTCATCGTCTCTTTGGTGAGTGTAAGTGCTATCTTCTGGGAGTTTTATAAACTCAATAAAAAACAATACATTGATCATATTTTTACAAAGTATTCTGTCATTACACAAATTTATAAGCAACATCAACAAAGAGGTAGTTCTGAGATTATGCTTGAGGCAAATCTTGCTGTGTATAAACTTGAAGTTGTGCAAAAAGAGAAGCATACCATTTTAACAAAAGGTAAAATTCTCAAGCGAGAGGGTTTTAAAAGCTTAAATACTTCTCTTATGATTAATGAAAAAGGGCTTTATACGAAAAATACGGTAACGAATCTTCGAGCGACGATGTTAGAGTTTCATAAAGCAATCTATTTTCTTATAGAAACACCTGATGGTGATATAGTTATTCATGATGGAGAGCTTAAGCCTTATAGTTTTATTAATCTTTTATATGCATATAGTACTATATTTTTTATTATTAGCTTCTCTTTTATATTGGTTTTACAAAAATTACGACCTCTTATTCGTTTAAGAAAAAAGATAGAACTTTATGGTGAAGGCAATATGAACATCTCTTTTGCAACAAATAATGAGGATGAAATAGGTTCTGTTGCGAATGCTGTTGAAAAAAGCCGTCAAAAAATCAATACAATGTTAGAATCGCGTACCCTTTTCCTTAGAAATTTAATGCATGAGCTTAAAACACCTATAGCAAAGGGAACGATAGCTACACAGATGTTAGACTCTCAAAAACAAAAAGAGAGGTTTGGTTCTATATTTAAAAGACTTGAGACACTTGTTAATGAATTTGCAATGATTGAAGAGGTGACAAGCTTAGATGATAAAAAAGATTTTAAAGAGTATAGACTTCTTGATGTGATTGATGGGGCTATAGATATGGCTATGGTGGAAAGAAAACGAGTAAGTATAGAAAATATAGATGGAAGTATTAAGATACATGTAAATTATCGTTTATATACAACAGCCATTAAAAATATGATAGATAATGCTATGAAATATTCTACTGACCAGCATATAACTATCATTATGAGGAATGGAGAGTTGTGTTTTGAAAGTAAAGGAGCATGTTTGAAATACCCCCTTCAGTACTACATAGAACCTTTTACAAAAGAGAATCCATCTAAAAATAGTTTTGGATTAGGACTCTATTTGGTAGATTCTATTTTAAAAGCACATGGTAAAGTTTTAGCTCATGAATATGAAAAAGGGGTAAACCGTTTTATCTTTGCATAAAACTTTACTCTGTTTGCTCTTGTGTTAATGATGCTAAGAAGCTTTCCATATCATACTTAATTCTATACTCTGGTGTCATAATATGGATGAGAATATCTCCTAAATCTATAACAACCCAGTCACCAGTTTCATCAACATTATTAAAATACTCTTGAGGCTTAAGCTCTTTTTTTAGGTGATCAAGGAGTGCAAGAGTATGTTTTTGCCCTAATGATGATGCTATGATAACACTATCGACAAAATAATCTCTCTCTTGTACATTAAAAACTTCAATAGCTTCTGCTTTATTTGTATCGAGTACCTTTGTAATTGCTTCAATTCTTGTTTGCATTATATTCCTTATAATAGTTTTGTATTTCAGTTGCACATTGCTGTGGAATTTTTGATGGTTGCATACTTATGCGTAATGAAGAGGATGTTATATCCTCTTGTATAGGCAATGCTATGTAATTTTCATCTATGGGTATATTGTTTCGTGAGGCAACAATAAAAGTCACCATATCTTTGAGTGTCTCATAGTGATGCCACTTTGGTAAAGAAGCAAGATTGTCTGCACCGATAACCACATAAATCTTATCATAAGATTTTTTTAAAAATTCTACACTTTCCATAGTACTTACACTACGATTCATACTGACCTCAAAAGAGCTTACTTCTACTTTATGATGTGTAGAAAAAATCTTTTTAAGCCACTGTAAACGCAAAGAAGCTGGTGCTACAAATGTAGATTTGAATGGATTAAGGTAGGTCGGCATAACAACAATGCTATCTATAAAAGAAAGCATTTCTAACGCCTCTACAATACTTACATGTCCAATATGTGGTGGATCAAAAGAACCTCCAAAAAGTGCTACTGTTTTCATTTAATACGAATTATAACTAAATTTGGATAAAATAACCCAATTTTTTATATTAGGATATATAATGGCACTAAAAATAGCAATTAATGGTTTTGGAAGAATCGGTCGTTGTGTTGCTCGTATCGCTGCAACAAGAGAAGATGTAGAAATAGTAGCTATCAATGATATGGCAAGTATGGATATGATGCTTTATCTTTTGAAAAATGACTCTGTTCACGGTGTTTTTTCAAGTGATGTAGAAGAAGTAGATGATAAAAATATTTCTATTGATGGGCATAAAATTAGAGTATTTTCAGATAGAGATCCGAAAAATCTTTCATTTGCTGATTGTGGTGCAGATATAGTTTTAGAGTGTACTGGTGTATTTTTAACACAAGAATCTGCACAGGTTCATATCGATAATGGTGTAGAAAAAGTGCTTTTCTCCGCACCAGCAAAAGATAAAATCACTCCAACATTTGTTATGGGTGTTAATGAAGATAAATATGATGGACAAAAAATTGTTTCCAATGCTTCTTGTACAACAAACTGTTTAGGTCCTGTAGCTCGTGTTTTAGATGATGCTTTTGGTATTGAAAAAGGTCTTATGACTACAATTCATTCTTATACAAATGATCAAAATATTTTAGATGTAAAACATTCTAAAGATAAACGCCGTGCAAGAGCTGGTGCTGTGAATATGATCCCAACGACTACGGGTGCTGCAAAAGCGATTAGTCTTGTTCTTCCTCAACTTGAAGGGAAACTTCATGGACAGTCTGTGCGTGTACCAACACCAGATGTTTCTATGGTTGACTTAAATGTAGTAGTAAGAAAAGGGACAACAAAAGAGGAAGTAAATGCTGTTATGAATGAGATGGCCGAAACAAAACTCAAAGGTCTTTTACTTGTTGATAAAGATATGCGTGTTTCTCAAGATTTCGTAGGGTGTGAATATAGTTCTATCGTTGCAGAAGATTTAACACAAGTTATTGGCGGTGATATGGTAAAAGTGATGGCTTGGTATGACAATGAGTGGGGTTACTCTATGCGTCTTATAGATATGGCTGTTCATATTTCAAAATAGGGAGAAAGAATGGAACTTTTACATTTAAAAAGTTTAGATTTAGCAAATAAAAAGGTATTTATCCGTTGTGACTTTAATGTTCCAATGGATGAGTTCGGTAATATCTCAGATGATAGACGCATTCGTTCAGCAATAGCCACTATAAACTACTGTTTAGATCAAGATTGTGCTGTTATTTTAGCTTCTCATCTTGGTCGTCCAAAAGGGGAAGTTGTTGCAAAATATTCTTTAGCTCCTGTAGCTAGAAGATTACAACAACTTCTTAAGCGTCATGTTGAACTTGCACCTGCTGTTGTTGATGCTGCAACAATGAAAATGGCCGAAGAGTTACCTCGTCATGAAGTACTTTTACTTGAAAATCTCCGTTTTGAAGCTGGAGAAACACAAGATGATTCTGTCTTATCTAAAAAATTAGCATCTATGGCAGATTTTTATGTAAATGATGCTTTTGGTGTGAGTCATAGGGCTCATGCTTCGGTTCACGGCATTACGAAATTTTTTGATACTGCTCATAAGTCAGCTGGTTTTTTACTTGAAAAAGAGATTAGTTATTTTGCAAAACTTATTAATAATCCTGTTCGCCCTTTTGCAGCTATAGTTGGAGGAAGTAAAGTTTCTGGTAAACTAGAAGCACTTACAAACCTTTTACCAAAAGTAGATAAGATTTTTATCGGTGGTGGTATGGCTTTTACATTTCTGAAACAAATGGGCTACAACATTGGGGCTTCTTTAGTTGAAGATGATTTACTTGAAGATGCACAACATGTAATGGATGAAGCAAAAAAATTAGGTGTGAAGTTTTATCTTCCTGTAGATGTTATAGCTGCGGAAAAATTTGCAGAAGATGCAGTAAGTAAGATTGTAACGGCTCAAGAGATTCCAAACGAATGGATGGGACTAGATATTGGACCTGCTACTGTACGCCTTTATCGAGAAGGTTTAAGTGATGTTCAGACAATCCTATGGAATGGTCCGATGGGTGTTTATGAGATGGAAAAATTTGCACGGGGTAGTTCAAAAATTGCTCATTTTGTAGCAGACAGTTATGCAACTACTGTTGTTGGTGGTGGTGATACTGCTGATTTAGTACAAAGAATTAGTGTTGATGAAGAGATGAGTTTTATCTCTACTGGTGGGGGTGCTTCTCTTGAGCTTTTAGAGGGTAAAGTACTTCCAGGGGTTGAATCACTTATAAAATATACTAAAGAAGAGGCATAGTAAATGATAATAGCAGCCAATCTAAAAACTAATTTTACTCGTAAACAAACAGCACAATATATTGCTGAGTTAAATAATTATATGAATGAAAATGGAAGCGAGCAAGAGGTTTTAGTATTTCCTGCTATGAGTTCATTAGATGCTTTTGATGGAAAAGTTATTGTAGGTACACAAAATGCGTACCCTACAGAAAATGGAGCTTTTACAGGTGAAATAGGACTTGAACAATTAAATGAATTTAGTATAAAAACTATTCTGATAGGGCATAGTGAGAGACGCCATATTTTAAAAGAATCTCAAGAATTTATAGCACAAAAATTTGAATATTTTAAAAATCTTGGTTTTACAATTGTTTACTGTGTTGGTGAACCTTTAGCAAAACGAGAAGCTTCAAAAGAGGAGATGATGGCTTATATATCTGCTCAGTATGAAGGGATAGATACCACTTATGACAAACTTACTATTGCGTATGAACCAGTATGGGCTATAGGTACAGGATTGACACCAACACTTAAAGATATACAAGAGATGCATCAATCACTCAAGGAAAAATCATCGGCACCATTACTTTATGGTGGAAGCGTTAAAGTAAACAATGCTAAAGAAGTTCTTTCTCTTGAAAATGTTGATGGTATTTTAGTAGGAAGTGCTGCACTTTGTACTGAAGATTTTTGTAGTATGATAAACTATGGTGATACCATAGAAAAAAATAAGAAGGAGAAATAGTATGATAATGAAAGGAAAAAAAGGTCTTATAGTAGGTCTTGCAAATAACAAATCTATAGCATATGGTATAGCAAAAGCATGTCACGAACAAGGTGCTGAGATGGCATTTACTTACTTGAATGATGCACTGAAAAAAAGAGTTGAACCTATTGCAAAAAGTTTTGGGAGTGAGTATGTTTATGAGCTTGATGTAAGTAATGAAGAGCATATGTCATCTCTTGCTGAAAAAATAGAAAAAGATTTTGGTAAGATTGATTTTTTAGTCCATTCTGTAGCATTTGCTCCAAAAGAGGCACTCTCTGAGCCTTTCATTAAAACAACAAAACAAGCATTCCAAATTGCTATGGATATTTCAGTATATTCTCTTATAGATTTAACAAATCGCTTAGAAAATGTTCTTAGTGATGATGCTTCTATTTTAACACTTTCTTACCTAGGTGGACCAAAATATATAGTGAACTATAATGTAATGGGTGTAGCAAAAGCTGCGCTTGAATCAACTGTTCGTTATATGGCTGTAGATTTAGGAAAAAAAGGACAAAGAGTTAATGCTATTAGTGCTGGACCTATTAAAACACTTGCCGCAGCAGGTATAGGTGATTTTTCTCAGATTTTAAAATGGAATGAAACAAATGCACCACTTCAAAGAAATGTAACAACAGAACAAGTGGGTAATTCGGCTATGTATCTTCTTAGTGATTTAAGTTCAGGTGTTACAGGTGAAGTGCATTATGTTGATGCTGGATATAACATCATGGGTATGGCAGCAGCTACTACAAATGAAGAAGGTAAAACTGTTCTTGCATGGGATGCAAGATAGTTTTTTCATTTAGAAAAGTAGAAGTTCATAATATGTTTCAGTTTGGAATGCTTATACAAAATTAAGAAAAATTATAAGTTTTATGAAACTTTTATAAAAATTTTATGCTATAATATAGCCGAAATTTGTAAAAACACAAGGAGAATATATGAAATTTACAAAAATGAGTTTAGTTGCTGCACTACTAGTTGGTTCAAGTGCATTTGCAATTGACAACATTAAAATGAGTGGTGATGCGAGTATTTTTTATGGTACTACAGATGCAAAAACTGGATATGCTGGTTTATCTGATAAAGATAGTCTTTTTAGTAAAGATAACTCTGCTGCTGATGCTGCTTTAAACCTTAACATCTCTGCTGATTTAGCAAAAAATGACTTAGTATCTGTAAGTACAGGTCTTGGTTATACAGTACTTTCTACACTTGGTTTAGAAAATAACTTAGTTTCTAATGTTTGGGGATCTGCTCATACTGCAACTGCTAAAACAGGTGCTAACTATGGTAACATTCCTAGTGTTGAAGGCGCTAAAGTTGAAAATGCAAATTGGATGAACGAAGCATGGGTTGCTGTTTCTCTTAATCAAATGAGTAAAACAACACTTAAACTTGGTCGTATGGAACTTGATACTCCATTAGCATTTACTGAAAAATGGTCAATTGAAAAAAATACTTTTGAAGCTGCTGTAGTAGTTAATCAAGATATTCCAGATACTACTGTTGTTGCTGCTTATGTTGGTAATGGTAATGGTAATGAAGCTTTTGGTGAAAATGCTCAAAGTAATGTACAAGCTTTAGGTCTTGCTGGTGCTGGTGTTGTAAATGGTGATGGTAAATTTGCTACATTTGCTAAAAATGGTGCTTATGCTGTAGGTGTTATCAATAACTCTTACAAACCATTAACTGTTCAAGCATGGTACTATGATCTTGTTTCTTTAGCAACTGCTTACTGGATTCAAGGTGATTTAGATGCTTCTACTCTAGGTGTTGCTGGTTTAAGTGCTGGTCTTCAATACACTTCAACAACTGTTGGTAATGGTGATGCAAGTCAAACTGCTGCTGTAATGGTTGGTTATGCTATGAAAGATATGTTTAGTGCTAAACTTGCATACTCTAAAACAGGTTCAAAAGGTGCTTTATGGGGTGCAAATACTGCAACTTCAACTGGTGCGTCTAAACTTTATACTGAAGCATGGTGGAATTATGGTTATGTAACTAGAAAATCTACAGATGCTTTCACTTTAGCATTCGATATTCCAGTAAAAGATATTGCTGATTTTACTGTACAGTATACACAAGCTGATGTATCTGCAAAAAATCAAGATTTAAGTGAATTAGCACTTACTGCAAGTAAATCTTTTGGTCCATTAGATGCTACTGTTGCTTATGTAAATGCAAAAGCTGATGATCAAAATAGTGGTGATGCTTATAATGTAATTCAAGCTTACCTAACTTTAAACTTCTAGTCATTACTTAGACTAAACTCAAAGTTATAACTCCTCTTTTTTAGGGGAGTTAACCTTCTTTTATGAAACTTTTTACTCGAAAACTCTTTTATATATTTTTTATGCTTTTTATCATATCATTTGTTTCTTTTTTAGCTATACATGTAGCGCCAAACTCTTTTTTTTCTGCTGGATCACTTAATCCAAATATGACAAAAGAAGCACTTGCAAATCTTCAGGCTATTTATGGTCTTGATAAACCTTTATGGCAACAGTATATGGATTGGATTATAAATATTATACATTTTAATTTTGGTATCTCTTTTGTAAGTGGTCAAGAAGTAAGTACTGAAATTCTTAAAAGAATTCCTATTACTTTAAGTATGAATTTTGTCTCTATGGTGATTGTTTTTGTACTCTCTTTATATCTAGGAATACAAGCCGCATTAGCTTATGAAAAAAAGACTGATTATATTATTCGTCAATTTTCTTTACTCTCTTTTTCTATGCCATCTTTTTATTTAGCATTACTTTTTATACTTTTGTTTGCATTAAAACTGAAACTTTTTCCTATTGCTGGTTTGCATAGTATAACTGCTAAAGAAGGTATTATGAATTATGTTGATATGGCATGGCACTTAGTACTTCCTATAAGTGTTATGGTATTTGTAGGGCTTGGAAACATGATTATTTATATCCGTTCTTTGACACTTGAAATTTTAAAAAGTGATTACTATAATTTTGCTCTTTCTCGAGGTTTAACGAAAAAACAATTATTATATATATATATATTACCAAATCTTATGCCTCCCATTGTTACATTGTTAGGACTTTCTTTACCGGCTTTATTAGGTGGAAGTGTGATTTTAGAGGCGTTGTTTGGTATAGAAGGGATGGGACAACTTTTTTATATGAGTGCTTTATCACGAGATTATCCTGTTATTATGGGGACATTGATGATTACTGCATTTTTAACACTTTTGGGTAATGTTATTGCGGATTTAGTACTTATAAAACTCAATCCATATATGCAAAGATAAAGCATTATCTCCTTAAAGGAGATAAATGCTTAGCTTAGTTGAAGAGTGCCTCTAGTGCATCAACACCATCTTTTTTCTCTTCAATGACACCACTGTCTGAAGTTACAGAATCAGTTTCTACAAGCTCTATTTGCATACTTGTAAGCATAGAAGCAAGGCGAATATTTATACCACTTTTTCCAATAGCTTTTGATTTTTGATCAGCAGGAAGTGTAATGATAGCTTTTTCATTTTCACCCGCACTATTTTTAACAATCTCTACATGTGAAATGATAGCTGGACTCATAGTTCTTGAAACAAAAAGTTCAGGGATTGTTGTGTACTCTATACAGTCGATATTTTCACCAATAAGTTCGGCACTTACAGAGTTTATACGAACACCTTTTACACCAACAGTAGCACCAACAGCATCAACTTGAGGGTGTGTTGAAAGTACTGCTATTTTTGCTCTTTCACCTGGAATACGAGCTGATTTTTCGATGATAACGGTACCATCAGAAATTTCAGGAACTTCAAGTTCTAAAAGTGCTTCTAAAAATTTTGGAGATGTACGAGAAAGTTCTATCATTATGCCATTTTCTTTATCCATATTTACACGACGAACAACAGCTTTTATATGATCACCTACTTTGAAAATTTCACCTTTTATACGACTTTTCATAGGGAGAATAGCACGAATCTCATCTACCTCTATATAAGTAGCATTTTGATGATCAACACGAATCACTCTACCGTTAACAATAGTACCAACTTTTGAAGTGTATCTATTAAAAACTTCATCTTCTACAAGTCTTTGAATGTGGTACTCAATCTCACGATGGAGTTGTGATGCTCCTGTTCGTCCATACTCTTCTAAATCATGATCAATTTGGAGTTGATCGCCTAATTCTACTTGATCATCATATTCTCTAGCTTCAGAGATAGGAATGTATGCAGGTGCTAACTCTTCATCTTGAAGTTTTTCATTATCATCTTCTACTACTGTAATAGTTTGTACAATTTTAATGCTTTTTGTTATTTCATCTACATTTGCTTCAAAAGCAAAATTTCTATTTATAACTCGTTTTGCTGTTTGTACGAAAGCAGTTTTTAGTGCTTCGATTACTTTTTCTGGTTGTAAACCTTTTTCGTGTGCTATTGCTTCTGCTATATCTAGTATTTTTTCCATAATTGTATTCCTTAAAATGTTAAGAAACCTTTCTAACAATGATAATAAGTTGGGGGATTTCTTAATGAAGTTCGTGATTATATACTATTTGTACTAAAAACATCTTTAATTGGCTTTTTAGTAGTTTTTTACTATAATGCACTACTTTTAAGAAAATTACAAAAGGAAGCCTTATGGATTTAAAATTAGCTCGTACAGATATAACTACAAAACCAAAGAAAATTGACCTTGCAAAGATAGAAGCAACAACAGAAAAAGAGGAGAGTGTTATCTTCTATTTTGATAGAGAGAATTCACATAAAGATTTATTAGCACTTCAAGATCATTTTGAAGCACAGGGAAAAAGTTTTTATATGAGTGAAGTAAAATATGGACTTGCAGATAATGACTATATGTATCAAGTTCATATAATGAGTTAAAAGAGCGATTATGAGTAAGAAGTTATTTATTGAGACACTAGGTTGTGCTATGAACTCGCGTGATTCTGAGCATATGATTGCGTCGTTACGAGATAAAGAAGGGTATGAAACAACGAAAAACCTTCAAGAAGCAGACCTTATCTTGATAAATACTTGTTCCGTACGTGAAAAGCCTGTAGCTAAACTTTTTTCTGAACTTGGTGTTTTTAAGAAAAAAAGAAAAGAGGGTGCAAAAATAGGGGTATGTGGCTGTACTGCTTCACATCTAGGTAAAGAGATTATCAAGAGGGCACCTTATGTAAGCTTTGTATTAGGGGCAAGAAATGTTTCTAAAATATCAGAAGTATTACATAAGGATAAAGCAGTAGAAGTAGATATAAACTATGATGAAAGTGAATTTGCATTTGATGATTTTAGAACATCATCTTATAAGGCATATATTAATATTTCCATCGGGTGTGATAAAAAATGTACTTTTTGTATTGTACCAAAAACGCGTGGTGATGAGATTTCTATTCCTGATGCGTTAATTATACAAGAAGCGAAAAAAGCGATAGAAAATGGTGCAAAAGAGATTTTTCTTCTTGGACAAAATGTAAATAACTATGGTCGTCGTTTTAGCTCGGCTGATCATGAAAAAGTAGATTTTACAGAACTTCTCCGTAGACTCTCTAAGATAGAAGGACTTGAGCGTATTCGTTTTACTTCACCACATCCATTTCATATGGATGATGCTTTTATAGAGGAGTTTGCTTCAAATCCAAAAATTTGTAAATCTATGCATATGCCACTTCAAAGTGGAAGTTCTAAAGTACTGAAAGATATGAAAAGAGGTTATAGCAAAGAATGGTTTTTAAACCGTGTTGCAAAACTAAGAGCGGTATGTCCTGAAGTAAGTATATCTACAGATATTATCGTCGCTTTTCCAGGGGAGAGTGATGCCGATTTTGAGGAAACGATTGATGTTATGCGACAGGTAGAATTTGATCAAATTTTTTCTTTTAAATATTCTCCTAGACCTGAAACAGAAGCACAATATTATACAAATATTGTAGATCCTGAGGTGGCTTCAAAAAGGCTTTCTTATCTTCAAGCCCTTCAAACTGAAATTCTTGATAAAAAGAACCAAACACAAATGGGGAAAGTTTATAGTGTTTATTTTGAAGATTTGAATGCTGATGGTTTTGTGTCTGGAAGAACAGATACAAATCTTGTTGTAAAGGTAAAAGGTTCAGAAGAACTTTTAGGAGCATTTAAAGAGGTGAAAATCACACATATAGGTCGTACTATATTTACAGGTGAAATTATTGCTTAAAAAATTTCTTCGTGCTTTTGCACTAAGTGTTGTACCTTTATTAGGTGCATCACTTATCCGTTTGTTAGCACTTACAAATAAAAAAGTTTACCATAGCTCTTGTGATTTATCAGAAACTACTTTTATAATGGCATGTTGGCATGGAGAGTTATTAATGATTCCTTATGCTTATCTACACTATAAAAAACAGCCACATGTAAAGCTTTTAATTTCAGAACATTTTGATGGTAATCTTATAGCAAAAACACTTGCTTTTTTTGGTTTTGAAACGATTAGGGGCTCATCCACAAGGGGTGGGGTGAAAGCACTTATCGAATCGATAAAATCATTAAAAAATGGTTATGATATAGGTATAACACCTGATGGTCCAAAAGGTCCTCGTCATCATGTGCATGATGGTATAGTTCATATGGCAAAAAAGGCTAAAGTTGAAATCGTTTTAGTTGAAATTGTCGCTCAAAAATCTTGGCAATTAGCTTCTTGGGATAAGTTTGTTATACCTAAGCCATTTGGTCGTTTAGATTACTATATCAGTCATCCTATAAATGTAAAAGATATGCAAATGGAAGAAGCTCGTGCATTTATTCAAAAAGGTTTACTGAAACATGAACGCTAAATCCCTTCTTTTTGCTGCTATAGTATTGATAGGTACGATGTTTGTTTACTTCTTACTTAATCCCTCTTATGAAAAATCTTTAGAAGCTAAGTATTACTATGAGACACAAGATTATAAAGAAGCTTATCTTAAAGCAAATGAAGCATTTAGTTTAGATCAATACAACCGTATGGCTTCTACCATTATGGCACAGTCTAAAATCGCAATGCAATATGAAAAGTATATTAGAGAAGCAAAAAAATATATGCAAGAGATTAATACTATAGCTTCAAAAGAGCATATATCTGATGCTGATCGTGCAAGGATTAAACTTATGAGTGAAATTATGACAGACTCTTATGTTAAACTTTCACCGAGTGTTATTACTAACCTTACTTTAGTGCAAGAAGCAAGAGAATATTATGAAAGTTTTGAGAAGTTACTTGAAAAAGTTCATTGATAAGAGAGTAAAAGAATTTTTAGAATATTTGGAAAAACAAAGAGGTTATGCTTCTTTAACTATTCAAACCTACAAGATGGCACTTGATGAAGCATTCTTGTATATTGAAATTATTCAAGAGGGTGAAAAATATATTTTTTCTTTAATGCCTTATCGTTTACATATAGCTTCTTTACGTGCAAAAACTATTACAAAAAAATTAAGTGCTATTAGAAGTTTTGTTACTTACTTGAATAACAATGGTATGCAAGTTGTTTTGCGTGCAGATGAAAGTATAAAAGTAGCACAAACATTACCTAAACCTATTAATAATAACTACATTCAAGAAGCACTAAAAGTAGCAGAATTACAAGAAAAACTTGTTGTTGTTATGCTCTATACTTTAGGGTTACGTGTATCTGAGCTTAGTAGTTTAAGACTTGAAAATATGACAAAAGAATGGATTCGTGTACAAGGTAAGGGAAATAAACAAAGAGATATACCTTTACTAAAAACAACAGCATTACTTATAGAAAACTATTTGCAAAATGTTCATCCTAAATTCTTTCTTTTTGAAAAAAAAGGTGAAAAGTTAAGCGAAAATAGTTTAAGATATATCGTAACAAAAACTTTTCATCGTATAGGTTTGAAAGTAACACCTCACCAGTTACGACACTCTTATGCAACAGCTCTTTTAAATGGTGGAGCACCTATCGTCGATGTAAGTGAACTCCTTGGTCACAGTTCTATGGCAACAACACAAATTTATACAAAATTGGGGAGTGCATTGAAACAACAAAATTATCAAAAAGCACATCCTCTTTGTGGAATGGATTTCTAGTGTTAAGTAAAATTTTTGAAGCTTTATATGTAAAAATTTTTGTTAATATTGTTATCGAAAAAACAAAAACACTTGTTTATATAGAGATGCGTTCAAAAAAAGAGTTACTAAATCATGCTTATATGGATTTCCCTACAACACACTTAAGTGATGCTATGATAGAGTTTATTTTACGCTATACACAAGAATCTCCTTACTACTATATAGCTCTTTTAGATACATCAAAAGAGCAGGGTGCAATACCTACATGTACGAAAAGTAAACTACTAACTTACTATGATATAAGCGAAAGTGAATACAAATGTTTTAACAATACTTGGAGTTTATATACTTCTAAAAGTGATCTTTACCAATTAGAAAAAACATATAATGCTATAGGTCTTGATTTTATTTTTTCCCCATTTACTTTGTTGTATCATTTTTTTAAAGATAAAGTTTCAGAAAATATTGCGTTGTTTGTTCTCGTTCAAGAGGAATCTATCTCTTTAACAGTTTTTCAGTATAGTCAGCTTCTTTATGCCAAATATATAGTAGTTGAACATATGAGTGTAGAAGCATCTGGTAATGATGCTAATCTGGAAGAGCTTGAAGAGTTAGAAGATCCCTCTTTTGATGATAGTATAGATCTTGAAGATATGGATGTTGATGACCAAATAGAATCATTAGAAGATTTTGGTGATATAGAAGATCTTGATAGTATAGAAGATATAGAACAGTTTTCTGAAAATAAAGATATAGAAGAAGAACTTTTTGAAAGTGAAGATGAACTTCGAGATGGTGAGGATGAAACTTTTCAAGCAGATTATCAAAAATTTACTTTGATAGAAAAAGGTGTTAGTAATTTTTATAGTGATGATCGTTATGAAAGTGAATTTATAGAAAATATTTACATAGCAGATGCAACAGGTGTAAGTGGTGATTTAAAAAAATATCTTGAAGAAGAGATGTTTTTGAATGTGTATATTAGAAAAATAGACTTATGTGTAGAGTTATGTGAACTAAGTAAAGAGGAATTAAATTGACGCGTTATAGTTATAAAAAACCTCGAACTAAATCACCTTTTACTCCAGAATTGCAACTTATAGTGAGTTTTTTTGGTGTAACGATACTTATGTTAAGTTTAACATATCTTTTTCTAGTTTATAAAGATAAGCAATTTATCAATGAAAAAAATGCAATGGTAAAAGAAAAATTATTTTTAGCACATGAAACAGCAAATATAGATAAAAAAATAGCATATATTCAAAAACAAAAACTTACTGCTGAAAAAGTTTTAACACAAAATATGGTTTTAAAAGATTCTATAGCGAATTTATTTGATTTAGTACCTGAGCGTATTACTCTTTCTAAGGCGAAGCTTTTAAAAAATGGTTTAGTTTTACAAGGTATCACACCAACAAAAGATGTATATAATTTTATGTTACAAGCACCTCTTCGATCTATTTTTCAAAAAACATATAGTAGCTTTTATCCTGCTAGTAATGGATGGCTCTATTTTGTTTCTAAAAATTACATGGATGAAGAAAATGAAGGATTAGATAGTGAAAATTAATATCTCTCGACATAATCTTTATATGATAATTATTTCTGTTTTTTTACTGTTTTTTATACTGCTGTTTTCTTTTTTAATTTTAATTCCTGAAGGAAAAGATTATAGAGAGAAACGATTAGAACTTAAAAAGGCGAGAGTAGAGTATAGACAATATCAAATTTACCATGATGAAATTATGGAAAACTTTAAAGATTTACAGTCAAAAAATCGTCATAGTATAACTGCTTTTGATGCCATTTTTAACCCTGATAGATTTCAAAAACAAAACAAAGTATATTTTAGTACATTAACACTTTCAAAAATTAAAAGAGGTAAAGATGATGATGGATTTGCTGTATATGAAGTAAATACCTCTTCTCATATTAGTAGCCCAAAAAACTTTTATGATTTTTTAGATGCTGTGAATAAAAGTGACTGGATTATAGGAGTTAATTTCCCTATAGACTTTCAAAGAGATGGGGAAATGATACACTCCTCTTTTACTATGAAGGTTTATGCTAATAATCGTGATAAAAATAGAACTAAAGATTTTTCTAAAAAGAGATAAGTTCTAAGTTTAGGATCAATTCTAAGTTTTCTCATCTCTTCTTTAAATGTTTTTGGCATAGTTTGTGTATTTTTGATATAGGGTGCTATAAAAAGAAAACCTTTTGGATGTTTCGTTATACTATATTTTCTTCCTATTATACAGTTATGTTTTAGAGAGAGTAACATTTGTCTTTCCTGTGCAGTGATGATATGTCCAAGTGATTTAAAATAGTTGTCAATGGCATATACAATACTTCTAGGTGAATAGTTTCCTTCTATATAAGCAAAATCTTTGATTTTATTTATCTTTATAGGCGTAATGAGTAATGCTTTATCTTGATCTATATATTCAAAACTTTTAGCAATCCCTTTTTTATATTTTTTAAGAAGAGGTTGTGCAAATTGATGTCTAAAAGCGTTTCGGGTATAGCGTTCATCTTCATTTGTAGCATCTTCAAAGTAGTGGATATTATATTTATCTAAAAAATGAAGTAGTACTTCTTTATCTTCTGCTAGAAGGGGTCGAATGAGGGTATAGTTTTCTCTTTTTTGTATAAATTGCATTCCTGAAAGTTCTACACATCCAGCTCCCTTACATAATTGCATTAACATCCATTCAAGTCTATCACCTAAATGGTGAGCTGTAAGAAGATTGTCATATTGATATGTTTCTATGAGCTTTTCAAAAAAATTGTAACGAATAGATCGGGCATTCGCTTCAAAATTATGTGTAATGGGTTCAGCTTCATAAACATGGCAAAGAAGTTGATGTTTTTGTGCTAATGCTTGTGCGTAAGCTACCTCTTCTTTACTTTGTTTTCGTATTGCATAGTCCACGATGGCTATATCAAAAGAGATGTTATTTTGTAAAAGAAGAAAGAAAAGAGCAGTGGAATCTCCTCCAGCAGAAAAAGCTAGAAGGTTTTTTCCTTTTTCTAAAAGAGATTTAGTGCTTTGATGTAGCATTGTCAACTGTAGCTGTTAAAATGTCACCAACAAGTTCTGTGATTTTTGCATTATAAGGTTTAGCAAAAGAGAGGTCTGCTTCATCATCTATTCTATCATTCACATAAATTTCTCCATCTATCTCTGGCGCCCAAAGAAGTTCTCTAGCTGAAAGTAAAAATTCATGCTCATTACTTTCTGAATCTATGACAATTTTACGAGTTTTTCCTACTTCATTAAGAAGAGATTGTTGTGTACATGTAGAAGCTATATCACCTAAAATTTCTGCTCTTTGTGTTTTTGTTTCTTCATCTATTTTACTTTCAGTCATATCATAAGCTGTGGTAGTTTCTTCATCAGAGTAGCTAAACACATTAATACGATCAAATCCAAACTCTTTGGTAAATTGGCACATCTCTTCAAACATTTCAGGTGTTTCTCCTGGGTGTCCGACTATAAAACTTGTTCGTACAAAAGAGTTTGGTAAGGCTCTCATATAGTTGAGAAGCTCAAGTGTTTTTTCTTTGCCAAAACCTCGTTTCATAATGCGAAGCATATCATCATTAATATGTTGAATAGGCATATCAAAGTAATTATGAAAAAGTGTACTTTTTGCAATATTTTGTAAAAGTTTTATCGTTGTTGTTGATGGATAAAGGTAGAGGATTCTTGCACTTTTTACACCATCTATAAGTTCAATGCGTTGTATGAGTAAAGAGAGACCATCTTGAATATTCTGATCACGAAGATAAGAACTAGAATCTTGTGATACAAAAGAGAAGTCCCAATAGCCTTGTGAAACAAGACTTTCAACTTCTTTAACAATAGAATCTAAATCTCGTGAATGAAGTTTACCTTTAAAACTTGGAATAGCACAAAAACTACATGCTTGGTTACATCCCTCTGAGAGTTTGATATAAGCATGGTAAGTTGAACCCGTTACAACTCTTTCCGCACCATCTATAAGGTACACTTCTTCAGAAAAACGACTTTTTTTCTCACTTAAGAGTTCATCAATTTTATCATAATCACCAACACCTGTAAAAATATCTACTTCTGGAATTTGCTCTTGAAGTTCTTCTTTATAACGCTCTGAAAGACATCCTGCCATTACGAGTAAAGAATCTTCTTTTCTTGCTTCATGCAAAGAGAGGACAGTATTGAGTGATTCTTCTTTTGCAGCATCTATAAAGCCACAAGTATTTACAATGATAACATCAGCTTCTTCATTGTTTTGTGTAAGTTCAAAATTTTTGAGTCGTCCCATCATAACTTCAGTATCTACGAGGTTCTTTGTACATCCGAGTGAGACTATGTGGAGTTTGTTTGCCATATTACTTCTTTTTTGGCAAATTATAGCGTATAATCGCTTTATGAAAAACTATGATGTAATAATTTTGGGTGCAGGAGCAAGTGGTTTGATGTGTGCAGGTAACATCAGTCCTAAAAAGAAGGTAGCTATTGTGGATGGTAATGCACAAGTAGCAAGAAAAGTAAAAATTTCAGGGGGAGGCAAATGCAATATAACTAATATTTCCGTAAGTGAAAAAAATTATGATGGTGATAAAGAGCTTATAAAAACTATTTTTAAAGGTTTTAATCAAACAAAACTTTTACGCTTTTTAGAAAGGAATAAAGTAGCATTAGAGCTAAGAAAAGGGCAATACTATTTTTGTCAAGAGGATGCGCAAACCCTTATAGATGTTTTAATGAAACATACTAAACATACGGAGTTCTTTTTATCAAATAGTATTGTGAATGTTTCAAAACAAGGGGAAGTGTTTCGCGTACAAACTGATAAAGTAATACTTTATGCCTCAAAGCTTGTTGTAGCAACAGGAGGATGTAGTTTTGCACAAGTGGGAGCAACAGATATAGGCTTACATGTAGCGAAAGAATTTGGTATAGAGTATAAACCTTTTACACCAGCTTTGGTTGGACTTACTTTACAAAAAGAACAGTTTTGGATGAAAGAGTTAAGTGGTTTAAGCTGTTTTGTAGCCTTACATGTAAACAATAAAGTCTTAGAAGAAGAGATGCTCTTTGCTCATAAAGGCTTAAGTGGTCCAGTAATACTTTCTGCATCACTTTACTGGGAGAAAGGGGAAATGGCTATAGATTTTCTCCCTCAACAAAAAATCAATGAACTTACACAAGGAAAAAAGATGCTTAGTTCTGCTATACCTTTACCAAAAAGATTAGCAAAGGCAATTCTTAAAGCTTTACATGTAGAAGATGTAGAATGTTTTAAGTTAACAAAAGAGCAAAGAAAAAAACTTCAGGCTATACATAAGTATATTTTTGCTCCAGCTGGTAATTTTGGTTTTAGAAAAGCTGAGGTAAGTAAGGGTGGTGTCTGTGCAAATGAACTTGAATATAAAACATTAAAGGTAAAAAAAGTAAAAGGCCTTCATTTTATAGGAGAAGTAGTTGATGTAACGGGAGAATTGGGTGGCTATAACTTTCAGTGGGCATTTTCTAGTGGATATATGTGTGCAAAAAGTTTATAAATGTGAATTTAAAGTGAGTTTAACCTCCTTATAGATAGAATAAGCCTCAGAATGTAAATTAAGTAAGGAAAATTATGCAAATTTTTAAGATTGCAATGCTTGGACTGTTAATGTCGTTGTCATTAACCTTCTTAGGATGTCAAAGCACCAATAGTGATGGCACTGTCATCATTAGTGGTGTTGATGGCAACAAGGGAAATGACTCAAATACTTCGAAACCGATGACTGATCCATCTTCGGATGTTAATCAAACGGTGGTAAAACTTTCTATTGTCAATGGTAATAATATCGTTGTAAAAGGAAGTGGTGAACTTAAAACTATTAGTATAGTAGGTTTAAATGCAAATTCTTCAACGGATGTTGTTGGTGAAATAGCATTTCAGTATCCTGCTGATTTTGTTAATAGTGGAGTTGACTTAGGTTATATTACACCTTCAAAACAAAGCCTTGTTGATGGTCTTGCTACTTTTCAGTATAAAGCACCAGCAAATCTTAAGGCGAGAGAAGATGAAAACTATACAGGGGCGATTTTTACTTTTTATGATATGAAAAACCCTTCTGTTAATGTTCGTTTAAAAGTTGATTTTAATTCATCATCAAGTTATGTAGTAACGAAACCTGTTTTGAAAACACTCTTACTTTCTGAAAGTCATATTAAAATAAATACAGACAATCAACAGTATCCTTTAGGATTGAGAGCTTTTACTGATCAGAGTACAACAGATGTTACAACTGAAGTACAAGTGAAATTTCCTCAAAAAATTGTAGATAAAAAAATAGATATAGGTTATATAGAACCTACTATAAGTATAGTAAATGGAAAAGCCTCTTTTACTTATGAAGCGCCACAAAGTATAGCTACAACATTAGCTAAGCTTCATTTAGCAGGTTTTGGAGATAGTGTAATCGTAAATCTTTATAATGTGAGTACAGGAGTGAATGTTGATTTAAATATTACTTTTCAAAAAGCACCAGAAAAAGATTTTGCTAACTATACTTTATCTACCGTACCTTCACATGTTGTAGTTTTTCAACCACTACAAAAACAAACTGTTGATCTTTATTTAGAAGACAACAACTCAAGACCAGTAAAAAATGAAATCATTTTATTAGATTATTTCGATGGAACAAAAGGGACAATGAATGCTTTTAGTGGTACAACTGATATAAATGGTCATTTAGCATTTGTTTATACTGCTCCAAGTACATTACCAGCTAATGGTAGTTTACTCTTTTTGACTTTTAGAGGTGCAAATTCGACACTTCATGAAGTAAATACAACTATAGAGATTAATACAACTATACCTATTAAAGATTACAGTGGATATGCACTAAGCATAGTAGATGCAAACAGAACGATTACAGCATCATCTCAAAGTGAAGTGTTTGATATATTCTTAAAAGATGCAAATAACAATGCAGCAGAGGGTGATACAATTACACTAGATTTCTTTGATGGAAATAGTGGAACAGTAAATTCATTTAAAGCAGTAACAGATGGTAATGGTCACGCAGTATTTAACTACACAGCACCAGTAAAACTAGATGATTTAAATGATACAAACCTAACATTTAGAATTGAAAACACAACAATTGCACAAAGTGCTACACTTACAGTGAGT
>Ga0256828_1000121_pt1 | contig 52142 bp, 46 predicted proteins | sample CV88metaG_FD_185993 | JGI IMG/M metagenome (GOLD analysis project Ga0256828, IMG submission 185993) | Hydrothermal vent microbial communities from East Pacific Rise, Pacific Ocean - CV88 | ecosystem: Environmental > Aquatic > Marine > Hydrothermal vents | place: Pacific Ocean: East Pacific Rise...
CTTTAATCTATGAGGATGGTTTTGTGCATATTTTTTAACAGCAGCTGCAGCACGACGGTCTGAGTTACCTTCACGAAGTACAGGGTTAACAGCAGAACCTAAACAAGGATTGTATTTTGCACGAATTGCTTTTTCTTCTTCAGTTTCTGGATTTTCAGGAAAATCAGGAATATCAAAACCTTGACCTTGAAGCTCAGCAATACACTCTTTAAGCTGACCAATAGAAGCAGAAATATTTGGAAGCTTGATAATGTTTCCTTCTGGTTGAAGAACTACTTCACCTAACTTAGAAAGTTCATCTTCAGCAAGACCCATTGCAGCAAGAACTCTACCTGCTAGTGAAATATCACTAGTAACTACATCTACACCACCAGCAGCACAAAATTTTTGTACAATTGGTAATAATGAATATGTTGCTAAAGCCGGAGCTTCATCAATTTTAGACCAAATAATTTTTGACATTGTATGTCCTCATGAATAATATTTTTTCATAAATACTTTAAATAAGTTTTATGAAATTTACAGTCTAAATGATAACACTAAGATAGGTAATATTTCATTAGCTTTTTGAAACATTCTTCTATATTCATAATTTGTTTCATTTTGTAGCACGCTTTATATTCTTTAAATGTGTAGAATAGTTACAGGTAAAATCATGCACCCCCTTTTTAGAACGCATAAAGTAGAGATAGTTTGTTTTTGCAGGGAAGATAGCTGCATGGATAGCTTCAAAACTCACATTACATACAGGAACTTTTGGAACACCTTTATATTTGTAAGTGTTATATAGAGAAGTATCTTCCCTAATTCTTTTTGGTGTTACTTTGAGATGAGAATATTTTCCATAATTAAGTGTTCCATCCATTTGTAGTTTCATCCCTTTTCTCACTCTGTTGTAAATTACAGAACTTACAAGTGGCATCTCTTTTTTATTTGCTGATTCTTTTTGGATAATAGAAGCGATTGCTACATAATGAAACCATTTTTTTTCATTGTATGAACCAAAAATTTTTAAAGAAAACTGTTTCATTTTAGCTTGAGAAATTTTCAAGAGTAAAGCAATAAGATCTTTTTCCCCAAGACCAAGAGGGAGTTTATAGGTATTTGGAACAAAAATACCCTCTTGAACAGGTGACTGTTTTGCAAACTCTTCAAAAAGTTTCTTTTGATCCAGATTAAGATTATGTGCTAGCTGTTTCAAAAAAACATAGGTTGTTTCTCCTGGAATCAATGTAACATTATGAAGTGCTGCTTTTGCATTAGTCAGTTTATATAAAAAATCTGCCTTTGTATTAACAGAACTTCCCAAATCTATCCATCCACTTTGTGGAGAGCCTATAACTCTGAGGACAAAGGTATCAAGTTTACTCACATCATAATGTTTCTTTTCTAAATATGTTATAATCTGATGAATACTTCCTTTTGGTATATAAAGTATCTGAGGTGTTTGAATTGACTTATTTAGGTAATAGATGAAAGAAAGAGCAACGATTAAGATAATTTCAAAAATATACTCAAGTATTGTAAATTTATTTATTTTCATAGTGCTACTTTGTATTGGGATTTTTATTGTTCTTCAAAATGGATTATATCTTGATCAAATTACTCTTTATAATCTGCATGCAGAGGGTATCTCTATCAAATGGAATGAAAAAATAGACCTCTCTGTTAAAAAACTTCGTATTTTACCACAAACTCAAGAGGAGAACTCCTTCTCACTTGAAAAAACTAATCATTATATAAAACTTGTACAAAAAGTTACTTACCTTTTTAACTCTGTAGATATTGTTTCGATTCAAAAACAAGATATTAATGCTTCTTTTAAATATACAACACAAGATAATGGCTACATTAAGTTACAAACTCCCTCTTTAAAGCTAGATGCAAATCTTGTACTACACAAAAATCTTTTTCATTGTCATCTTAATTCTTTTCAAGAGAAAAAAAACAATATTACTGTTATGGGTGATATTTTTATTGATACAAATGCTACACAACTATACACACAACTTAATTGTAACATTCATAACGATGCAAATATAACTCTTTTTGCCATTTCAGATGAAAAGCAACTTCATTATAAACTTACAAGCCATAAAAAAATAACCAATCTCAAACCACTTGTAGAGATGGCTCATCTGCCTAAAGAGATCTTTTACTGGGCATATACAGCTATTAAAATGAAAAATGTCACCATTGACAAAGCGTATGGATTCATAGACTATGACCATATAAAAGACGCCTATAAAAATATCTATATACACGCAACTATCAATAAGCTTCATTATAGATATAATCCAAAGCTTGATGCCATCCATACAAGAACAACAGAATTAGAATTTGCACACGGTATTTTCAAAATTTATCCAAAACACGCATATTCCTATGGAATGGATTTAGATAAAAGTTGGCTTTATATAGATTTTACACAACCTCAAGAGATGCTGACACTTCATCTGTTAATGAAAAAAGCACAGCTCAATAAAGATATGCTTCATATCTTAAAAACTTACAATATAAAACTCCCATTTCTACAACATACAGGATCTGTTCAAACCAATTTAACACTTCGTGTTAATCTAAGAACTATTGCAATTCAGGCTGATGGTACTTTTTTTGTAAGAAAAGGAAATTTTGATTATCTGGGTCTTAATATAGATATTTTCAATACAAAAATTAAACTAAAAAATTATGATGTTACAATCAACACAATGCAGGCATCTATAAAAGACTTTGCAAAAGCAAATGTTCGTGTACGATACAATGCAAAATATTCAAAAGGAAACATTCGCTTAATCTTTAAGTCACTTCAAAAAGAACAACTTAAACTCCAGACAAAAAAGCTTACAATTAACTACAGCATTCATCCAAAGGGGGATGCAATTACACTTCAAAAATCCCAATGGCGTTACAAAGATTATAATATCTCTTTAGAACATATGAAAATCCCTTTTGATATGAAAACCTTTACAGCACATATTCCAACAAGCTCTTTCACAATCCAAAATACAGCTAATGGATATATCAGTGGTTCTGTTAACATTCAAAAAAATCTTGCAGACTTTACTATTGATCTTTTAAAATTGCACCGTTACGGTGTAACTCTTGCACAATCAAATACACAATTTTCACTTCATTATGATACAAAGACAACCATCAAATCTTTACAAAAAATATATTTTCAAGTCAATGGCTCTACTTATATGGTTGATAACCTTCACCTTACATTAGATAAAAAAATAGTTCAAATTGCCCCTACAAAACTCTCTATAAGCGACTATATCAAAACTCAACTCTCTGGTAGATATTTTTTAGATTCAAAAAAAGCACACATCACTTTAAATAGATTTCAACTCATTAATCCTATTAACAAACATATCCTCTATGCAAACAATAAAATCTCTTTAGAAGCACAGGTTTATAACCAAAAAGTAACAATAAAATCCAATGATTTAGATAGCTATTTCGTTTCAGATCATACAGGATGGTACTTAGATATCCACAATCTTGATAAAATTGCACAAAAATCTGCTTTTTTACAACATTACAAACTAACGCAAGGCTCAATTAAATTTTACAAATATACACTCAATGACTTTACACAATTTCAAGCAGATATCAAATACCCATACACTCTCTTGCGTGAAAATAATAAAGGTGTTAAAGATTACATCATTAAAGGAAAACTCAAAGAAAAAGGGGAAATTCTTTTTAATGTAAATAATACTATAAAAGTAGATTACAATGATGATCTTACAATTACTATTGATAAAAAAATTCTTGACTTTCATCAACTCATTTTAGCATTGAAAACAATTCAAAATGATTCACAACCTCAAAAAAAATCTCCAAATATTTTTCTCAAAGCTACCAATACGCAACTCTATCTTGGTAATAAAAGATATATTCTCTCAGATTCTATAGATTTACAATACTATAACCATATTCTAACAGCCCAATTACTCTATGCCAATGGTGTTGCAGGATTAAAATACCAAAAGAATCACTTTCACCTTTATGGACACAACTTTAATGATGCTTTTATGGATAAACTACTGGTTCTATCAAAATTTTATGGGGGGAATTTAGAGTTTTCACTCAATGGAACTTTAGATGATTACAAAGCTGTCTTTTTCATCAATAATACAACCATTAAAGAATATAAACTTCTCAATAATATTTTAGCCTTTATCAATACAGTGCCGTCACTTATGACATTTTCAATACCAGGATACGACAAACATGGACTTGCTGTAAAACAAGCCTATATGCAATTTAGTGCAAAAAATGGTCTTTTTGATATTTCAGATATCTATCTTGATTCTAAAGAATTAAAAATTTTAGGAAAAGGGAAAGCAAGTATCAAACAAGATATGATTGATATTGTTCTCAATTTAAAAACAGATTTAGGAAGCAATCTTTCAAAAATACCACTCGTAGGCTACATTTTACTTGATGGAGATACGATATCTACAACATTGAAGATAACAGGAAAACTTACAAATCCAAAAGTAGAATCACTCCTTGCACAAGATATTGCTGTAGCTCCACTAAATATTATAAAAAGAACACTCACTTTACCATTTCATCTCTTTGACAATACAAAAGAAACACTTCATAAATTACAATAAATTTATGAAGCTATTCATTTCTTAAAACTGTTAAAATATCAACTTCACTCGCTTTTTTAGCAGGGTAATAAGAGGAAACAACAACAATAGCAAATGCTCCAGAAACAATAAGGAAAAAATCTCTTATATTCAAATCAAGTGGTAAAGTTGCTGTTGGATACACATCTTTTGGTAAATGGACAATATCAAATGTTCCAAGAATCCAGATACCACTTAAACCCAAAACAACTCCAGCAACAATTCCACCAATCCCTATTACAACACCCAAATAGAGAAAAACTTTTTTAATCTCTTGTTGTGTCGTTCCAAGAGAAAGTAAAAGCGCTATCTCCCCTCTTCTGTTCATCACAGTCATAAGGAGTGAAGATATAATGTTAATAGCAGCAATAAGGATAATAAGCATTAACACAATAAACAAAGAGGTTTTTTCCATCTCTAAAGCAGCAAAAAAGTTAACATTATCTTGCCACCATCCCTTAATAGTTACACTTATAGGAAGTTCTTTTGCAATTTTTTGAATATCTTCTCGAGGATTTTTTGAATAAATATGAATTCCATCATACTCATTATGGGCTACATGTAAGATAGTTTGTAAAGCTTCCAAACTTGTATAAGAGTATGCTTTATCATACGCTGATAATCCTGAATCAAATACAGAACGCACTTTAAAGCGTTTAATTTTAGGAGTAACACTCAATCCTCCTGGTTCCACATTTGTAAAGATATACATCACTTTTTGATCTAGTGAAAGTTCAAACTCCTCTTGCAAACTTTTTCCTACAATAACATCATATTTTTTAAACTGTTTATGTTCTATAGCTTTTTTAAGGACACTATTAACATTTGCTTCATCTTGAAAATGAACACCAAAAAGATAACCACCCTCCAGATTTTGCCCTTTACGAGCCATAACAGCTGTTTGAACATAAGGAGAGAAAGAGAGTTTTGGAAATTTTGTTTCTAAATCTATAAGTAAGTTTTCATTTACTGCACCATAAAACTTAGGTAAAACAGTAAGAGGATAATTCATAATAGTAAGTTTATTTTTAAACTCATTGTCAAAACCATTCATCAGTGCCATGGCAATAAGCAGTACCATAACACCGAGTGTGATACCTATGAATGCCAAAAGAGCAGATATAAAAATAAAAGGCTGCTCTTTGTCAAAACGCAAAAATCTTTTAACGAGGTAAGAAACTATATTTTTTTTCAAGAGGCAAATGCACCTTTTTTAGGGCCACTTTTACCACAACATTGTTTATACTTTTTACCACTACCACATGGACAAGGGTCATTTCTCGCTATTTTTTTCTCAGGAACAACATCCTCTTGAGGTGCATCTATATCTACATTATCTTGAAGATTGAGTTGCATCATTGCCTCTCTAGCTTTTTGTTCAGCTTCCATTTGTGCTGCTATTCTCGCAGCCTCTTCTTCTGGAGATTCCATTTGAAATTGAATAATATGAAGTGTCTTAATTGTATTAAACTTAATATCATTAATCAGTTCACCAAAAAGATTAAAACTCTCTTTTTTATACTCAACCAATGGATCTTTTTGATTATATGCTCTCAGACGAATACCTGTTTTCATATTATCCATAGCATAAAGATGTTCTCTCCATGCATTATCTAACTCTTTGAGATAAAACTCTCTTTCAATTTGATGACGAGTTTCTTCATCTATGACAGACATCTTCTCATCATAAGATTTTTTAAGTTGTATTAAGATATTTTCAAATAACTCTTCATATTCTAAATCTTTAAGAGGTTCAATATCTAAATCAAAATTCATCTCCTCTTTAAGAAGCTCTTTGAGTTTTTCAAGATTAAAATCTTCTCTTGCTGCACCTTCAAAAATATCTGAAAGTTCAAAAAGATAGTGAAGATACTCTTGACGAATCTCATCTATTTTTGCATCTATATCATAGTTTTCATCAAGAAGCTGGTTTCTGAATTTATAAACAATTTTTCTTTGTTCATTGGCAACATCATCATACTCAACAATCTGTTTACGCCCTTCATAGTGCATATTTTCCACTTTTTTCTGAGCTTTTTCAACAGCACGAGTTACCATTTTTGATTCTATATACTCTCCATCTTCAACACCAAGTCTTTCCATGATAGATTTGATTTTATCACTTCCAAAAATACGAAGAAGGTTATCTTCAAGTGAAAGATAAAACTGTGTAGTACCAGGATCACCCTGACGACCTGAACGCCCACGAAGTTGATTATCTATACGACGATTTTCATGTCTCTCTGTACCTATAATATAAAGCCCACCAAGTGCTTTTACTTCATCACTTACTTTAATATCAACACCACGACCTGCCATATTTGTAGCAATTGTCACAGCACCTTTTGCACCAGCATGTTTGATGATTTCACCCTCTTGTTCATGATTCTTGGCATTTAAAACAGTATGTGCTATTTTCTCTTTTTTTAGCACTTCGTGAAGTAACTCAGATTTTTCAATAGAAGCTGTTCCTATCAGTACTGGTTGTCCATTTTTACTTAACTCTTTGATAGTATTTATTACGGCATCAAATTTTTCAGCTTCTGTTTTATAAATAAGGTCATTAAGATCTTTTCTTGCAATTGGAATATTTGTAGGAATAGAAACAACATCCAGATTATAAATTTGTGTAAACTCTGTTGCCTCAGTCTCTGCTGTACCTGTCATACCAGAGAGTTTATCGTACATTCTAAAATAATTTTGAAATGTAATATCAGCTAGTGTTTGTGTTTCCTCTTTAATCTCCACACCCTCTTTTGCTTCAAGTGCCTGATGAAGACCTTCAGAGAAACGGCGTCCTTCACTCAAACGCCCTGTAAATTCGTCAACAATAACAACCTCGCCATCATTGACAACATAATCAACATCTTTTTCAAAAAGATAGTTTGCTTTAAGTGCCTGATCTAGTGCATGTGGTAAAGAAGCATTTTCTGCACTATAAAGATTTTCCACACCAAAAAGTTCCTCAGCTTTTGTAATACCCTCTTCTGTTATTAAGATAATTTTATCTTTTTCATCAACTGTGAAGTGTTTATCTTTTTCAAGTTGTAAAGCGATACCATTTGCACGAACATAATCTTGCATATTTCTATTTGTTGGTCCAGAAATGATAAGAGGTGTTCTCGCTTCATCAATCAAAATAGAGTCAACTTCATCTACAATAGCAAAATTATGTCCTCTTTGAACCATCTGCTCTTTTGAGTAACTCATATTATCACGCAGATAGTCAAAACCAAACTCATTGTTTGTACCATAAGTAATATCAGCATCATATGCAGCTTTTTTCTCTAAAGGATCGTGCATATCTTCTAAAATAGTACCTACACTATATCCTAAAAAGTTATAAAGAGTACCCATCTCTTTAGCATCACGAGATGCAAGATAATCATTCACAGTAACGAGGTGTACCCCTTTCCCTGTCATTGCATTAAGTGAAATTGCAAGTGTTGCGACAAGTGTTTTACCCTCACCTGTTTTCATCTCTGCAATTTTTCCATCATGAAGAACCATACCACCAATGAGCTGAACATCAAAATGGCGCATACCTAAAACGCGTTTAGAAGCCTCTCTTGTGATAGCAAAAGAGTCAAATAAAACATCATCCAAACTTTTTTCTTCATTTACAACACTCTGTTTGAGTTCCAAAAATGAAGCTTGAAGCTCTTCATCACTTAAAGCCTCATATTTACTCTCTAAAGCGTTAATTGTTTTTACTTTCTTTAAATATTTTTTTAATTCACGGTCATTTGCAGTACCAAATACCTTACCCATTAATGCTTGTAGCATCCTCAACCTTATTATTGAAATTAGACTCATTTTATCACATTAAAAATAATAAAAAGTATAAATCATTTATTTGTTATAATTTCTTCAAAAGGAGATTTATGAAAAAGATACTAATTGCTACAATTTTAACAGTAAGCTGTTTTGCTGATTTAAAAAGCATCAACCAATTTGAAGCTGATTTCACTCAAAAAATCATAGATGATAATAATAAAGCCATTACTTATAAAGGGCATATAGAAGCATCCAAACCACAATTTGCTCTTTGGAAATATACAGATCCTATTCATAAAAACATTTACATACAAGATAATAGAATTGTCATTGTAGAACCTGAATTAGAACAGGTTATTTATAAAAAAGTAGATACAAATTTTAATTTTTTCAACATTATTAACAATGCAAAAAAACTCTCAAAAAACAGTTATGAAGCACATTATAATGAAAAAAAGTTTCTCATCACAATGAAAAATGCAACTTTAGAATCTATCACTTATCGTGATGATTTTGACAACCTTGTCACTTTGTACTTCACACATGTAAGTATAAATAAAACTATACCCTTTAGCCATTTTCAACCAAAAATACCTGCTGATTTTGACATTATAAAAGAGTAAAAAACTCATGAGCATAAGAAACGGTTGTAATTTACAACTTTGTTTCGCCCCTCATCTTTTGCCTTATATAAAGCTTCATCAGCTTTGTTTAAGGCAGATTCAAACTCTTCATCAAAAGAATCTACTTGGTAAGAACCTAGACTTATAGTAAAACGGATGACATATTCCTTATAAACAAAACTATTCTTTTGTACAGCATTTCTCACTTTTTGTGCTATATTACAAAGTTCTTCTTGATTAACATTTAAAATACAAAGACAAAATTCTTCCCCTCCAACGCGTCCAAAAATATCCTCTTCACGGATACACTTTCGTGTTGTTCTAACAAACTCTTTTAATGCAAAATCTCCTGCTTCATGTCCATAAGTATCGTTAATATGTTTAAAATGATCTAAATCTATCATAATGAGACTCACAGATAAATAGTGTCTTTTAGCATATGCAAAATATTGTTGTGCTTCTTTAAAAAATGCCCTTCTATTTAAAATTGATGTGAGAGAATCTGTTTGTGACATCTCTTCAAAATATTTTTTCTCATTATTTAAACTTGTTACAGGATTAATAATAAAATAGCGTATGAGAAAATATGCGATAAAAATAGTAATAATAATCATCACAATAGCAAAAAACACTATTTTCATAATAAATTTTTTCTTTTCTTGGTTTTTTATTGTACCGATTTTATTAATCGAAGCATTAATAGTATTGAGATAAACTCCTGTACCTATAACCCAATTCCATGGTTTAAAAAGTTTGACAACAGAAAGTTTGTCTTCATAATTATGTGTTGCAGGATTATAAAATTTATACTCTATAGTCGCTAAATTATTGTGAGACTTTTTCAATGCATTAACACCAAGTTCTACAAATGGTACAGCTTTGGTACCTAAAAAAACTTTTCCATCATATGATGGCTTAATAGGATGCATAATCATTGTATAATTTGTATCATTAAGCCAAAAATAACCATTATTACCATAGCGTAAAGCACGAATATCTTCCAGAGCTTTTTCTTGCATTAACGGAGTAATATCGCTTAAATAACGCCCTGTACCAATCACCCATCCAAAAGGTTCAAATACCCTGACAAGTGAAACTTTAAATTCATATTTTTTTGTAGCAGGATTATAAAATTTATATTTTATAAAAGTACTCTTTTTATGCGATTTTTTCAACTTCTCAATAGCTAAAGAAACAAATGGCACAAGGGGCGTATCTTTAAAATAGTGTCCTTCATACTCTGGTTTAATAGGATGCATAATTATTTTTTCATCCATATCATTAATCCAAAAATAACCACTTTCACCATAACGAGCATAACGAACCAAAAATTTAATCTTTTCTTTTAAAACATCTGTTGGATAACGATTTTTATTTGCCTCATAAAATTTAGTAATTTGAGAAAAAAGCTGTTCTTGATGAGAAACAAGAACTGAATGTACTGTCTTTTCTATATACTGTGGTTTTGTTTGCTCATAGTACATCTGAATAATATTAGAAGCAAGTTCTATTTTATTTTGCAATTCCTCTTGCTCTTTGTGCATAAAAGTTGTTGAAAAAAGCTCTATATTGGATTCAACAAGACCATCAGTATCTTCAATACATAGAAGTGTCAACATAAAAGATATAACAATAATAAGAATAGATAAAAGAATCAAAATTTTTGTTTTTAATGATTGAATATTTTCAATTAACATTTTTTCACTTTATATATAATGACTATTATAACTATCTAAAACTAAATGGGGGATTAAAGGTATGTAAAACGGGGGGGGTAAAACAGGGAGAAATCCCTATTTTACTCAAAAGATTAGTTAAGTTTATACTCTGGAATAAGATTGAAGTTAAGATATTTATAGATATCTGCTTCTTTTCCATGAATTTTTTTCGTAAGCTCTTGATATTCCTCTTTTGTAGGAAGTTTTCCAAGAAGAGCACATACTGCTGCAAGCTCTGCTGAACCTAAGTATACCTGTGCACCTTTACCTAAACGGTTATCAAAGTTACGCGTTGAAGTTGAAAGGACAATAGCATTGTCAGCAACACGAGCTTGGTTACCCATACATAAAGAACATCCAGGAATCTCTGTTCTAGCACCTGCTGCACCAAAGAGTGAGTAGTATCCCTCTTCTATGAGTTGTTTTTCATCCATTTTTGTTGGAGGACAAACCCATAAACGAGTTGGTACTGCACCCTCACCTTTAAGGACTTCACCAAGTGCACGGTAGTGACCAATATTTGTCATACAAGAACCAACAAATACTTCATCAATTTTTGTAGGTCTGTCAGATGCTAAGATTTCAGAAAGTGTAGCAACATCATCTGGATCATTTGGACAAGCTAAAATCGGTTCTTTAATCTCATTAAGGTCGATTTCGATTACTGCAGCATACTCAGCATCTTTATCAGCTTCCATAAGTGATGGATTTTTCAACCATTCTTCCATTTTAGTAATACGACGAGCTAAAGTTCTATGATCTTCATAACCAGCATCTATCATAGATTGTAAAAGAACAATGTTTGATTTAAGATACTCAACTACAGGATCTGTATTTAATTTTACAGTACATGCAGCAGCACTTCTTTCAGCAGAAGCATCAGAAAGCTCAAACGCTTGTTCAACTTTTAAATCAGGTAAACCTTCAATCTCTAAGATACGACCAGCGAAGATATTTTTCTTCCCTTTTTTCTCAACAGTTAAAAGTCCCTCTTGAATAGCTTTGTACGGAATAGCATTTACAAGATCACGGAGTGTAATACCTGGTTGCATTTCACCTTTAAATCTTACAAGAACAGATTCTGGCATAGTTAAAGGCATAGAACCAGTAACACCAGCAAACGCAACAATTCCAGAACCACCAGGGAAAGAGATACCAATAGGGAAACGAGTATGACTATCAGCACCAGTACCAACAGTATCTGGAAGTACCATTCTGTTTAACCAAGAGTGAATAACGCCATCACCAGGGCGAAGTGCAACACCACTTCTACAAGAGATGAAATCAGGAAGAGTATGGTGCATCTGTACATCTGATGGTTTTGGATATGCAGCAGTATGACAGAATGACTGCATTACTAAATCAGCATTGAATCCAAGTGCTGCAAGTTCTTTAATCTCATCACGAGTCATTGGACCTGTTGTATCTTGAGAACCAACAGTACTCATTTCAGGCTCACAGTACATACCAGGTCTTACACCATCCATACCACAAGCTTTTCCAACCATTTTTTGTGCTAAAGTATACCCTTTGCCACTATCTTCTGGTTGTTCAGGAGTTAAAAATACATCAGTTGAGCCCATACCTAAAACACTACGAGCTTTTGAAGTTAAACCACGACCGATAATAAGTGGAATACGACCACCTGCTCTTACTTCATCAGTAATTGTATTTGGACGAAGTTTAAAAGTCGCTATACACTCACCATTTTTATGTGCTTCCCCTTTGTATGGATAGATATCTATAACATCTCCCATCTCCATTTGTGTTACATCAAGTTCTAAAGGAAGTGCACCAGAATCTTCAGCTGTTGCAAAGAAAATTGGAGCAATGATACCACCAAGTACTACACCACCAGTTCTTTTGTTTGGAACACCAGGGATATCCTCTCCCATATGCCATTGAACAGAGTTAATACCAGATTTTCTTGATGAACCAGTACCCACAACATCACCAACATAAGCAACAGGGTGACCTTTCTCTTTCAACTTTTTAATAGTACCGATAGGATCTTCCATTTTTGCAGTTAACATAGAATTTGCATGTAAAGGAATATCAGAACGAGTAAATGCTTCAGATGCAGGTGAAAGATCATCAGTGTTTGTCTCACCAGGAACTTTAAATACAGTTACCGTAATTTTTTCAGCAAGCTCTGGCTTATTTAAAAACCACTCAGCATTTGCCCATGAAGTCAATACAGCTGTTGCAGCTTCATTACCAGCTTTGTGTAACTCTTCAACATCATTAAATGCATCATAAACAAGAAGTGTATTAGAAAGTGCTTTTACAGCAGCTTCAACAACTTTCTCATTTTTTGAAGAGAGACAGTTAATCAAAGGTTTAACATTGTAACCACCTAACATCATACCAAGCATTCTCACAGCTTCTTCTGGAGCAATAGCTGCTACATGGTGTTCTTCAAGAGCTACTTCATTTAAAAAAGCAGCTTTTACATAAGCAGCATCATCAACACCTGGTGAAACACGATTTTCTAAAAGATCTAACATCTCTTCTACGAACTCACCTGTTTTGATGAACTCAATAACTTCTACAGTTTGTTCTGCAGTTAACGGTAATGGAGGAACACCCAATGCTTCTCTCTCAGCTACATGAGCTGCATATTCTTCTCTAAATCCCATAATCATTCCTGTTTGGTAAATTTGGGATATTATAACTAAAGAATTGTTAGAAAATTTGTGCGTGTTACTAAAGTAAACAATAATAATTTAGGAATTATTTTAAATGTAGTAAAAAGTAACAACTATAAGTTGCGTCGTTGTAACTCTTGTTCAATATACTTTCTTTCACTCCCCTTATAGCTGTTTTTAAGCCATAAAAGATAGGAATCAGGGAGTTCATCATATGCAACTCCCTTATATTTTCCAAAACTAATACGCTTTGTTTTTTTTACCTCTAAAAAATGTTGAGTTATATGCGCTGATATACCTAAAGAGTCTATAAGTTTCACAAAACTTTCATATTCCAGACGCTTTTGAATCACAAACGAATAAGTTTGAAAATCAAATATTCCTTTTCGTTCTTTTACAAAATGTTCTATCTCTTGAATTTGGCTTACATGTAAGCTTTCAAGATTACGAACCTCTACTTTATAGGAGTTTTTATATTGAGTGAAATAAAAATCTGCATACACCATTATAAGATTGTTCGAATCCCTTTTGCATTAGGAGCAGAAAGAACCCCCTCTCTCTCAAGCTGTTCTATTACTCGTGCTGAACGGTTATACCCTATTTGTAATTTTCTCTGTAAATAAGAGATAGATGTTTTTTTATCGTTAAGTACAACATTTTTAGCTTCTTCAAACAAAGGGTCTAACTCTTCATAACTATCATTTGCACTACTGCTATTTTGTTCACTCTCTTCAAGAAGAAAACTTTTATCATAATTTGGTTCCCTTTGGGATTTTATAAATTCTACAATATTTTCTATCTCATCTTCTGTTGCCCATGGTGCATGAAGACGCACTAAACCAACAGCACCCGGAGGGGTAAAGAGCATATCACCACGACCAAGTAAAGATTCAGCACCTACCTGATCCAAAATAATTTTAGAATCTACTTTTTGTCCCACTCTATATGAAATTCGTGAAGGAAGATTGGCCTTAATAAGCCCTGTTACAACATCTACAGATGGTCGTTGTGTTGCAACAATGAGGTGAATACCACATGCACGAGATTTTTGTGCAAGTCTGGCAATAGAGATCTCTACATCTTTTCCACTTGTCATCATCAAATCAGCAAGTTCATCTATAATAACAACAATATAAGGAAAATGTTCTCCCCCTATTTTTTTAACTTTTTCATTATAGTTTTCTATATTTTTTGTACGGCTATCAGCCATCAGTTCATAACGGCGTTCCATCTCTGCTACCATATTATTTAATGCTGCAATCGCTTGTTTTGGCTTTGTAATAACAGGCGTTAAAAGATGAGGAATATCATTATAGATGGAAAATTCCAACATTTTTGGATCTATCATTAAAAGGCGTAACTGATCTGGAGAGTTTTTGTAGAGTAGTGAAAGTATCATTGCATTAATTCCTACACTTTTACCACTTCCTGTTGTTCCTGCAATAAGTAAATGAGGTAGTTTTTTCAAATCTGTTACAAAAGGTTTCCCAACTATATCTTTTCCTAGTGCTATCGTTAATGGAGAGGCAGCTGTCTTAAAAAGTTTATCATCTAAAAGCTCTCTGAGATAAATTGTTTCTACCGTATCGTTTGGAATCTCAATTCCCACAACATCTTTACCTGGAATAGGAGCTTGAATACGGATAGTTTCAGCAGAGAGTGCCATCGCTAAATCATCTTGAAGATTTAGAATTTTACTCACTTTTACATTGGCAGCTGGTTTAAATTCAAATGTAGAAACAACAGGTCCAGCGTAGGTTCGTACAACATCACCTTCAATCTTAAAATGTGCAAGTTTATCTATAAGAAAACGAATTTTATCATCAAGTTCACTCTCATCAACGCTCTGTTTTTTCTTATCTGGTTTTTGAAGATAGTTAATAGATGGTAATTTGAAATTTTTTGGTTTTTCCATTTTCCCTTTTTCCAAAGTATCAAGCAGTTTTTTGTTTTCTTCAAGTTCATTGACGATAACGGTTGACTTTGTTTCTTTTACCTCTTTGGCAACATCCAAAATAGTTTTTTTCTCTTCTACTGCATCAAGGTTAAAAGATTCTTCCCTTGGCTTTCTTCGAATAATAAGAGGTTGCTCCTCCTCTGTTGGTATCTCTGGTGTTTCAGATTGTAAAGTTTTTTCCGTAGTAACAGCTATCACATCATCTTTTTCTATACTTTCATCTTCCTCTACACTTTCATCAGTTGCATATACCTCTTCATCAGAACTTTTCTCCTCTATCGGAAGAGCATCTGTCCCTTTATTCACAACCATCTCTTGTGTCGTACTAAAAAGCTCTTTTTTCCCTTTAAAAAGCTCTTGAAGTTTTAAAAAAAGTTCACTTGTTGTTGTATCTAAAAAAATAAGAAGTGATAAGAAACCTATAATAAACCAGAAGATCCATAATCCAACAACACCAATATAAGGGGAGAGAAAATCAACAAAATCTGCACCAAATTTCCCTCTGTAACTATTTGTTACCAGTAATGCCTGTGCAAGTAAAATAGAAAAAAATGCTAAAAAAGAAGCTATACTAATTTCAGCTTTTCTCACACTAAAAGAGGTGTTTTTATAAAAGAAATAAAGAGGAATCAATATAACAAAAAGATAAAGAAAAGAGAAATAGCCAAAATAAAGCTTATTGTAAGTTGCAAAAATAGCACCATAGCTTCCCATCAGCCCCGTGTCACCAAAAAGGGTTGAAAACCCTAAGTATATAAGCACGCCAAAAACAATAATAAAACCTGTATCTTTCAAATGAACTTGCCTTTCATAGTAAATAGATTATCTAAACGAAGTATAGCCAAAAAAAATTTCTTTCTAAAATTTTTTGGCATTTTGAAAGATTTTAGAGATAATTTACAAGACTTAGTTTTGAAACTTTTCCAACACTTGATAAAAGTGCCTCATAATTATTGTTAAGTTGTGTCAAACGCAAAGAAGCTTCAGCCAAGTCTGTATCTATAAAAGAGGAACGCAAAGAGACTGTACTCATCTCTAAAAGACTGGTTCTTTCGAGTGAACGATTAAGCGAATTTGATTGTGCACCCACTTTAGAATGCACTCTGGAAACATGATCTAACAAATCATCCATCATAGAGAGTGCATTTTCCATCCCAACAGCATCTTTATCACCATTTTTTGCATCAGGGTAGGAACTACTGTTTTCTACAGCCTGTATCACTTTGTCAATTGTTTTAAAAAAATCTGTTTTAGGATCACTTACAGTTAATGCTGTATTGGTATTAAAAGTCATAACAGAAGAGTCTCCACCAAAACTACCACTATTTTCATCATACAAACTTATTGTTGCTTCACTTTGTTCATTTGTAAGATCTTGAAATTCAATTTTTCCATCATAACTTAATGCTATACTTCCCTCTTCATTTGCTGCTTTAATAGCATCATCATACTCATCAGCACTTCCAGGAGAGGATGCTGGAAGATTGTTTGTCACGATCATATTTGTCACATCCATCAACTGTTGATAAGTCATCTCATCAGCATCAACAGCCTCTCTTGGATCACCCATATCATAAATCGTATAGTCCGTATCTACAGTACCATCTCCATCTGTATCTACTGAGAAAGTAGAACCTCCATTATCACTACTGTTAAAATTAATTGTTGCAGTATAGTCATTTCCATGAATATCTGTTCCAACTAAATCAAAAACAGTTCCATCTAAAGTACCAACATTTCCCTGCGAAAGATCTGCCACTTCAGAAATTTTTGTAGAAGATGTTGCGTAACTGTTGTCACTTTTAAGAATTTGGGAAACATTAGATGAAAGTTTTGAACCATCTTTCGTAAATTGTGTTCTGTCATATAATAAACCATCAATATTACTTGGAGCATCAGGAGCAGCCTGCACATCAGAAAGCATAAACTCTTTTACATATAAATTTGAAGTAGATGTAGAATTTTTAATTTTATCATAATCAGTTTCTCCAACATCTAATAGATCTATACTATCAACATCAGCATCATCACCATTACCATCACCATTTTCATCTGTCGCCACATCAAAGTCAACAGCACCCACCATATGAAAATCTAAACGGGAAGAACCACTTTGTTTATCCTCCACAACAATTTCACCATCTGAGTTTAAAGAAACATTAACAAGTTGTGTATTTGCTGTATTTCCATACGCTTTTGCTACTTCATCGAGAAGGTTATCAACTGTTTTAGTATCATCTAATGCAATTTTTTGATTAAATGCTGTTCCATCACTTTTGGTACCTCGAAGATAAAAATAGGCAGTATTTACACTATTTTCATCACCATCTTTATCTCCCATCAAATCTCTTATGGTACTACTTGTTGTAATTTTTTCATCATTTTCAGGATTTTTCTGAATTACATTACTTGTAACATTACGCTTTCTTTTAGACTCTTCACCTAAAAAGAGCTCACTTCCACTAACATTATATTGTTGTGTTTTATTTGAACCTAAAAAAGCATTTAAAGTACCATCATTTCCAGTATAATTACCATCAGCATCTATAGGTTTTACATCTGTATTTGTACCAGCAAAAAGATACTTCCCATTGACAGAAGTATTTGCCAAACTTTTCAGATTCTCCTCAAGACCTTCAAGCTCTTTTACAATCGCATATCGAGAATCTTCATCTTGTGTATCATTGGAAGCTTGGACAACAAGTGTTCTCATTCTTGTCATATTATCTTCAAACTCACTCAAAACACTATCTGTTTGATCTGATACTTTTGAACCACTTTCGGTACTATTTTTTATTTGAGTAATTGTAGTAAGCTCATTATCTAAACGCATTGTTTCACTAAAAGTGGTAACATCATCACTCGCGTACTCAATTTTAAGCCCCGAAGAGATCTGTTTGTTAACATCAAAAAGTTCTTGATTGATTTTACTGTTATTACTGCCGAAAATATTTGTATAGTACATACTTGATGTTATTCTCATAAATACTCTCCTTAGATAGAGGGGTTTTTTGCTAAATAAGTACTAGCAAATAAAGTTCCATCTAAGGGTACTATCGACAAAAAAAGATTTATTTTAAGAGTCTTGCAAGTTTTCCTTGAAGTTTTAACCACATTCTATGTTCCATAAGTGGAAAACCTGCAAAAGTTTTCCCTTTTTCTACAATAGATTTTGTTATACCACTTCTAGCTGCAAAGCGATTATATGGAGCTATTTTAAGATGTCCTGCTGTTCCTGATTGGGCACCAAAAACATTACTGTCACCTATAATTGTAGAACCAGCAAAACCAGATTGTGCAGCTGCTACACTCCCTTTTCCAAAAATACAATTATGCCCTACTTGAATAAGGTTATCAAGTCTTGCACCATTTTGGATATGTGTTGTTCCAAACACAGCTCTATCTATAGTAGTATTTGCTCCAATCTCTACATCATCACCAATAACTACATTTCCATTATGGTAGATTTTATTGTGTTGACCAAGTTTATTTGATGCAAAACCAAAACCATCACTTCCTATCACTGTCCCTGCATGAATGATACATTCTGAACCAATTTTACAATCTCTATAAACAACAACATTTGGGTATAAAACAGTATTATCTCCCACCTCACAACCACTACCTACATAAACTCCTGCCATAATATGACAATTTTTACCAATAACAGCGCCATGAGCCAATGTTGCACTCGGAGCAATATCACTTCCCTCTCCCACTATTGCTTCTGGAGCTTCTTTATCTTCTCTTGGTGCAGAAAAATATTTTGAAAGTGTTGCCATTTGCCAATAAGTATCATCCACAACAAGTGCAACACTACCAGCAGGAACATACTCTTTTGTTTTTATATCAACTATAATAGCAGCAGCTTTTGAACTTGCCATATCATGAACATATTTTGCATTTGAGATAAAAGACACCTCATTTTCATTAGCATTTTTTAAAGTATTTATACCTACAATCTCTTTATCTTCAGAAGAAAATTCAGCGTTTATAATAGATGCTATTTCACTCAGTTTCATCTCTATCTCTCCAATGCCACTGCACCACTGCGAACAATCTCTTTAGGGTTATAGCGTTTAATCGCTTTGAGGTAGTTGTCCACTCTTTTTGGTTCATCAGCAACCATAGATATAATCACATTTTCTGCGACATTGACTATCTTCCCATTATAAGCTTCTGAAATAGCATTAATATCACTAAGATTTTCCGTAATTGGGAACTTCACCATAGCAACCTCTTTTTCGACAATATCTTCATGTTCATAAACACGAAGAACAGGAATAAGTTTATGAAGCTGTTTAGTAATTTGTTCCATAATACGAACACTTCCAGAAGTAACAATCGTTAAACGAGAATATTTAGAATCTGGAATAGGTGCAACAGTTAATGATGTTATATTGTAGCCTCTTCCTGAAAAAAGATCAGTAACACGAGAAAGCACGCTCGCTTCATTTACGACAATAACAGAAATAACTCTTCTTGCATTTTCACCCATTAGTCATTCTCCTTTTTCTCTAATAACATCATATTAAACAAACTACCACCAGCTGGAACCATTGGAAGTACATTTTCAAAGCGTTCGACAATCACTTCTATAAATGCTACAACATTTTTTTCAATAGCATCTTTGAGTGCTGCATCAAACTCCTCTTTTGTATGTACTCTATACCCTACCCCTCCAAATGCTTCAGCAAGTTTGACAAAATCAGGTTGTACACTTAAATCTGTTTCAGCATATCGTTTATCGTAAAAAAGTGTTTGCCATTGACGAACCATTCCCAAGAAATTATTATTTAAAATAATATTTACAACAGGTATTTTTTTCTCTACAGCTGTCATAAGCTCTTGTACATTCATTAAAATAGAACCATCACCTGTAAAGTTAATGCTCACTTTTTCAGGTGTTCCAGCCTTAACACCAAGCGCAGCTGGGAAACCAAAGCCCATTGTACCAAGACCACCAGAACTTATAAACTGTCTTGGTCTACTAAATGGATAAAACTGAGCTGTCCACATTTGATGTTGTCCAACATCTGTAGAGATATTAGCATCTTCACCAAGAAGTTCACCTACTCGTCGGATAACCCATTGAGGCTTCAATCTCTCACTATCTTCATGGAAAGTAAGTGGATGCAGTTCATTAAAGTTTACAATCGTTTCTCTCCATGATTCATACGCATCACTTTCAATAGTATCAATATGTTCCAACATATCACGGACAACATTTTTTACATCACCAACAATAGGATAATCAGCATTCACAAGTTTTGAAATAGAAGCTGGATCAATATCTACATGTATAACACCTGCATTTTTTGCAAATTCAGAAAGCTTTCCTGTTACACGGTCATCAAATCTAGCGCCAAGTGCTATAACAAGATCTGTCTCACTCATTGCCATATTTGCAGCATAACTTCCATGCATACCAAGCATACCCACTAAAAGTGGATCATCATAAGAAAGTGTTCCCCGTGCCATAAAAGTTTCAACAGCAGGAATTCCTGTTTTATGAACAAGTTCTCTCACTTCATAAGCAGCATTGGCATTAATAATACCACCACCAAGATAAAATAAAGGTCTCTTTGCTTTAGCTATCGCTTCCATCACTTTTTTAATCTGGCGAGGGTTCCCTTTTGTATGAGGTTTATATGTTTCTAAATGCACATCCATATCGTAACGGAATTCAGCAATTTGCGCTGTTACATCTTTTGGAATATCTACATGTACAGGTCCTGGTCTTCCAGATGCAGCGATATAAAAAGCTTCTTTTAAAATACGAGGTAAATCGGCAGCATCTGTTACAAGGTAGTTATGTTTTGTACATGAACGACTGATACCAACAGCATCTATCTCTTGGAAAGCATCTGTTCCTATCAAACTCATAGGAACCTGTCCAGAAATAACAACTAGAGGAACAGAGTCCATATAGGCATCGGCTAAACCTGTAACAGCATTGGTAAATCCAGGACCACTTGTAATCATAGCAACCCCAACTTTGCCTGTTGCTTTTGCATACCCTTCTGCTGCATGGACAGAAGCCTGCTCGTGACGATTTAAAATATGTTGAAAAGTATTTTGTTTATATATCTCATCATAAACATTCATAATCGCCCCACCAGGGTAACCAAATACAGTATCTACACCCTCTGCGATTAAGGCTTCAATGACCATCTGTGCACCACTCATTTGCATGAAAAGTCTCCTCTAGTTATAAATATTGATAGATTATACTTAAACTAAACTATATTTCCAATTAATTATAATATTTTATTCACATTAAAAGAAAAACATTATAGAATAAGAAAAGATACAAGCAAGGAGTTATGCAATGACATTATCTTCTACAAATTCAGGTACGACTTTGCAATCTGATGTGCAAACAAATGTGTTAAAAAAAGCTATAGATTCACAAGAACAACAACTTGTTTCGCTTCTTGATGCATCACAAAAACAGATGCAACAGCAACAAGTACAACAACAACAAAATGTCGCCAAAATAACAGGTCTTGGTGGCAATTTAAATATAATGGGCTAAAAAGCCCCTTATATAAGCTCCATTACGCTAAACTTCCATTTATGATTGATATTGAAAACAAAACTTCTTTTGAAGTAGATAAACCCCAACTTTTGCATATAGCAAAAACTCTTACAGATCAAGAGATAGAACTTCTCATTACAGATAATGAAGAGATACAACTTATAAACAAAGATACTCGAGGTGTTGACAAACCAACGGATGTTTTAAGCTTTCCTTATGAAGATATGCCTATGGCACCCCTTGGGAGTATTGTAATCTCTTTAGATTTTGTTCTTGAGAAAGCACAAGAGTTTGGGCATACACCGAATGATGAACTTGCCCTTTTATTTATTCATGGTCTTCTCCATATTTTAGGATATGACCATGAAACAGACAATGGAGAGATGAGAGAAAAAGAGAAGGAACTCATCTCTAAATTTCAATTACCAAAAAGTCTTATAGTAAGAACACAAGGAGAATAAATTTGGACTACATAATTTTTTTAGTGGCGATGGCTGCACTCATTTATGGTGCTGACTTTATCATAAAAGAATCAGAGCGTATAGCACTTCATTATGATATATCCCATTTTGTTATTGGTGCTACACTTGTAGCTTTTGGTACTTCGCTTCCAGAGATGGCAGCTTCTATGATGGCTTCATACCATGGTAAAAGTGACATGGCAGTTGCTAATGTTGTGGGAAGTGTTGTTTTTAATATCTCATTGGTACTTGGTATCGTCTTTTTTATGGCAAAAGCTATGAATCCACAAAGAAATCTTTTCTCACAAGACAGTGCATGGGTTGTTATTCCCCCTGCCATCTTTTATGTGATGCTTCAAGATGGTGAGATCAGCCGTTTTGATGGGATATTATTTCTCATGATGATGGTATCGTATCTTATGTTTTTATTTACAAGTTCTAAAGATGATTTAGAGGGTGAAATAGATGAAGATTTAGCAAAAGAGAAGTTTGCATGGGGAAGAAGTATAGGATTTTTAGCGATAGGTTTTCTTCTTACCATTGGTGGTGCGAACTTTGTTGTTGAAAGTGCAACACATATCGCTCGTCATTTAGGTGTAAGTGAATGGCTCATAGGACTTTTCCTCATCTCCCTTGGAACATCACTGCCTGAACTTGTTGTTTCTGTAGTGGCTGTAAGAAAAGGTAATGCTGAGATGAGTATAGGAAATATTATAGGTTCTAATGTCGCCAACTTCTCAATGGTATTAGGGGGGTCTGCACTTATCAACCCTTTACATGTAGATGTGGCAGCAACAAGTTACGACATTATGATTCTTTCTGTTACCTCTCTCACACTTCTGTTCATTTTAGCAAATAAACTCTATAACAAAGCAGGCTCTATTTTCTTGCTTACCATCTTAGCGCTTTTTATAGCACACTCTTTCTAAAGCCTATTTTATATAACCAAGCTCTATGAGCTTGTTATATATTTTTGAAACAATCCCACCAGCTGCATGACCACCATGACCACCGTGTTCAACAAGTACTGTTACAACATACTGAGGATGTTTAAAAGGTCCATAGGTTGTTATCCACGCATGGGAACGGTTATAGTAAGAAAGTTCATGCTCAAGTTTTCTCTTTTTTACATCTTGTTTAATCCCTATCACCTGTGCTGTCCCTGTTTTACCTGCAAGTTTAATCTTTGCATGAACATAATGTGATGCCGTTCCTTTTGGATGGTTACATACTTGATACATCGCTTTTCTAATAATAGGGAGTGCTGCTTTCTCTTTTGGCGTCAAAACATCTTTGTAATGAGCTTTATAAGGTTCATCACCTATCTTTTTTGCAAAATGGGGTGTTGGTAATTTTCCACTTGCAATGAGTGCTGTTTGCTGAGCAATTTGTAAAGGGGTCACAAGGAAATCCCCTTGTCCTATCGACATATTGACCGTTTCACCGATATTCCATGATTTCCCATATTTTTGCATTTTCCATAAACGGGAAGGAACAACACCTATAAACTCATTAGGTAAATCAACTCCCGTTTTTTTCCCATAACCATAGCGTTTAAGTCCTTTACTCATCTTCTCATTTCCTAAAACTAAAGAACCTTTATAGAAAAAATCATCACAACTTTCACGAATCGCTTTTACAATATTTGTTTTGCCATGTCCTTGTCGTTTCCAACAACGAAACACCCTACCACTCAACTTCAAATGAGATCTACATGTCACACTCCAATTTTGATTCAAATCGGTTGTAATATAAAGCAATCCTAAAGAGGGTTTTATGGTTGAACCTGGGGGGTAAAGTCCATGTGTCATTTTATTTGTAAATGGATGGTCTAAACTTGAAGCAAGAGTATTATACATTTTATAACTCATACCTGAAACAAAAATATTTAAATCATAATTTGGAAAACTTCCAGCAGAAAGGATAGAACCGTTTGTATCCATAACAATAACAGCACCCACTTTTCCTTTAAAAAGTTGTGTTACATATCGTTGTAACTCCATATCTATAGTAAGCATCAATTTTCTTTGCTCATCAGCTGGAGTATAGGATAATTCCTTTACCTCCTGATTACTTGCATTCACCTGAATCACCCTCTCTCCCGGTGTTCCTTGTAGATAGGTATTATAATATTTTTCTATACCTGTTTTTCCTGTGTATCCAATAAGCTCTACAAGAGGATTACTTTGTATATCTTTTTGATTTGCCCGTGCTACATACCCTATCATATGCGCTGCTATATTTTTATAAGGGTAATAACGCTTTGGTGCAGAAACAATTTTAATATCTTTTTGCAAATTTAAAAGAGAGTAAAGAGGAATCATCTCATCATAAGAGATGAAATCAACAACATCTATGAAATCATGATTATAAAAAGAATCTTTTCGTTTATAATTTTTAATAATTTTATCTTTTTCAAGATGAGGAAAAAGCTTTAGAAGATAATCTACATCTTTTTCAAAAGCACCATCCATTTTTTTTGCTCTAAGATGGGGTGCTAATTGTATTTTAAACCCAAGTGTATTGATCGCTACAGGTCTTCCTTTTCTATCTACAATCTCACCCCTCACAGGTGCAATACTCTCATGTTTTATGGTATTGTTTAAAGAAAGTTTTTCATAATAATCATTTGATTGTATAGCAAGTGAAAATACCCGTACAATAAGTGCAAGCCATATCGAAACAAAGATAAATATAATAAACTTAATTTTTAAACTATTCACAGTAAACTCACAAAAAAGAATTCAAGAATTATATAGTAAACGATATAGTAACTTATGTGTGGTGTTGCTATCATAAAAATATTTCCTATCAAAACCAAAAAAAGAAAATACCCAAGATAACTCATAACAACAGCAAAAAAAAGGATACACCCTTTACATGAAAAATTTTGAGCGATTTTTGGCATAATAAACTTGTGTAAAAGATAAAAATAGACAATAGTGCTTAAAAGCATATATCCAAAATTAACCTCAAAAACAATCAAACACAAAGAGATAAGAAAAATAGCTAAAGTGTCTTCTCTTTGCAATGCCTTTGAAAAAAGGATATACAATACAGAAAGAAGAGGTGGTAAAAAAAGATACATTGTACTTAATGAGCTATAAAGTATAAACAATACAATATAGACAAAAGGTACTAAAGGTTTTTGATGAGAGAGACTTCGTTGCATACTGGAAAATGTTTACATTTGATACAATCAGCCCAAATTTTATGTTCGGGAAGGGACTCTTTTGGAATTTCAACAAATCCCAAACGCTCAAAAAAAGATTGCTTATAAGTTAAACTCAGGACTCTTTGTATTCCGAGTTCTTTTGCTTCATCCAAAGCTTGAAAAATCAATCCTTCACCTATCTTATGACCTCTATACTCCTCTTTTACTATTAAAGAACGAATTTCAGCTAAATAGGCAGTATGGATATGTAAAGCACCAAAACCAACCAATTTATTCTGAACATACGCAAGTGTATAAGAGCGTATATTTGTTGCTATTTCATCTTCACTTCGTTCTAAAATAACACCACTTTGTACCTCTGGTAATACTAATGCTTTCATAGCAGCTATATCAGAAAGTTTTGCTTTTGTATATTCAATCTGCATTATTGTTTTCTTGTAAAATATCGTAAATCACTTGAATAATTTTCTTTGTCCCTCTCTTTTTGGCACTTGATACCATTAAAGCATTGGGAAACTCTCGTCTAAGTGCACTTTGTTCTTTTTGATTGAGTTTATCTATTTTTGTAAAAATTTGCAAAATATACTGATGTTCTTGAGCATTAGAAAATAAAAATTCACTTACCTGTGTATCTATCTCAAGATGGGGATGACGACAATCTATAAGATGAATAAAAATTTTAATCTGCTCTCGTGTTGCAATATAATCAGTAAGATTTTTTTCCCAATCATGTTTTTGAGACTTCGAAACTTTAGCATAACCAAACCCAGGTAAATCTACAAATTTTGCTATAAGTTTTTCATCTGTATCTCTATCCATAAAAGTAACATCAAAGTAGTTGATAAGTTTCGTTTTCCCAGGTGTTGAAGATACTTTTGCCAACCCTTTATGGTTTGTAAGTGCATTGAGTAAAGAACTTTTTCCCACATTTGAACGAGCCATAAAAACAACTTCATTACACTCTTGAGAATCTGGAGCTGCTGCTACATTAGGAGCTGAAGTGATAAACTTTGCATCAACAATCTCTACCATTATTTTTTTTCCTTTTCATTTTTTGTTTCATCTGGAATATCAAAAATCATAATAACAGGCTCTTTTTTAACACCCTTAGCATACGCTTTTCCACTATTTATTTTTAAAATAACTTCATCCCCTAAAATCTCTTTTTTTTCATTCTTTTGCTGAAGATGTACATTCCCATAAAACTGATACTCTTTTTTTGCTGGTATATAAATAACTTTTTGTGCTTTACCAGTATAGCGTGCTTTCTCTTTTGTTGTCACAAAAAAAGAAACATCACCTTTTGCAATGAAACGAATAGGTTTATTTTTCTTATTCGTAAAAATTGTTACCTTCGAAGCATTTATTTCATCTTTGCCTTTGACAATATGTACATCACCACTAAAAATAGAAAGACCTTTCTTTTGATCAGCACTAAATGTATTTGCCTTGATTTTTAACTCTTGGGAATTCCCTAATATCACTAAAAATATTGATAAAAAAAATATAAATCTCATTGTATATCCTACTTTAAAATATAATGTGCACGCACATCTTTTGAAAAAACTTTGTTTTGCATTGTATCGTAACGCAAAGATGTTCCATATATCGAACCATATTCAAAGGTAATGACATAGGGAGTATCACTAACAACTAAAGAGTTATTTATATCATAAGTTGCATGTTGTGTAAAAAAAGAAAAACCCCTTTTTTGTAAAGAGGTATAAGTGACATTTTGATCTAAATCAATCATCCCCTCTTTATAAATACCCCTTTTTGCCAACATATTTGCCCTGTACTTAGCACTATAATCTGTATAATTGATATCAAGTACTTCATATCTATCTTGGTATTTAGAAGCTTTAGTTCCCAACATTTGTGTTGTTAACCCCTTTGTATCGAGTTCATACATTGTAAAATTTTGAAACTCAAAAATAGGAACATCTTTGAAAAATTTTTCTTTAATTTCCAGTGGTTTAAAAAAGAAAAAAATCGACAAAAGAACCGATAAAATAACAGTCAGTAAAAGATTTATATTAATAACAAACCCCTATATCCATAAATTTAAAAATTTCTCTTCCAAACCATTTTCAGCGATAAGTATCTCAATCATCTCTCGTACAGCACCTTCTCCACCCTTACATGTAAGCACAGTATCTACTTTTTTTTGTAGAGCTGTAACACCATCTTTTGGAGTAAAACTTCGTCCGACATATTCAAGCATCTTATAATCATTAAAATCATCACCAATCGCTGCTACTTCATCTGGTGTCAACTCTAATTCATCAAGAAGTCCCTCAAGAAGCTTTTGTTTATGTGCTACTCCCTGAAAAAGATGGGTAATTCCTAGTTCATCTGCTCGTTTTGCAACAATAGGAGAGTTTCTTCCTGTAATAATAGCGACATCCAATCCCATTTTTACCCAACTAGCGATGGCCAATCCATCTTTCACATTAAAATGTTTACTCTCTTTTCCATCAGTGTCATAAATAATACGACCATCAGTCAAACATCCATCAACATCCAAAACAAGCAGTTTAATCATAAAACATCCTTCGTACTTGGAATACCAATACGATCATTTTTTGTAAGGGCACGGCGTAGTGCAACAGCCAATGCTTTAAAAGACGCTTCAATAATATGATGTTTATTTTTTCCTCTTAGCTCTACAATGTGTGCACTGATTCTTGCATTAAGAACAAAAGCTCTAAAAAACTCCTCTACAAGTTCTACATCAAAACGCCCAACCTGCCCCTCAATATCAAGTTCATACACTAAAAAAGGACGATTAGAAAGATCTAAATCACAAGAAACACACGCTTCATCCATCACAATATTGGCACTGCCAAAACGCTCCACCTTTTCAAGAGGATATAAAACTTCTGCAATTACAGAACCAAGAACAATACCAATATCTTCTACACTGTGATGATCATCAATATGGGTATCACCCTTACATGTAATCTCTAAATCTATAAGAGAGTGTTTAGAAAAACTCTCTAACATATGGTCTAAAAAACCAACTCCTGTATCTATACTACTTTTTCCAGTGCCATAAAGTTCTAAACTTATTGTAATATCTGTTTCTTTTGTTGTTCTACTTTGTGTTACCATTTTTTTAATCCTCTCTCACAATAAACGCATATTTAAACTTACCCTGCTGTTTGTAAGCTCGTGCTTCCTCTTCACTTTGAAATCCTGTCAACCATACCTTAAACAAACGAGTATTGTTTGTTTTCATATCTTTGATGATAGTTGTATATCCATCCGTATGGTTATACTTTTCTTGTGTAAAGATAGCACCATTAATTTTGGAAAAAGAACCAATTTGTAATGCATATCTTCCAGCCATAGACATCTTTTGAGGTAGGATTTTAAGCTCTTTTTTATTAGGAACAACTTTTTCACCCTGCTTTGCGAAACCTATAACGCGTAATTTTACAGGAGCCGTTCCCATAGGAATCATACCTATTTTTTTAGCAGCTGCTTTTGAAAGATCTATAATTCTTGTTGCTACAAAAGGACCTCTGTCGTTAATACGAACAATAGTCTTTTTACCATTTCTTTTATTTGTCACCTCTACGATTGTATTCATCGGTAATGTTTTATGAGCAGCTGTCATCCCCCACATATCATACTTTTCTCCATTGGATGTCAGTTTTCCGTGAAAATCTGGACCATACCAACTTGCTACACCACTGAAACTATCTCCAACCTTTACAACTTTAGGATAATAAGTTATACCTCGTACACTATAAGGTCGCATTGTAGGATGTGTATATTTTTTTGGACTTGTATCTGTAACATACCCTTTTGTAGCGTATTTGTTGACACCTTTTGTACTACACCCCGTTGCTACAACAAGAGCAACCAAAAAATAAAAAGTTATCTTATTCATATAGTTTCAACCTATCTCCAACACGGATAAATGATCCTTGTAAATGATTTTGCATTTTTATATTCCTCACACTGATTCGATGCATTTTTGCTATTGATTCCAGTGTATCTCCTTTCTTAACCATATAATAATTTTTTGTTGTAATCTTATGAGATTTACTCCCCTTGCTTATGGGGATAATAAGCTTTTGTTTCAACTTCAATCTATTGCTTTTGAGGTGATTAAAATCTTTAATCACTTTATACGAAACACCATATTTTTTTCCTATGTAAGAGAGATTATCACCACGACTTACGATATGTATTTTATAGATTGTATCTATAGGTGCTTTTACATATTTTTGTTTAAATTCAGCAAGTTTTACATAGGGTATATAGATGGCATACTCTTTTGCATAAGGGGGAACAAAATCATACTTTAAATGTCTATTAAGCTTTTTTAAATCCTCTAAAGGGATATGTAAAAGTTTTGAAATTCTTTCTAAAGACTCTCCACTTGAAAGCTTTACAGTTGCTATAGAAGAGGCATTTGCCCGATTGAGTAAATATTCATATTCACTTTTAAGCAAATACTCCTCATCACTCCCAATAAGTGCCAATGCTACAATTTTACGAATATAGTGACGACTCTCTTTTGGAATATATTTTTTCTCATCATCAGCTAAAACAGAGAGTTCATCTGTACCTGCTTTTTTAATAGCCTTTCCTAAACACCCTTCACCACAATTATAAGCGATAGCTGCTAAATACCATTTTCCAAACTCTTTATGCATATCAGAAAGAAATTCTGCTGCTGCCCGTGTTGATTTAATTAAATCTCTTCTTTCATCAATATATTCATCAACTTTTAAATGGTATAACTCTGCTGTATGAGGCATAAACTGCCATAAACCTGTTGCTCTTTTTGTTGAATACGCTTTAGTATGAAAATTAGATTCAGCCATTGCCAAGTAAAGAAATTCCTGAGGAACATTGTGTTTTGCTAAAGTACTCTTAATAGCAGGAATAAACAGGTATGCCTCTTGCATAGCTCGAAAAAAATGTTGATTACCCTCTAAAATCTTCTGTTTTATACGATTCATTTCAGGATCATAAAGAAACGAAGGTTCTATATCAAACGAGTTTAAGAGTTCCAACTCTTTTTTATAATTAGAACTACTTGTAAGATTTGCATATAAAAACAATGGAAAAAATAAAACAATAAAATATTTACTCATGAACAACTTTATATTAAATTTTCCATAGATTATATCGAAAAAATACTTTAAAGAGTGTCTTAGAAAATTAATATTAAGAAATATTAAAAAGTCTAAGACTATTTTTTGTTGTAATATTCTCGATATCCTCAACAGAAATTTCTAAAATTTCAGCCATTTTTTCAACAATAAAAGTTGTATATAAAGGTTCGTTTCGTTCCCCTCTATGAGGTGTTGGTGTTAAATAAGGACCATCTGTTTCTACAATAAGTTTCTCTTGAGGAATTTTAGGAAGTATATGAACAAGTTTTTTTGCATTTTTAAAAGTCAACACACCCCCTATTCCAAAATAAAATCCCTCTTGAGCCAAAGAGAGAAGTTGTTCATCTGCATTAAAACAATGTAAAACACCACCAACTTCAGAAGCATTTTCCTGCAATAAAAGTTCTTTTGCATCATTAGAAGCATCACGAATATGTACAATAAGAGGTTTATTATACTTTTTTGCAAGTGTAATTTGAGCACAAAAAACCTCTTTTTGCACCTTTTTTTCCTCTTCTTTTTCCTCATCACTCCCCTCAAGACGGAAATAATCAAGTCCACACTCTCCTATAGCAACACATTTAGGATGATCTATATACTTTTCAAAATCGAGTGTAAAAAAAGATTCTTTATCGTAAGGATGTACACCTATAGCAAAATAAACATCTTCGTAACACTCAGCTATAGAGATAGCTTTTTCAAGTGTTGAGGGGTCAGCACCAGGAATAATAAATTTTACCACACCACCCTTTTGTGCTCTTTGTATCACAGCATCCAAATCTTCATCATAACGACTATCATCCAAATGTATATGAGTATCAATTATCATCTTTTTTCTCTCTTAGTTTTTTTACATGTAAAATATTTTTCACCATTAAAACCATGAAAAATACAGAAACAGTTACAGATGCAACAGCCAAAAGCATTTTACCTGCCATAAAAAAATTGTAAGCAAATACAAACCCTAACATTGCGATAATAAAACACATTTTATACTCCTAAAAGCTCTTTAGCAAACTCTTTTGCTTCTTTTGAGATATTTTCACCACTAATAATACGCGCTATCTCATCAACTCTTTGCTTACATGTAAGCTCTTTTGTTTTTGAAATAGTACCATCTTTATAGACTAAAAAGTGTTGATCTCCCATAGAAGTAAGTTGTGGTTGATGCGAAATAACAAAAATCTGAAAATATTTTGCAAGTTTTTTTAAAACTTTTGCCACACTCATAGACTCCTCTCCACTTAAATTAGCATCTATCTCATCAAGCATCAACACACCACCATCTTGACTCATAAATTCACTTTTAAGTGCCAAAACAGCAAGACGAAGACGATTAAATTCCCCTGTACTTATTTTACTCAATGGTGTACTTGAAAGTTCTATATTAAGAAGATCTTTTCCATAACGATCAAGTTCCTTACATGTAAGCTCTACTTTTGCATCTCGAAGATACAACTCCTGCAAATAGCCATTCAAACTTTTTTCAAAATCTTCTAATGCTTCTTCTCTTAAAGCACTTAATGATTCAGCAAGAGTAACTATCTCATTTTCCAATAAATGAAAACGCTCCAACAGTTTGGACTTTTCACTCTCTATGTTCTCATATTTTTGAAGTTCTAACTTTTTTTGCTCTTTATAAGCCAGTGCTTCTTCTATACTTCCATAGCGTCTTTTTAATCCACTCAGTGCTTCTATACGATTGAGAATATCTTCTACATCAATCTCTTCAAGTGTCAAAAAACGCTCTTTTGCCTCTTCAAATACAGCACGAAGTTCATTCATTGCATCATCAAAAAAACTACAATTTATATCTAAGCTCTCCAGTGCACTACACACAAGATGTTCATATTCAAATACACCTTGAGCAGTACCTATACTTTCTAAAACTTTCTCTTTTTTAGAGAGTTCTTTTTTTATTTCTAAAAGTTCTTCATCTTCCCCTTTTACAGGAGCGATTGTCTCAATCTTTTGAATTTCAAACAAAGCGAACTCTTTGAGTTCTATGATCCTTTTCTCCTCATCTTCAATAGATTGGAGTGCTTTTTGTATATGTTTATATTCTCCAAAAACTTTCTGATAATGCTCTTTTATTGTTATGATTTTTTTATTGTGAAGGGCTATACGATTATCTAAAATAAACAAAAGATTTTCATTGGAAAAATCACTAAAATCTTTTAAACTAAGATGTCGTAAATATGCAGAGCTAATCTCTTTTATCGCTTTTTTTGAAAGACTTTGGTTATTGATAAAATAACGAGATTTCTCTTTTTTTATATGCTTAAAAACATTAATTTCATCATTTTCAATACCAAGTCTTTCCTCATCAAGCTTCCATGTAACACTACTTTCACAAATTCGTGCATTACATGAGTTCATACCTACAGAACTCAAAATAGCATCCATCAAAATAGATTTTCCACTTCCACTTGGACCAGTAAAGACAACTAAACCATTTTGAAAATTTAATTCAACTTCCTGAAAACTTAAATACTCTTTTAAATAAAATCTCTCTAGCATCTTTTTCTACCTTTTTGCAAAGCTATGCAACACTCACAAACGCATATATAATCTTTATGGTTGCATCGTAACACAATCTTTGTCAAAAAAGAAAAAAAATAACAAATTGACATATTTTTGTAGAAAAAGAGGATACTATGTTTTTATAAAATATTTAGTATCGAATAAATTGACGCTTTTTTTGGAATGCTTGAAACTCCTCTTTTGAAATCACACCATCACCGTTAGCATCAAACATTTCAAAAGTGGGACGATGCTTTTGCATTTTTTGCATTTTTTGTTTATTTTGTTTATTTGCAGAATATCGTTGTAACATACCATGTCCCTTAAAACCTGTCTGTGGATAATTTTTAAAAAGCCATGAAGCTATTTCCTGAATCTCCTGAGGTGTTACATTCCCTTTTTGAGAAGGCATAAGACCAAAACGAGCAATTTTTTGCTTCATACATACAGCTTTAGAAGCATCTGGATTCTGCACATAATCAACAATAAAATGCACAGCATCTTTTTGAGATGGATATGCCATTTTGACATGTCTCATAACACCATTAAGAGGTGGTGCCACCATTGTTGATTTATCCATAGGGATTGTTTTCATATGACACATAGAACATTTTGCATCAAAAAGTTTTTCTGCATGAGGTGATGCAAAAAGTGCTACACCAGCAATGCCTAACAGTACAATAGATTTCATTCAAAAAACTCCTTGTTATAAATAATCTTGCATTGTAACACAGCTCTATTAAGCAAATGTTAATTCTTTTGTTTTAGTGTAGTAATCGCTTCAAGAATAACATCAAAAAGAAGTTTATCTGCAAAGTAAAGAAGCATCTTAGCAAGTTTTTTATCTTGTTTTTTTACTTCATTAACAACTTTATGGAATTCATCTACATTCAGAAGCACTGCTGCTTCATAAATAGTGTCGAGTAATTGTGGAGAGATTTTTTCAAGCTGACTACAGAGTTCCTCTTTTTTATAGGAATCTTTCTTGTTCTCTTTCTTCTCCTCTTCATATACAAGTTCTACAGGAAGATGCTTTTGCACCATTTTATAAATATCTTCTAAAGTAAAAGGTTTTAAAATATAATCATCCACACCAAGCTCTTTGTAACGATTTTCCTCTTGTGTATTGACACTTGCACTCATAGCAATAATTTTTGTTGCTGTAGAAAAGTTTATACTTTGGAAATTTTCATGATATGTAAATAAAAGGTTTTTTTCTATCCAGATCATATCACATTGATGAGATTTCAGATACTCATATGCCTTAGAAAAAGAGGAAAATTCAGTTACTACAATCCCTATTTTACTTAATGCCATTTGAAGTAACTGTCGATTATCTCTGTTTTTATCAATAACAACTAAAGAGATTTCACCCTTTGAAGAGTGAATACCAACAACACTATCTGAGAACATTTTATGAGCATTTACTTTACACATGTGAGAAACTCTATATGGGAGTTTTACCCTAAAAACACTCCCTTTTGAAAGTTCACTCTCAACTGTTATCTCTCCATCCATCGCTTCAACAAACTTTTGTGTAATTGTTAGTCCAAGACCAGCACCTGTCATATCAGAAGCATCTCCAACTTGTGCGAAAGGTTTAAAAATAGTCTCTAAATCTTCTTGCTTTATCCCCACACCCTGATCGCGTACTTCTATGTAAAGATATTTTTTATCACTCTCTACACAAAGAGTAATCACTCCATCTTGAGAATACTTAATCGCATTAATAATGAGATTGATAAGCACTTGTTTCAGTTTATCAGCATCTATAACAATACATGATGGAGCATCCACTGCTTTTGCAAGTTCTAAGCGTAACCCTTTCTCTTCTGCACGAGAACCAAGCCACATCATCAAATCAGATACAAGTGTATCTAACTCAGTTACAACAGGATGTAAAATAATTTTTCGTGCTTCAATCTTTGATAAATCTAAAATATCATTAATCATAGAGAGAAGAAAAACACCAGATTTGTAAATAGTCATTAATAAATTTCTTTTTTCCTCGGGAATTGTTTCATCTTGAGAAAGAAGTTGTGAAAAACCAATAATGGCGTTTAGAGGTGTTCGTAACTCATGGGACATATTTGCAATAAACATCGACTTGGACTGATTTGCATACTCTGCTCTCTCTTTTGCCTCTTTAAGCTCCTCATTAAGAGCTTGCATTTTTTGTTTATTTCGGTACATAATCCACGCCAAAAATGCAAGTAAAACACCAATAACACCTATAAGTACTAACAAAACAGACTGCATCTGAATTTTTTTTGTTTGTTCTTGTAACAAAAGTTCTTTAAGGTTAATCTGTTGCATTTGCTGATCTATTTTTTTATCTAATGATGCAATAATTAGCTCTTTTTTCTTTATTGTATCTTCTCGTTGTTGTAAATTACTATTTTGAATAGCCAACTTTTCTTGTTGTACATGAAACTGTTTTTGTATTCTTTGATATTCATAAACAAGATGTTGATTTTGCTTTTCTTGTTGTGCTAAAACAGTGCGTTGTAAAGAGAGTTCATCCATCACTTTTTGCAATGCCTGATTTTTTTCTCGTAACTTTGATATTTTTTCTCTTAAACTTTCCTCTTTTGCACTAACATCACGATGAAGAAGAAGAAGTTTTGTATGAAGCTGCTTTACCTCTTGTTCATATTGCTTCACTTTTTGTTCCAAGTTTTTATTAAGACGCTTATATTTCACATAAGCATTTTCCTGTCTTTTTAATGCTATAAGAGAACTTTGAAATAACTTACTTATCCCCAACTCTTTTCCACCAGTGAGTATCACTTCATTGCTTACATGTAAGCGATGTTGCAAAATATTTTGTAGATTGATTTGAAGATTTTTTTTATGATGATTATCAAGATAAAGGTTTACCATAATAGAATCAGTATCATCACTCTCATTACTAATAACAAGGAGAGGCGTTTCTTTAGGAATTTTTTTTAAAAAATTTTCTAAATACTGTGTATATTCGACAGAAAGATAAACAAGTTGATAATGTGTATAATGAGTATAGAGTTGATGCAAAGAGATTGTTTGAACATCAATCTTTTTCCCTTTCAGTCGTAATCCTTTTGTAAGTTTTTTAAAAGTTTTCAAAAGTTCAGGATTATCATCAACTAAAGCGATATGAAATGCTTTTATATTTTTTTCTTGAGGCCATGTCGTATTTTTTGCAATAAGATAAATAAAAGCTGAATCAAGTTCACTTTCAGGTATTATTTTTGCTGCTAAAGGGGATGAAAGATGTGAAAAAAAGAGAGCAATAGACATTAAAAAAATATATTTATAAACAAATTTCATTTTCTCTTCTTCATTTCTGTATTGTATACGAATTATATCAGTATTTTTATGATATTATATTAAAAACTTTATGAGTGACACCTTTTCTATGCCTATAAAAAAAACATCAATTCTCCTAAGCTCTTTTTTGTCTGTTACGCTTTATGGGGAGAATCTTGTCTCTTTAAACCTTGAAGATTTAACACAAATAGCACTTAGCAGTACAACAGCAACACTTTCAAAAACATCCTTAAGAGATACTCCAGCATCTGTTGAAGTAATTACCCACAAACAGATTATACAAAGTGGTGCAAGAGATTTAGATGAACTCTTGGAAATATATGTTCCTTCCTTTACCTACATGTATAAAATACAAGGGAATCAAATAGGCTTGCGTGGTATTATCAGTGATAGAAATAACAAAATACTGCTCCTTGTCAACGGACACAATATGAACATTAAAGCAGCAGATGGAGGTGCTGTTACAGAACAATGGTTCTCTATGCTTGGAGATATTAAAAAGGTCACTGTTATTAGTGGTTCGGGTTCTAGTATTTACGGTCCGGGAGCTATCTCTGGAATTATCAGTATAGAAACTTTTAACGGAGAAAGCTTTGAAGGTGTAGAGGTCAATGGAGCTATAGGAGGAATACAAAACTATACAAAAGCAGAAATAAGTATTGCAAAAAGTATCTCAAATGATATTAGCTACTATCTGTACTACGGTTTTGATATAGCTTCTGGAGCATCCCAACAAGATGCTCCGGAAAAATTTTCTTTTCATTACGATTTTGCAGATAAATATACACCTTCCATTGAAAACAATAAACCTATTGGATTTGAAACTACCACAAACAACGGTGCTTTTAATGTCAAACCCCGTCACAAATTCCACGCACAACTCAATGGAAAAAACTTCTCTGTATGGCTTCGCTATACGAGATCTTCCGAAGAGTTAACAACAAATCAAAACACAATAATAAAATATGCTGATTTTGGTCGTTCAGATTGGCTTGAAGACACAGGAACACAGAATCAACAACTTACACTTGCTGGAACCTATAAGCAAAAACTCACACAACAAACAACACTTCAATACAATCTTGCTTACATGCGAAGTGATGTTGCCATTTTATACTCTCCTAATCCAAATGAAACACGAAACAAATCATGGGGTGAAGATAATTATAATGCAAAGATACTCTTTACCTATGATGATAATAAAGATACAACACTTACACTAGGTGGTGAATATGATTATAACTCTTTTGGACGCAGCAGTACATTCCATCCATCAGAACCATCATTAATAGCAAGTTTAACAAATACCCCTGGTATCACATGGCATAGCGATATGTACTCATTTTTAGGTGAATATAAAACAAAAGTGAGCAAAAAAAATCTAATATTTTTTAATATGAGAGCTGATAAGCATACTTATACAGAATGGATGTTTTCCCCAAGATTTTCGTTCATACACCACTTTAACTACAATAATACTTTAAAATTTTTACTTTCACGCTCAGTAAGACACTCTGATGATGCTGATCTCTACAGTCAATACCTCAAAGAGCATTCCTACGGTGATACTGAAAAGTTTACAAGTTATGAACTCATTTATGATCATACACAGGCTAATTTCTCTTTCCATTTTTCATCTTATTATAATGTTCATGATATTGTAGCTTTTGATGATACAAATTTTCAAACACAAAATATAGGAAAAACACATGCTGCTGGTTTTGAAGCACAAATGGAGTATGCTCTCAATACACAATTTTTCTTTTCCATCTCCCATTCGTACAACAAACTCCTCCATTTTACACTTTATAACTTAGATATTCAAAGACAAAATATTTCAGCAAGTCCTTATGGGTATGGAGATGATTTTGCAAACTGGAATAATCATATAACCAAACTCAGATGTAATTATAAAGTAAACAGCAAACTTAAGTGGACAAACTCTATGCAAATATTTTGGAAAATACCAGGTGCACAAGATATGTCTGAGTACAACGAAGCGCTCTCTCAATCATACAGTGACACAGACTCTTTGAAATATAAACTCCCTGTCCTCACATCTGACAATGCAGTTTCACAACATATCTATTTCAATTCGGGAGTTACTTATAAGGCCAATAAATCTTTAGAGATGCAACTAAATACTTATAATCTACTCGGATTTATCAATAGTGATTATAATATACGAAACTATTTTCAAAGAACAAGCCACTACAGAGAGATGGCACCAAGTTTCTCATGCAGTATTCATTATAAATTTTAAAAGGTCTGGGATGGTAGCATACAAGAAAGAGATTCTTATCGTTGATGATAAAATTGAAAATATTGAACTTCTTAACAATTTTCTAAAAAAAGAGGGGTATAAACTCAGAAATGCAACCAATGGTAAAACAGCTCTTTTAAGTATTCAAGCAAAACAACCCGATTTAATTATTTTGGATATCAATATGCCAAATATGAATGGTTTTGAAGTATGTAAAACAATCAAATCAAATCAAAAAACAAGTCATATTCCTGTGATGTTCATCTCAGCTCTTAATGATTTAGAATCAAAAATAGAAGCTTTTAAAGTAGGTGGTCTTGATTACATCATCAAGCCATTTTCAAGTGAAGAAGTTTTAGCAAGAGTCAAAATTCATCTTGAACTTTCTGATTACCAACACAATTTAGAGCAAAAAGTACAAGAGGGGATTCAAGAGATTCAAACACTCAATCAAGAGATTGAACAAACACAAGATGAGATGATTGTAACAGTTGCTTCCATTTTAGATGCCAAAGATGATGATACAGGCAAACATGTTATGCGTGTTGCCGAGTTTTCAAAACTTCTTGCACAACTTTATGGTTTAGATGATACTACTGTAGAACTTATTTATAAAGCATCTCCTTTACATGATGCAGGAAAAGTTGCTATTCCAGACAATATTTTAAGCAAACCTGCTGCATTAACAGCTCAAGAAAGAGCTATTATGCAAACCCACTCCATGAAAGGATATGAGATATTTAAAAACTCTCAAAGACCCATTTTACAAATGGCAGCCATTATTGCAAAAGAACATCATGAGTATTGGGATGGTTCAGGCTATCCAGATGGACTTCAAGGAGAAAATATTCATATAGCAGGAAGAATTCTTGTCCTTGCTGATGTATTTGATGCCTTGACTCATAAACGAGTCTATAAAGAAGCTTGGAGCTTTGAAAAAGCTCTTGCTTTTATAAAAGAACAAAAAGGTAAAATGTTTGAAAACAAACTTGTTACACTTTTTGAAGAACATTTTGAAGAGTTTATTGCCATTCATCAAAACCTTAAAGATTAATTATCTTTTCAAGAAGTACTATAATCACTCAAAAGTAATGCTATCCATTGTGTCTCTTTATACTGAGCAAAAAAGTATTGAAGTACCATTGTCAAAGGAACAGAAAGTATCATTCCTGTTGGACCAAAAATCCATCCCCAAAAAATCATAGAGATAAAAATAACCAAAGCAGACATCCCTAAACCTCTTCCCATAATACGAGGCTCTAAAAAATTACCCACAAGCATATTAATGAGTAAATAACATATCCCTACCCATAAAGTTGTCATAAAATCAAACGACATAAATGCAAAAATAAGTGCAGGAATAGAAGCTAATATCGAACCAACAACAGGAATAAAATTAAGAAAAAATGCTAAAACTGCCCATAAAAAGTAGTAAGGAATCGAAAAATACCATAAAGAGAAAAAGACCAAAATACCTGTAAGAAAACTTGTTTTAACTTTCAACATAAAATAGTTTTTAATTTTATTGACAATCTCTAAAAAAAGCTTTTGATCTATGCCATAATCAGTTGTAATTTTTAAAATTTTCTGATGAAAACTCTTTGCTTCTAAAAGCATAAATAACACCATAAAAATAATAATAAAGATATTAGAAAACTGACTATTTGCCTGTGAAAGAAATTTTTTCACAACATCTAAAAGATTATATTGCTCAAAAACAAACTGTAACTTTGCCCCATCTAAAGAGAAACCAAAACTTTCCAAATAGTGAACAATACCATTTTCACTTGCTAAAAATTTTGTTTTTATCTCCTGATAGTTTGCTATAAAATCTTTGATTTCATTAAAAACATAAGCACTAAAAAAAAGTAAAAAAACTCCAATAAGAGTAAAAATAAACACTAACGAAAGCACTCTCGAAATTTTTTTGGACTCTAACCAGCCAAAAAGGGGTGAAAAAATAATAGCTATCACCAAAGCAATCAAAAAAGGAACAATGACATCAGAGGCATATCGCAAAGAAAAAATAATAAAAAAACTCATTCCCACAAAAAGTGCTACTTGATTCACTGGCCATATTTTTTCTTTTAAAGGCTTCATTATTTCTATTTTTCAACCTCTTTACCTAAATGTTTCTCTACTGATGCTATTTTATTTGTAAGTCTATCGTGACTCTTATGACGAATATCAAATTTAAGTGAAGAATAAACTCTTTCACACTCCTCTACCTGTTTATATGCAAGTGCAATAACTGCTAAAGCTTCTTCCATCGTTTCTGTTTCAATAATAGTGCCCATAGGTGTAAGTTGATACTGCACACCACTTGCATCAATAGCACCTATAATTTTTGCCACTTGCTTAGAAACAGAACTACCTTCTCGACAATTATCAGATGTTGGAAACATTGCAAATTCTAATAACACACTCATATCATCTCCTTACACTACAATACGCTTATATTAAGCAAAGAAAGATTGTAACGCACAATGGGAAAAAAACTTATTAAATCTTTATAACAAATCTCTCATAATTAAAGAATCTACAATAACTTTTCTGTTAGAATCTTTTCTTTTAATAAATAATAAGGATTCTATATAATGAAAAAAACTTTTACAAATGTTACTCTTTGTACAGCACTTCTTGTTGGACTCTCAGGATGTATGGGAAACAACGATCCAAAACCACATAATAATAATAACGCAACACAAGCAAAACTCGGAAATGGTTCACTCTTAGCCTATGCATATTTAAAAAATGGAGAAACACTCCTTTCACTTAATGATATACCACAGAGTGATGATGTAGAAACTGTCCTTATAACAACACGAGGATTTTATCCAAACTACCGTTTTTCTGGAGACAGATCTCAAGAGTGTGGGCGTTACTATAAACATAATAAACTCATAGACTTCAGTGAAAAAGATTTCTGTAAAAGCCACTATACTCATTCAAAAGCAAGTTCTGCTGTAGGTGACACTCTTTGGAATTCACTGTTTGTACCTCTTGCAGCTGTTACAAACCCTGTAAACACTGCAAAAGGAAAACCTCTTTACCAACTCAGTAAGTCTTTTGACAAAGAGGAGTTTTTAAAAGTAATGGATGAAAACAATCTTCCTCAAATACGAAAAAAACTTTTAAAACTCAATGATATAATTCTAAAAAATGAACGAACACTCCATGAGATGTATCAACCCTATTTCAAAAAATATAAAGAAAATCTTTCCCACATACATTTCATCTATAATGTGCAAGATAAAACAGGTTTACTACCTTCTAAAAATATTGATCCACACTACAGAGTTGTTTTAGATGCTCCACAAGAAAAAAGATATAATTACCATGATTTCTTAACATCACTCAATGCAACACCTCAAAATTTTGAAAATAGATATCAAGATACACTCAATAAACTTCAACATCAATTTGAAGAAGATAAAAAGAATTATCAAAAATATCTCGAAACTGCTTTTACAAGCTATAAAATAGAGGGACCAAGTAATTACTCTTTTCAATACAATACACATGTAAGTTTTGAAACAACTATTAAAGCACCTTCTGAAATTAAATATAAATACGCTCAAGATATAAAAATTCCAATCACTGTTCTTGTAACATCTGCTACACTTCAACATATGATTCCAAAAAAATTCCAACTTCAAGATACAAATATTCAAGTTGATTTTATACTCAATGATAACGCAACAGTAAGTGCCATTGCTCAAAACAAAACACAACACTTTATTACAATCAAATCTTTAACAAGTTACTATAGAGATGATGTATACAACATCTCAAAAATTGACAGAGAAATCTCTCCAGAAACAACAACACTTTCTGCAAATAGTAACTATACTCTTTTATCAAATAAAATGATTCAAAAAAGTAACTTTAAAAATATCACAAGAGCAAAAGCAAAACAGATACATATTAATTACGGTTATGCTATAAAATACCGTTTAAATAATACAAATATCAATAAATCTATATACCATACAAATAAATACTCTCTTTATTCTATTATAAAAGAATATCTTTAATGGAGGAGCTTTTTAAGGGATATATCTATCCCTTAAAAACAACAATTTTCAAATGATACAAACACATACTTCACCTCCTCAAACCTTAACGCTCCTTGCAGCAAAAGGAAATAGAGCACTTCAAGAGATTTTACAAAATAGTTCATCACAAGAACTACAACCACTCTCTAGTGGTAAAAGTTTAGAAACTCTTTTGCAAAACCTTTTTGATGAAACACTCCAAGAAAATACTCAAAATAAAGCAATTTTAAAACTTTTACAAAATAATCCAACACTTAAAAGTTTAGGTCACCTCCAAGACAATATCAAAGAGTTGTATCACAGCCTTGAAAAAAATTCACCATTATCAAAAACACTTAACTCTTTTTTGCAGACAATAGACTCGTTAACATCTCAAGAACTGACTCAAAAACTTCAAAACTCAGGTATCTTTTTGGAATCAAAACTAAAAAATGAAGAGCATCTACAAAATGATTTCAAAGCACTCTTACTTCAAGCACAATCTGAGATACACGATCCAAAAACACTCAAACATATAGATAAACTTCTTTTACAGATTGATTACTATCAACTCTCTTCATACCTAGCAAATACACCAACACTCTTTATACCCTATCAGTGGGATCTCTTAGAGAATGGTCATTTACGCATACAAAGAACACAAAAACAACAAACTATTTGTGATATAGAACTTACACTCAAAACATATGGAACACTTAAACTTCGACTTGGACTCTTTGAACACAATCAGCTCTATATAACCATAAACACCCAATCAGAACAACTCACGACCCTGTTACAAACACATATACAAGAACTTAAAAAGCAACTTATAAAGATTCATCTCATCCTAAAGGAGATCTCATTTGTTCAGGAAAAAGAAACACCCTACCATACAAATACACCAGAATTTAGCTCTGGATTTGAGGTCAATGTATGAAGCCAAAAGCTGTTGCTCTTCGATATAAACAAGAGAAAGAAAATGCGCCAAAAGTAACGGCAAAAGGGGAAGGTAAAACAGCACAAAAGATTATAGCACTTGCAAAAGAACATAATATTCCCATAAAACAGGATGAAAACTTAATTGAGATGCTTAGTAAAATTGAACTTGATAAAGAGGTCCCTCAAGAGATGTATAAAGCTGTTGCTGAAGTATTTAGTTTTGTATATAAACTCACAAAAGAGAATTAAGATGCTCTTTCTTTGAGTATTTTTTTAATTGTATGTATATGCTTCATACGAAGTTCATATTTTTCATCCATAAGCTTATTAATATGAAACACCTCAGTTACTGTAATACCATAAGGATCTTTCTTTTCAACACTCATATGACCAGCATCATCAAAAGTATAAAGCTTTAAATTTTTTCGTACCGTCTGAATGTAATATGTAAGTATTATCTCATCTGAATGTTTTTTTTCCAATGCAACCACAATACGCTGCTCTTTTTTATACTTTGTAATATCTAAAGAGAGTAAATCTTTTGCACTTTCAAGACTTAAATAACCTATATAAAACTTATTATACAAATCATGATAGCGTTGGATTTTATAGTTATATAAAAACTTTAAATCTATAATATACTTTTTATGAGCACGCAATGTTTTTGTAATCCAACTCATTGTATTGTAGTATCTAAATGGATGCAGTTTTAATGTGTGTGCTTCTATCATTTTAGGAGAATTGATTTTATCTTTTGGTTTGAGCTTTTTCTTATCAAGCTTCATAATATATTCTAAAACCTCTTTTGCTGAAAACTCTTTCGTAAACCAAACCGTACAATAGGATGGAAACTGCTTGACACCTGTTGCTCCTTCATTAAGGATAATGAGAGATTTGATTGTATAGTTTGGAAAAATAATTTCTAAAAGAGCCTTTTTCTTTCGAAGTCTTTTTCGAAGCTTTAAAACAGATTTTACAAGTGTCATCTCTACAAAATAAAGCTCATTGTTTTTCGTTAAAAACATTGCATCAAATTCACTAATCTCACGACTTTTTGTTCTGTAAACTATCTGCTCTTTTTCACTAATGGAAAGTGTATTGGCATATGCCTTATGCTTGTTTTGATGAAAACCTTTAAGAATAAACTTTGTAATATAGTCATTATCTTCAGCATAACGAAGTAATTTTTCATATAAAAAGTTTTCATATACCTCCCCTTCAAAAGAACGATATGAACTTAAATAGGATGGATCTTCAGTATCTATACCATTTTTTATCAAAGAGAGAAGATGTTTTGTATTGTATACATAATGAAGAAGATTATCTGCGATATCATCTTTTTCCAAGTTTCTTATGGAAGGGGTAATTGCTAACATCACTAAGCCATCTCTGCTGTTTGAAAAAATTCATCAAGAACTTTTCTAAATTCCATAACATCACTAATAGTATTGACTTGATTACGAAGTGTAGAAGCTCCTCTGTAACCTTTTGAGTATGTGTGCGTATGCTTTCTAAATAAAATAGCACCATACTCCCCATAAAAATCTATCATACTATCAAAATGTTCCATAATAACCTGATGCTTGAGTGCTAAAGAAACATCAGATTCTCCCGTTTTTAATTGATGAAAAATCCAAGGAGCACCAACAGCACCACGACCAATCATAATACCATCTGCTTTAGTATGTTCTAAAACCCATTGCGCTTTTTCATACGAATCAATATCGCCATTAGCAATAACTGGAATCGAGACAGCGTCTTTTATCTCAGCTATTGCATCATAATCTACAGGAGCTTTAAATTTACCAGCCCGTGTTCTACCATGAACTGCTAAAAAATCTGCACCACTCTCTTCTACAATTTTTGCAATCTCAACATGGTTTTTTTCTTCAAATCCAAGTCTAATCTTAACAGATGTCATCTCTTTGTTAGATGTTTCTTTGATTGTTTTTATAATTTCACTCATAAGTGGTAAATCTTTAAGTAATGAACTACCACTTCCATGACTCACAACTTTTGGAACAGGACACCCACAATTTAGATCAATAATATCTATACCATCTTGCTCATTTAAAATCTCTACTGCACGACGCACTATATCTACATTAGCACCAGCGATTTGAACTGAGTAAGGATCTTCTAAAGGGGATTTTTCTAGCATATGAAGTGTTTTTTCTGATCCATAAGCCAAAGCATTAGAGCTGAGCATCTCACTCACAGTTAGATCAGCACCAAATTTTTTAACAACACTTCTAAGTGGTAAATCTGTAAAGCCCGCTAAAGGGGCTAATACATAAAGAGGGTGAGAGAAAGAGAGTTTTTTACTCATACAAACTATACAAAAAGCTCTATAGAAAAGTTTTTACCACACTCTTTAAGAGCATAGTACGCTTTAAAATTTTGGAACTCATCAGCATGTGAATTTTGTAAAATCTCTTTTGCAGGAGCAAGCATCTCTAAATCAAACAATGTATAAAGATAAGCTTCCATAGCATCTTCATCTTCATCGCCTAATACTTCAAAAAGTTTCATTCTTTGTTCTGGAAGCATACCACTTTTTGCAAGAATAGAAGATATTTCAATATAATCTTTTTTACTTAACTCAAGTTGTTTCATAAGTTCAATAAGTGTTTCATTTGAGATATCAAGTGTGTTTTTATCTGCATTAATACGAGCAAAGATATTATAAAGTGCTTCTTTTGTTAGAAATTCTTTATATTTTTCAATATCTGCTAATGGAGCTGTTTTTACATACTCAGCATACACCTCTTCACAAAATTGTTTGTCATATTTTGATGGATTTGATAAAATAGTTGCTGCACTTAATGCTCCCATTTTATACTTGTTTTTCTCATTTTGAATCACTAAAGGATTTGTTGGAGAAAGACGATATTGTTTTAAATCAACAACTTCACCTCGTTTAATCTTTTCAAGAGCTTTTAAAATATTGTCTATTTTTTCATTCCCTGTAAAGCCTATCAGGTCATTAGTAGGAGAAAGAGTTGTATTTTCAAGTAAAGAACCTAAAAGTTTATATCTCTCTGTTTTAAAAATATAATTTCTCTCTTTTTTACCAAGATACGCATCTACGATAGCGTCTATCATTTTTTCATAATCTTGATCATATTTACGAAGTTTTAAACCACCTAAAAATGAATAAAATGCCATATGAAACACACTACCTATATATAAAACAGCAACAGGAAGTACTACCCATAAAGCTATAGACAATGATGGTAATGGAATACCAAAAAAGTCTAATCCCATTGTATCGTGTGTAATATACGCATAAACATACCAACCTACAAGAGCCATCCAAATGACAGCCGCAACTGTGTATCTTCTTATATACATTTTTCTTTCCTTATTTAGATTTTTCTGCTATTTCTCTACAATCTATACAGTAAACAGCATGGGGTTTTACTTTTAATCTTTGAAAACCTATCTCATCTTCACACATTTCACAAATACCGTATTCGCCATTCGCTATTTTTGTTAGAGCAACCTCTATCTCTTGCAACTCTTTTAATTGCTGTTCTACAATAGCACTTTCTACCATTGAATTATTATTGGCAGAGGCATGATCACCCTCATCATTTAATTCCAAAGAACTTAGTTCATCTAATTCAGTATGTACACCACTAATGTTTCTTTGTATCTGTTCTTTACGACTTTCTAATATCTCTTTGAAATAATTCAACTCACTTGCTTGCACCGATTTTTCCCTTTATTTGTGATATGGATGGTTTGTTAATATAGAAAAACCCCTATAAATTTGTTCTAATAAAACTGCTTTCGCAATTTTATGACTCATAGTAATTTTTCCAAGGCTTATGACAGCATCGCTTTTTGCTAAAAAACTTTCCTCAAAGCCATAAGCACCACCTATAAAAAATTTCACTGACATTTTATCATTTAATAACTTACTAAATTCAAAACTATCAACCAATTTTCCATCAGGATGTAAAGTTATACAAAAATCTTTCCCAATATACCCTGACAAAGCCTTTGTATACGCTTCTTGAGCTGCCTTTGGGGAGATAGTGTGTGCTTTTGTTACATCTTTTGTAAAAATTTCAGTATCTTTTACTTTTGCAAAACGATTTATCATCTTCGTTAAATCTTTATAAAGAGGATCATAAATTGTTTTCTCTTTCTTTGCAATAGAAATAATCTCTATCTTCATAATAAAGCACTTCCTATAACATGATAAGTCACATGTTCAAATGTATCTTCTTTTTGTACGCCACCTATTGCACCCACAGGATGTTTAGAAAAGCTTGCGAGCATATCAAGCTTTTTACCAAGTACATTTGCAATATCTTTTTTTGTAGTTGTATCTCGATAAGCACCAAGACCTATATAATGAAGAGGCATCTCATTGGCTTCAAGAATCTCCTCTTTAGTGTGTGTAGATATCCCTAAAATCTTATCTTTTCCTATCACATCTCTAAGAATATGAACAGCCTTTTTTTTATCTCTATCAATTTTCAAAAGATCTTCCTGCCCTACATGTACACCATCACAAAAAGGAACAAGCTCATAAACATCATTGATAATTAAAAATCCATCAAAATGTTTTCTTATATAAATAAGTTGTTTCTTAATAAATTCAATATCTCCACTTTTATTTCTATATTGTATAATCTCTGCACCATTCGCTTTGGCTATATCTATATAAGAAGAAAGGGTAACTCCCCTCTTTTCAAGCATATCTTGGTCACACAGTGCATAGAGTCTCATAGTTTTATTTATTATCAAAAAGTTTTAATAAATCTGCTAGTGTTTTTTTCAAATCATTTCTATTGACAATCATATCAATAGAGCCATGTTCAAGTAAAAATTCTGCTCTTTGAAACCCTTCTGGAAGCTCTGAACCAATTGTTTGTTCAATAACACGAGCACCAGCAAAACCAACCAATGCACCAGGTTCTGCAATGATAATATCACCAAGATTTGCAAATGAAGCACTCACTCCACCCATCGTAGGATCTGTTAAAACAGAAATAAAAGGAAGTTTATGATTAGCAAGCTTTGCCAATGCTGCTGATGTTTTTGACATTTGAAGTAATGAGAAAGTACTCTCTTGCATTCTTGCTCCACCAGAAGCACTTAAAATAATCAAACCAGTTTTATTTTCAATAGCACGATTGACTGCACGAACAATTTTCTCACCTTCAACAGAGCCTAAAGAACCACCCATAAAAGCGAAATCAAAGATAACAAGTTCAACCTGAGTTCCTTCCATTTCACAAGTTCCAGCGACTACAGAAGATTTACGCCCTGTTTTTGCCAACCCCTCTTCTATTCTTTTTTTATACGATTTTTTATCAATAAATTTCAAAGGATCTATAGGTTCTAAAGAAGCATCATGTTCAACAAAAGTACCTTTATCAGCTAAAAGTTCCACTCTTTCTTTTACACCAACACGAATATGGTATCCACATTTTGGGCACACATAGTTCTGATTTTCAATCTCTTTGTAATACATTAGAGAGTGACAAGATTTACATTTTATCCAATGTGCAGAGGCTTCCTCTTTTTCAGGCTGTTTACTGTTAAAAGTTTTAGAAAAAAGGTTAAGTAAGTCCAAGTAATATCCTTCAAATATATATAAATAATAGCAATTATAACAAATTTATACTGATAAAAAAGAGTGATGAGAGATTTTATGAGAAATAATCTCAAATCTACCCAAAATATGAGTAGATTTATACGAGATTTAAGAGAGTAATGAACCTATAATACTTCTAGCAGCTTCACGACCATCATATGCAGCAGTTACAACAAGGTCAGCCCCACGGAAACAATCTCCACCAGCATAGATACCTGAAGTTGTTGTTTCATGCGTTTCATCATCAATAACAATACCACCCCAACTATTTGTTTCTATACCATTAGCAGCTAAAAACGATGGAACAACAGGATCAAATCCTAAAGACATAATGACAACATTAGCATCTACTCTGTATTCACTGCCTTTAACCTCTTCCATCTTTTGACGACCAGATTCATCTTTCGCACCAAGAGTTGTTTTAATTACTTCGACACCTATTGCTTTACCATCATCATTCAGAATAATCTCTTTTGGAGATACTAGGAAAGTAAAGTCTACACCCTCTTCCATAGCATTCTTATACTCTTTTTTGCTTCCTGGCATATTTTTTTCATCACGACGGTACAAACAAGTTACAGACTTTGCACCCTCTCTTTTTGCTGTTCTTAAACAATCCATAGCAGTATCACCACCACCAATAACAACAACATTCAAATCTTTAAAGTCAAATTGTTTGTCATATTCAAGACCAAAGTTTTTTCTTTGAATATTTGTTAGATAATCCATAGCTTTATAAACATTAGACGCATTTTCGCCATTAAGCCCTGCACTTTTAGCTTTGGTTGCACCAACACCTATAAACATAGCATCATGTTTATTCGCAATTTCAGCAAAATCAATATCTTTGCCAACTTCACAGTTAAGTACAAGTTCTAAACCAGCTTCTTGTAAAAGTTTTACACGACGCTCTACGATTTTTTTGTCAAGTTTAAAGTTTGGAATACCATATGTTAAAAGACCACCAGCACGGTCAGATCTTTCATACATTGTTACAGCGATACCACTTCTTAAAAGATATGTAGCACATGAAAGTCCAGCAGGACCACTTCCAATAATAGCTACTTTTTTATCTGTAGTAATCCCTGGAAACTCTGGTTTGTAGCCAGCTTTAAAACCAGCTTCAGTAATATGTGTTTCCACACTACCAATAGTGATAGCACCATGACCATCATTAAGTGTACAATCCCCTTCACAAAGTCTATCATGTGGACATACACGCCCCATAACTTCAGGAAATGGTGATGGTTCATTTGAAAGTTTAAATGCAAACTCTAAATCTTTTTCACTAATAGCTTTTAACCATTGAGGAATATAGTTATGCAGTGGACATTTATTTAAACAAAATGGATCACCACACTGAATACATCTGTCACTTTGAGTTGCTGCTTCATCTTTATCAAAAACCTCATAGATTTCACCAAAATCTTTTGTTCTCTCTACAACCAACCTTTTTGTAGGGTCGATTCTCTCAGTTGTTAAATATTCTCTCATGATTAATCTCCATTCTCTAGATTAAGAGGTAGTTTTGTTAAGTTTTTCGGTTTTACAAGCCAGAAATTTCTCACTTCAACTCTAAAGTTTTCAAGCAAATCTTGTGCTTTTTGACTTCCAGTCTCTACTACATAGTCTTTGAGCAATCGTTTGAGGTAATGTCTTGCTTCATCACCATCATCGGTATCAATTCTTACAGCTTCAATAAGTTCACCATTAACATTTTCAATGAAACTATGCTCTTTATCATAAACAAAAGAGATACCACCTGTCATACCAGCACCAAAGTTGATACCTGTACGACCTAAGATAACAACAACACCACCAGTCATATATTCACAAGCATTATCTCCTGTTCCCTCAACAATAGCAAAGGCACCAGAGTTTCTAACTGCAAAACGCTCTCCTACACTTCCAGAAACATAAAGTTTACCACCTGTAGCACCATAAAGACAAGTATTACCACCAGCTGAGTATTCTTCACCCTCATTTTTAGAAGTAATGATGATTTTACCACCGTGCATACCTTTACCAATGTAGTCATTAGCCACACCATCAAGATAGATAGAAACACCATTAATTAAGAATGCTCCAAATGCCTGCCCAGCGATACCTTCTAAGTTAATTTTAATAGTGTCTGGTTTTAAACCAGTATCACCATAGTACTGAGCAATCTCACCAGAGATTAAAGCTCCAAAACTTCTATTTAAGTTACAAATAGTGCTTTTAATACGAATAGGATGTTCAGGATGCTTGATAGCTACCATAGCCTCTTTTAACAACTCTTTTTCATAACTGTTATCATCAAATGGTTCATTAAATGGTTGTTGATGTGTATTCACACCCTCTTCTTGATGTAAAATTGAAGAGAAGTCAAATTTTTTCGCAAAAGGTTCATCTTTTACTTGAAGTAGATCAACACGACCTATCATCTCTTCCATAGTTTTATAACCAAGTTCAGCCATAATAGCACGCACATCTTCAGCTAAAAGTGTAAAGTAGTTAATCACTTGGTCAACATGCCCTTTAAAGAACTCTTCACGAAGCTTTTCATTTTGAGTAGCGATACCTACAGAACATTTGTTGACATGACAAATACGAAGCATTTTACAACCAACAATAGTTAAAACACCTGTACCAAATGCGTAAGATTCAGCACCTAAAAGTGCAGCTTTTACAACATCAAGACCAGTTTTTAAACCACCATCAGCCTGAACTTCTACAAGACCACGAAGATTATTTGCTTTAAGAGCATTATGTGCTTCAGAAAGACCAA
>Ga0256828_1000122_pt1 | contig 52104 bp, 55 predicted proteins | sample CV88metaG_FD_185993 | JGI IMG/M metagenome (GOLD analysis project Ga0256828, IMG submission 185993) | Hydrothermal vent microbial communities from East Pacific Rise, Pacific Ocean - CV88 | ecosystem: Environmental > Aquatic > Marine > Hydrothermal vents | place: Pacific Ocean: East Pacific Rise...
GTCCTGCTTCTCGATGAACCTACCAATCACCTTGATGTCTATATGGTTGAGTTTTTAGAAGAGCTGCTCTTAAAAGAGAAGTTTACTCTTGTCTTTATCTCACACGACCGTTACTTTATTGACCGAGTCGCAACCAAATCTGTAGAGGTTGAGGATTGTAAGCTGCGTGAGTACAAAGGTGGTTATAACGACTACCTCACGCAAAAAGAGGAGTATCTCAGAACACTTCAAAAACAGCATGATAATCTCCTGGGACTTCTCAAACGTGAAAATGAGTGGTTTGCTCGGGGTGTAAGAGCAAGACTGAAAAGAAATGAAGGACGAAAAGAGCGTCTTATGCAGTTGCGTGAGGCAGCCAAAACAAATCCGGCTAAAATCCGTAAAATGAGTGTTGAACTGCAACGTGAAGCGAAACATTTTAATCGCGACAAGAGTGTCAACAGACAAAAGATGCTCTTTGAGATTGAAAATCTTGGATTAAAACTTGGAGATAAAGAGCTGCTGCATGACTTTTCAAGCAGAATACTCCAAAAAGATGTCATCGCCATCGTCGGACCAAACGGCAGTGGAAAATCAACTCTGCTCAAAGCATTGCTTGGACGTATAGAGCCAACAACAGGAAAGATAAAACGTGGTGAGTTCAAAGTCGGTTACTTCGATCAACACCGTGAGATGCTTGATGATGATAAAAACCTCATCGAAACCTTTTGTCCCCATGGAGGAGACCGTGTCAATGTACGAGGCAGTGACCTGCATGTCTATGGTTATCTCAAAAACTTCCTCTTTCCACGAGAGTTCCTAGATAAAAAGATAGGCGTACTCAGTGGTGGAGAGAAAAACCGTGTAGCCCTTGCCCTGCTCTTCACGCAAGATGTTGATATATTGATTTTGGATGAGCCGACAAATGATCTTGACATTCCAACTATCAACATTTTAGAAGAGCAACTTACAAACTTTCCGGGTGCCGTTATTATCGTCTCTCACGATAGATACTTTGTCGATAAAATCGCAAAAAAACTCTTTATCTTCAAGCCAGACAAAACCATAGAGGAGTCTTATCAGCAATATTCTGAATATTTGGAGCTTGAAAAAGAGCTCAAAGAGCTTGAGGGCATGGAAAAAGAGGCAACACAATCAAAACCAAAAGAGCAAAAGAGAGAGAAGCAAAAAGTTCTCAAACTCACATACAAAGAGAAACTCGCCCTTGAGAGCCTCCCTTTAGAGATAGAGGAGCTTGAACTACTCATAGAAGAGAAGAACAACTGTCTTGCAGATCCTGGCTGTTATGAAGCCATCGGCATCTCAAAACTTGCTGACGAACTCGCAGCTATTGAAACAGAATATGAGGCAAAAGTAGAAGAACTTTTGACAATTCAAGAAAAAGAAGAAGAGATAAATGCACAAGAAGGCTAAAAATGTCCCATCATAAAAAAAAAGCTACCATTCACTATAAACAACTTTTCGTCTTTGTATTTGGACTTATTCTTTGGTTTATGCCCTACCCTGATGGGCTCTCGCTGCAGGCTTGGCATCTCTTTACTATCTTTATCTCCATCATTTTAGCGGTCATCATCGAAGCGACCTCTATCTTTACTGCCTCCATCATCGGGCTTGGATTTGTAATTCTCACCCATACACTCACAGCCAAACAGGCATACAGCGGTTTTTCACAAGGCTTTATTCTCTTAATTATCATTGCTTTTTTAATCGCCCGTGGAGTTATCAAATCAGGACTTGGAAAACGCATCGCCTTTTTAATCATCAAACGGTTTGGAAAATCCTCTCTTGGGTTAGGATACTCCATCGTAGCCGCCGATATGTTCATAGCACCTGCATTTCCAAGTAACACAGCACGCTCAGGTGTACTCTACCCAATCGTTCAGGCTCTTGCATCAGACAGTGGCTCAAAAGTAGCAGATGGCACACGCAAAAAGCTTGGCGCTTACCTTATGATGACCTCAATGGCAGGACTTACCATCTCCTCTGCTATGTGGCTTACTGCCATGGCAGCAAATCCTGCCGGAGCGAAGATGGCAAAAGATTTTGGTGTTGAGATAAGCTATGGTTCATGGGCTTTGGCATCATTGGCTCCTTCTCTTGTTGCTTTCATAGTCATTCCATGGTTACTTTTTAAGATCTTTCCACCGGAGTTGCGTGAGACTCCTGATGCACCACGCATTGCCAAAGAGCAACTGGAGCATATGGGTGCTATTCATAAAAATGAGTATATTATGGGCTTTACCTTTATAGCTATGATTACTCTCTGGATATTTTCAGGCTCTTTAGGGCTTGATAAAACAGCCATCGCTTTTCTTGGTTTGGGTGTTTTAATGCTTACCAATATCTTTACACTTGATGATTTGGCGCATGAAGGGCGTGCACTTGGAACACTCATCTGGTTTGGTACGCTCTATGCCATGAGTAGTTATCTTAATGAGTTTGGTTTTATGTCGTGGCTTGGTACAAATATATCAGATATCATAGCCGGCTACTCTTGGCCTGTTGTCTATGTTGGTTTAACACTTGCCTATGTCTTTATTCACTACTTTTTTGTTTCACAAACAGCGCAGATGCTTGCTCTTTTTTCTGTATTTTTAGGAGTGGGTGTGAGTGCCGGTGTCCCTGCAGAGATGATGGCTCTGATGCTGCTTTTTGCAACCAACTTCAATGCAGTCATCACGCCACAGGGTTCAAGTGCCAATGTAATTTATCTTAGTTCGGGATATATTGAGAGTCGTGAGGTTTATAAATACGGGGGAGTGGTTACGCTTGCCAACACCCTGATCTATCTTGGTGTTGGAACTGCGTGGATGATGCTTATCTTATAGCATCATCTTAAAAATTATCTATTTATGTGCATCTTTTAAAGAGTCTGCTATTAAGAACGCAAGCTCTAAAGATTGGTCAGCATTTAAGCGTGGATCACAATGTGTGTGGTAACGTGAGCTTAAATCTTCTTCTGTTACTGTAAAACTACCACCGATACACTCAGTTACATTTTTACCAGTCATCTCTAAGTGAACACCACCACCAAAAGTACCTTCGGAACGGTGAACTTGGAAGAACTGTTTCATCTCAGTTAAAATTGCATCAACCGGACGAGTTTTATAGTTGTTTGAAGATTTGATGGTATTTCCATGCATTGGGTCACATGACCAAACAACATTCAATCCCTCTTTTTCAACAGCACGAATCAGTTGAGGCATATGCTCACCAACTTTGTTTGCACCCATTCTAACAATGATGTTCAGACGTCCTGCTTCATTATCAGGGTTAACCGCCATCGCAAGACGAACAAGATCATCAGGGTCCATGGTAGGACCAGCTTTAATACCGATAGGGTTTTTAATTCCCTTCATATACTCAACATGTGCACCATCAAGTTGACGTGTTCTATCACCGATCCAAACCATATGTGCTGCTACATTGTACCAGTCACCTGTGATTGAGTCTTGACGAGTAAATGCCTCTTCATAAGGAAGTAAAAGCGCCTCATGTGATGTAAAGAAATCTGTCTCACGCAATGTTCTGTATGTTTTTGAAGTAACACCACACGCTTCCATAAACTGAAGTGATTTTGCTATATCTTCGGCAAGCTCTTCATACTTTTCGCCTACTTCACTCTTATGAGCAAAATCAAGATTCCATTTACTTACCTGATGTAAATCAGCCAGACCACCTGATGCAAAAGCACGTAAAAGGTTTTGTGTCGCTGTTGCTTGATTGTAAGCTTTTATCATACGTTCAGGATCAGGAACACGCGCTTTTTCAGTAAAATCAATACCATTGATAATATCACCACGGTATGAATCTAATGTTAAATCACCTTTGGTTTCAGTATCAGATGAGCGTGGTTTTGCGAACTGACCACCTAGACGTCCAACTTTAACCACTGGAAGTCCACCGGCATAAGTCATAACAACCGCCATCTGCATTAATGCCTTGAAAGTATCGCGAATATTGTCTGCGTGAAACTCTGAAAAACTCTCAGCACAATCTCCACCTTGCAGTAAAAACGCCTTTCCTGCTGCTACACGTGAAAGCTGCTCTTTCAATGAACGTGCTTCACCTGCAAAAACAAGTGGCGGATAGTTTTTTAACTCTGATAAAACAGACTCTAGTTTTGCTTTATCAGGATACGTTGGTTGTTGTAAAATTGGTTTTTCTCTCCAAGAAGATGGACTCCAAGTACTCATTATCTAAACCTTATATATAGTAATTTTCGCAATTTTATCTAAATATAACTAAAATAGCTATGATAAAAGTTCTTTTTATGATTAAATCTGTATAATCACGCTATATAAAATAACTATCTTGTGAGGAGAATCATGAAAAAAGATGACTTAAAATCTTTAGTAACTCAAATGTACAAAGAGCTACTTAACAACATTGATTCTCAAGAAGAAGCAAATAAAGAACAGATTCTTGACTATCTTACAGATGCAATAGAAACAATTAAAAAGATAGATGATACAGAACTTGACTCAACTGAACATGCTAGACTCGCTTTTAGTAATGCTTATAAAGAGATAGCAAAAGAGAGCCTCTCCTCATATAAAAAGACAAATGGACAGTTTGAAGCACTAAACAAGTTGCAACAATCAACACTTAAAGAGGCAAAAGATCATATGATTGACCTTCCATCAATTACTGAAAAGTTTGATGAAATTCAAAAGCATATGACAGATGAAGTGCATAAAGCAAACACAATCATCGCAAAATTAACTCAACAGATCAATGAACTTGAAGAGGATTCAAACCTTGATGGTTTAACAAGAGTATTTAACAGAAGAGCTTTAAATAAATATCTTTCAAATATAACAGAAAAAGGAGAACTACAACATGATCTCTACCTTCTTATACTTGATATAGATGATTTTAAAACTATCAACGATACTTATGGGCATATTGTAGGAGATAAGATCCTTATTTTCATCGCAAATATTTTACGAAAAACGTTGCGTGATGGAGATAAGGTCTTTCGTTATGGAGGAGAAGAGTTTGTTATCATTCTCAACCGTATAACAGAAGAGAGATGTAGAGAGATCGCAAAAAGAATCTTAACTACAGTAAGCACAAATAAACTTCTTTACAAAGGCCACTCAGTAAAAGTGACCATGAGTATTGGTGCGACAAAATATTTGAATGGAGATACACCTGATTCACTTATTGAAAGAGCGGATAAAGCACTTTACCACTCAAAAGAACATGGAAAAAATCAACTAAATATGGAATTTAAAAATGGACATTAACTATTTTGACCTCATCGCAGCTATTATAATTTTACTGCTTGGACTCAAAGGAATTTTAAACGGCTTTTTTAAAGAGCTTTTTGGACTTATTGGAATTATTGGTGGTATTTTTGTAGCCTCACGTATCGGTGATAGTGTTGGAGAGTACCTCAATAAACTGATATTTAACTTCTCAAGTAGTGCTGCAATTAACTTTACAGGATTTTTAATCACACTTGCTGCATTTTGGCTTGTAATGATAGCAGCAGGCTATACTTTTAAAAAGCTCAGCTCATTAAGTGGACTTGGTATTGTCGATAGAATCTTAGGGTTTGTTTTTGGTGCAAGTAAATTTTTTCTTATTGCGGCCGTCATCGCATTTGCTGTAAACAATGTAAAAGCATTAAAACCTACACTTGATTCTGCATTTTCAAACAGCATACTTTTTCCTGTTCTAGTTGAGACTGGTGGATTTATTATGAAGATAGATCCAACTACTCTTAGTAGTGACGTTAACGCTTCTGTAGACAATGCTACACAAAAACTGTCTGACACTGTAAAAGATGGAGCAACTCAAATTGTAAAAGAGAATATCCAAGAGATAACTGATGGCTTAAAAGAAGAGAAAAAAGAAGAGAATTAGTATGCCAACAGTAACAACAGACTTTCAAGACAGAACAGTTAAATATGCTCAGCTTTTAGCAGATTTTAAAAATCTTTTAAAAGAGAATAAACTCAAGTTTACAATTCAACGAGAGGTAATTCTTGAGACGCTTTATAATTCAGATGAGCATCTCACACCAGAAGCACTGCATCATCTTATTCAACAAAAGCACCCTAACCTGAAAACAGGTATAGCAACCATCTATAGAACCCTCTCTCTTTTAGAGGAGTCAAATGTCGTAACATCACTCTCTTTTGGTGCACAGGGAAAGAAGTATGAGCTTGGAGCAAAAGAGCACCATGATCATCTCATCTGCACAGAGTGTGGAGAGATTACAGAGTTTGTTGATGAAGAGATAGAAAAACGCCAACATGCAATTACCGATGAGCTCGGTTTTAAAATGCTAGATCACTCTATGCAGATTTATGGTATTTGTAAAAAATGCCAAACAGATAAATTACAATAAAGGAAAATTGATTGTTTAGTAATAAATTCATTCAACAAAGAATAGAAAAAGCAAATATTTTAAGAGAAGCTGGAATTAATCCATACTCTAATGATTCAAAAAGAAATACAACCGTAGAGAAGTTTTTAAATGTCAACTCTGATATAGAACATAAAGAGGACAAACGTGATGAGAGCCGTATCTATACTGTAAGCGGACGTATCAAACTTCTTCGTATTATGGGAAAAGCAAGTTTCGTAAAGATCGAAGATGAGAGCGGTATGCTTCAAATTTATGTAGCACGTGACAATCTTCCTGAAGGTTTTTACAACACTATTTTTAAAAAGCATATTGAAGTTGGTGATATTATTGAAGTAGAGGGGTATCCTTTTGTTACGGGTAAAGGTGAACTTTCACTGCATGTAAACGGACTCAAAATTCTTACAAAAGCAATTAGCCCCCTTCCTGAGAAATTTCATGGTATTACAGATAAAGAGGTTCGTTACAGAAAACGTTATCTTGATCTTATCATGAACTCAGAAGTAAGAAAAACTTTTCAAACACGCTCACGTGTTATCTCTTTAACACGTCGTTTCTTTGAAGATAAAGGTTTCTTGGAAGTTGAGACTCCAATGATGCACCCAATTGCCGGTGGTGCAAATGCAAAACCATTTGTTACACACCATAATGCACTTGGTGTTGACAGATACCTTCGTATTGCCCCTGAACTTTACCTCAAACGTCTTGTCGTTGGTGGATTTGAAGCAGTATTTGAGATAAACCGTAACTTTAGAAATGAGGGAATGGATGCAACACACAATCCTGAATTTACCTCTATTGAGTTCTACTGGGCATACAAAACATATAAAGATCTTATTGAGATCACAAAAGAGTATTTCAAATATCTTTTTGATCATTTAGATCTTCCAACACTCTTACCGTATGGCGACTTAGAGGTAAACTTTGATAATTTCCAAGAGATTCCACTTATAGAATCTTTGACAACTATTGGTGGTGTTCCTGCTGATGTCACTCAAGACAAAGAAAAAATCATTGCATATCTCAAAGAGAGAAATCTTGAAGTCAAAGAGGGAATGAATCTTGGTCAACTCCAAGGTGAACTCTTTGATGAGTTTGTTGAAGAGAAACTCATAGACCCTACTTTTATCACTGAGTATCCTGTAGAGATCTCACCACTTGCACGTAGAAGTGATACAAATCCAGAGATTACAGAGAGATTTGAGCTCTTCATCGCTGGACGTGAGATAGCAAATGCCTTCTCTGAACTCAATGATCCTCTTGACCAGTTAGATCGTTTCAAAGGACAGATGGAAGCAAAAGATTGTGGTGATGATGAAGCACATGAGATGGATGCTGATTTTGTTGAAGCACTCAGCTATGGTATGGCTCCAACAGCAGGACAAGGGATAGGAATAGACAGACTTGTTATGCTTCTTACAAATGAGCATAGCATCCGTGATGTACTTCTCTTCCCTGCGATGAAACCACTCACGCAAGAGATTTGTGAAGATGAAGAGAAAGAGAGCGAGTAGAGTTATCTACTCTTCTCCTTTTTTAATAAAGAAGTGTGTTAGACCCTTTTAATATATAACTCTTATCTTCAATAACTTCTGCTCTTTTATTCTCTCTAAAATCAAATTTTGGTAACTTTTTCTCTAAGTAAGATGTATCGAATTTACCCTCTTTAAAATCTTCATCTGTAACAATTGCTTTATGAAGTGGAATATTTGTAATGATACCATCGATATAGAACTCATCTAATGCTCTTACAGCCTTTTTCACAGCACCTTCCCAATCAAGTGCATAAACAATTAGTTTTCCTATCATTGAGTCATAGTTTGTAGGAATATCATACCCGGCATAAATACTTGTATCAAGACGTACACCTGGACCACCCGGTGCCATATAGTTACTAATCTTTCCAACTGTTGGCATAAAATTTTGCTGAGGATTTTCACTGTTAATTCTAAACTCAATCGCATAGCCTCTACAGAGTATCTCCTCTTGTTTATATTTTAACTTATCGCCACCAGCAATCTCAATCATTCTTTGAATAATATCAATCCCTGATATAATCTCTGTGACTGGGTGCTCTACCTGAACTCTTGTATTCATCTCTATAAAGTAAGCATTATCCTGCGCATCTACCAAAAATTCTACAGTACCTACATTCTCATAGCCTATTTTTTTCACTGCATCAACAGCAATAGCATAGAGCTTTTGTCTTGTTTCATCATTAAGACGTGGACTTGGTGCTATCTCTATCACCTTCTGATGTCTTCTTTGAATAGAACAGTCACGCTCTCCCAAATGAACAACATTTCCAAACTTATCTGCAACGATCTGCACTTCAATATGGCGAGGATTCTCTACAAATTTCTCTATAAAGACCTCTCCTTTACCAAAGTACTTGATCGCTTCATTAGTTGCAGAGTCAAACAGCTCTTTGAAATCCTCTTCTTTGTGGACAATACGCATTCCACGTCCACCACCACCAAAAGCAGCTTTAATAATCACAGGAAAGCCTATGTCTTTTGCAATTTGCTCACCCTCTTGTGCACTTTTCACTGGTTCAACCGTACCTTCAAGAATAGGCACTCCTACCTCTTTCATAGCAATTTTTGAAGCCATCTTATCTCCAAAAAGAGCAATATGTTCTGCGCTCGGTCCTACAAATATAATGCCATTCTCTTTACAAGCTTGAGCAAACTCTGCACTCTCAGATAAAAAACCATACCCAGGATGAATAGCATCACAGCGTGTGCGCTTTGCAATATTGATAATATTATTGATATTAAGATATGCCTCTACAGGATTACCTTCCAATTTATAAGAGATATCAGCTTTTTGTACCCAAACACCTTCACTATCAACATCTGAAAAGAGTGCAACTGTTTTAATCTCTAACTCTTTACATGCACGAATTATACGTAGAGCGATCTCCCCTCTGTTTGCAATTAAAATTCTTTTTATTTTTCCCATCCTGGTTCCTTCTTTATTATAATAAGGTAATTATAGAATTTAAAAGAAAATAGTTAAGAAAAAACTCTCTAAAAGATTATAAAAATTATTATTCAGAACTATATTATGATACTTTTAGTATAATAAGCATATTTTTATTACTATAAGGAATTTGAAGCGATGAGTTTTTTAAAAGAGTTTGATGAAGAAGTATATAACCTATGTGAAAAAGAGTTAGAGAGACAAACTGACCATTTAGAGATGATTGCATCTGAAAACTTTACACTTCCAGCTGTTATGGAAGCCATGGGTTCTGTTTTTACGAACAAATATGCAGAGGGTTATCCTGCGAAACGTTACTATGGCGGATGTGAATATGCTGATGGTGTAGAGCAGTTAGCAATTGACAGAGCTTGTGAGCTTTTTGGATGTAAATATGCAAATGTACAACCACACTCAGGAAGCCAGGCAAACGGTGCTGTATATGCTGCACTTCTTAAAGCCGGTGATAAACTTCTAGGTATGGACTTAAGCCATGGTGGACACCTTACACATGGTTCAAAACCATCATTTTCAGGGAAGAACTACTCATCATTTACTTATGGTGTAGAGCTTGATGGTCGCATCAACTATGAGAGAGTTTTAGATATTGCTAAAATCGTTCAACCAAAAATCATCGTATGTGGTGCTTCTGCTTACGCACGTGAGATCGACTTTAAAAAATTCCGTGAAATCGCTGATGAAGTGGGTGCAATTTTATTTGCTGACATTGCTCACATTGCTGGTCTTGTAGCTGCTGGTGAGCACCCTAGTCCATTCCCTCACGCACACGTTGTAACAACTACAACACACAAAACACTTGCAGGTCCTCGTGGTGGTATGATTATGACAGATGATGAAGATATCGCTAAAAAGATCAACTCTGCTATCTTCCCTGCTCTTCAAGGTGGACCACTTGTTCATGTTATCGCTGCAAAAGCAGTAGGTTTTAAACATAACCTCAGTGCTGAATGGAAAGAGTATGCACAACAAGTGAAGAAAAATGCTGCTGTTCTAGCTGATGTTTTAATGAAACGTGGTTACAATGTAGTAAGTGACGGTACAGACAATCACCTAGTACTTGTTAGTTTTGTAGGTATGGATATCTCTGGAAAAGATGCTGATGCTGCTCTTGGAAATGCTGGAATCACAGTTAATAAGAACACTGTTCCAGGTGAGACAAGAAGTCCGTTTGTTACTTCAGGTATTCGCGTTGGTTCTCCTGCACTTACTTCTCGTGGTATGAAAGAGAAAGAGTTTGAGCTTATTGCAAACAAAATGGCTGATGTTTTAGATGACATCAACAATACAGAGCTTCAGGCAAAGATAAAAGAAGAACTTAAAGAGTTGGCACAAAACTTCGTAATCTATAACCAACCAACATACTAAAAGAGCTTTTATGACTGCAATGGATTTAAAACTCATCAAAATGGTAAGTGATCACTACTGGATCAAACGTGATACTGTAGTGGAGAAGATCTCTTTTAAAGGGCGTACCTTTTACAATAAATTTGAAAAGGTAAATGCTCCCCTCACGCAATCAATCATCAACCAACATATCAAGGGTGAGATCACTATAGCTCACTCTTTGGTAAACAAAATGAACAAAGTTGAAAATATCGTGATTGATTATAATGGTCGCGATCCTGAACGTTTTTACCATAAAGCACAGCTCCTCTTGCGTGAGGAGGGATTTATCAACTTCACTGCCTATAAGAGTAAAACAGAGGGACATTTGCATCTCTATATTCACAAAGGTCATACAACGCTTCAAGAGGCTATACAATTAGGAAAGATGATCAGTATGAAACTTGCGGCAAAACAGCCAAAACAGTGGAGAATCTTTCCAAACCACGATGTGCCAGACGAGTACAATATTTTAGTACTCCCTTATGATATTTATGCAAAAGAGCGTGGAGCTTCTTGGTCTAAACATATGTAGCTTGTTTCTTTACCCTATTTTTGGTATGATAATAAAAAGAAATTTTATAAAAATCGAGGTAAGATTATGGATGATAAAAACGAACTTAGTGATATTGTACTAAACAAGGGTAATGCTTCTGGCTCAAATAAAAAACTTATATTGGCAGTAGCAACATTAGGTGTAGTTTTAATCATCGTCGTAATGTTGATGAACTCTATGAACTCCTCTTCAACAGATAATTTACCACAAGCAGTTTTACCACCAAAACCTCAACAAGAGACAACAAAACAGGCAACAAAAGATGAGCCTCTTTTTGAAGATGTTGAAGTGATGCAAGAGAACAGTTCAAGTGATGCAGATCTTGATAAAATTGCTCAAAAACTCAAACAAGAGAGTCAAACAGAAGAAGAAAATGTAGCTCCAGTAGTCTCTACACCAGTAGAAGAAGAAACTCCTGTTGTAAAAACGAAAAGTGTTCAAAAAGCTCCTAAAAAAGTGACACAAGCAAAAGCAACCGGACACTATTATATTCAAGTAGGCTCATTTTCAAAATATGAACCAAACAAAAAGTTTCTTCAATCGATTAAAAATTTAGGTTTTAACTACAGATACCATAAAGTAGGTACACTCAATAAAGTTCTTGTAGGTCCATTTGCAACACAAAAAGAGGCAAATCGTGCCAAAAAAGTTCTTCGTGCTAAAGTTGAGCCTGGTTCGTTCTTAGTAAAACTATAATAAACAAATATTTTTAAGGCAAACGTTGATACATTCAAAACAATTTACACTTGACCAGTTAGCACCTATTGCGGTCTATTCAAAAATACGAGCAATGTTCAAAGAGGAGATCTCTTACCTCTTTGAGAGTGCAGGCAGCCAAAATGACAATGAGGGTAACTACTCTTTTATCTGTATTGGTGCAAGAGAACGTCTTCAATATATTGATGAAAAAACTGTCTATACTGATGCGCAAGGCATACAACATACAAAAGATGAGAACCCTTTTACTTTCTTAAAAGAGTACTATAAAAAGATAGATACAAACATCTACAAAGAGGCTACCAAAAAACTTGGTGTCGGTTATGTCGATGGCTTTATAGGTTTTATAGGTTACGATATGGTAAAGGTCTTTGAACCAAAGCTTGGTTCAAGTATGGATCATCTCAAAGATGAGCTTCATACTCCTGATTTAGACCTTATTTTGCCAAAGCTCATCTTGGTCTACTCTCATAAAAATCATAAAATCACGCTTATCTCTACACTCCAAGAGTATGCTCAAAAATTTGAGGCTATTGAGAATGATCTTAAAGGAACATATACCTACAAACATAGAGTCTATAATGTAGGAGATGACAAAGGGAGCTATGCTCATTCAAAAGAGAAGTTCTTTGAGATGATTGACAGATCAAAAGAGATGATCAAAAGCGGTGATGTCTTTCAAATACTGATGACAAACCGTTTTACTCGTCATATCAAAGTAGACCCTTTCTCATTTTATAGAATTCTTCGTGCAAAAAATCCATCTCCCTATATGTTTTTGATGGAGTATGAGAACTTCAGTATTGTCGGTTCATCTCCAGAGGTTATGGTACGCTTAACTGATGGTGAATTACTCCTTCGACCAATTGCAGGAACACGAAAACGCGGCAAAACAAAAGAGCGAGACAAAGAGCTTGAAGAGGAACTCTTAAATGACCCTAAAGAGCTTGCAGAACACCTTATGCTCATAGATCTTGGACGTAATGATGTTGGCCGTGTGGCAAAGACCGGCAGTGTAAAAGTTGAAGATATGATGCATATAGAGCGTTTCTCTCACGTGATGCACATTGTCTCTGATGTAGTAGCACAGTTGCGTGAGGACAAAGATATGTTTGATTTGTTTATGGCAACCTTTACAGCAGGAACAATGACCGGTGCACCAAAGATTCGTGCAATGGAGCTTATAGCAGAGTATGAAGGTCTTAAACGCGGTTTTTACTCAGGAAGTATCGGCTACTTTGGTTTTGATGGAAATATGGACAGTGCTATTACTATTCGTACTGCTTTGGTAACAGAAGACAAAGTTATCCTTCAAGCCGGTGCCGGCGTCGTGGCAGATAGTGTCAAAGAGCTTGAGTACCTAGAGGTTAAAAACAAACTCGGAGCACTCATCCACTCACTTGAAGATCTGGATAAAAAGTAGTGGAGCTTTTTGCAATTTTTGGTGACCCAGTTTCACACTCACGCAGCCCACTTATGCATAACACTGTCTTTAAGCACCTCAACTACCCCGCTTGTTACACACGTGTTCATCTCTTAGATGGAGAAAAATTGCGTGAGACCTTTTTCAATCTCAAACTCACTGGTGCAAATATTACAGTTCCTCATAAAGAGGCTGCCTTCAATGCCTGTGATGAGATTCGAGGCTTTGCAAACAAGGTCGGTGTAGTCAATACTATCGTCAAAGAAGGTGACAGACTCATAGGCTACAATACCGATGCAGATGGATTTTTATATGCTATAGAAGAGTTTGAAACTATTCAAAACATTCTTATAATCGGTGCAGGTGGTACAGCAAAAGCCTTAGCTGCAAAATTTTTAGAAGAGAATTTAAGCGTGACTGTATTAAACAGAAGTGCCGGACGTCTTGAATTTTTTGACACAATAGGATGTACAACATCAACTTGGGATAGTTTTAAAGTTTCAGAGTATGATTTAGTTGTAAACACTACAAGTGCCGGACTAAAAGATGAGGAACTCCCTGCACCAAAAGAGCTGCTTGAAGAGATTTTAGAGCATACAAACTATTGTGCTGATGCCATCTATGGAAAAGTTACTCCATTTTTAAAAATGGCAAAAGAGAAACAACTCCCATATAAAGATGGTGCAGATATGCTCCTTGGGCAAGGAGTACTTGCCAATGAGCTTTTTACAAAAGAGAAGTTACAAAAAGAGGATATTAAAAAGTATATGCAACAGAGTTTTGAACTCTGATTTTATCTTGAAAAGCTCACCCCGATAGAGAACTTTGTAATATCCTTATTATAATCAATAAGTGACTCAACATAACCACTAAACAATTTCATATAAAGATATGACTTATGTTTTTTAATTGGATAAGAATATGTTGCTTCAACAGCCCCATGCATACTATCTAAATTCCCTCTAGCCATAAGCGTAAACATATTCTTATTATAAAAATATGTAAATTTTACCTTTGTATAACCAAGATACTTCATAAGATCAGGATTGTCACTAAGGTTATCACTTCCGGGAAAAGGTGCAATTACCGTAAAATCCGTAATGAGTGTTTTATGTTGAAAACGTAATGTAGAGTAGAAGTAATTAATACTTTTTGAGAGATTAAATCCATCAAACTCTGGAATATCTGTTGTATTTGGCTGTCCGTTTGATTTATGTGCTACTGCAAATTTTACAGATCTTAGATGAAACATCGAATCTCTATCACTCACAGGAAAAACTACAAATCCTTCAGGGTTATATAAATTTTCACGAAATGGCGAAGAGTATATATATATCTGCCAAAAAGCCTGTTGGGTATATGAGAGATAATACTTTTCATCCAATCCAAAAAGATTATGTGCTACTTGCAGTTTTAAACTCACTTGGAGTTCTGCTTCAACACTTTTATAAGAGAGAATATCTGCTTGATGTGAGGTATATGCTCTGTTGGCTACACTGAATGGTAGAAGATAATTTGCTCTATATGGCTTCAATCCAAACGAATCATTTAACCAATCCTGCATATTTTCTTTAGAACGATCATTACTAATATTATCAATCTCTATTTTCGTTTTTGTTGCATCAGCTATCTCTTGTGCAGACAGAAGATTTAAACCTGCTATTAATATTGCTACTATATATATTTTACCGATCATACACGTACCCTATCTTCTAATGCTCTTGTTAATGAGAGCAAATCTATATTTTCTAAACTAACACCTGTCGGTACACCTTGTGCGATTTTTGAGAAGTGAACATTATACTCACTTAACTTATCTTCTATATAAAGAATAACTGCATCATTAGCTATTGAAGGTGTTAAAGCAAAAAGAATCTCTTTAATACCCCCTCTAACTATCTTTTCAAGATCTGAAATTGAAAGCTCTTCTAAAGAGTCCAGAACAAAATATTTACCATCAAAGAGACCATTCTCTTCTAAAAGTAAAATATCTTTAGCATTCTCTACTATACATAAAAGCGTAGAATCACGAGACTCATCACAGCAGATAGTACAGAGTTCATCTTCACTCATACCTCCACACATACGACATTTTCTTAAACTTCCAATGGCATCTTCTATTGCGTGAGATATTTTTAGACCAACATAGGTGTCATTCATAATCATAAAATATGCAATTCTTGTTGCAGATTTTTTACCTATTGCCGGTAACTCTTGAAGTGCATCTACCAGTCTATTAAATTTTTCTAAACTTTTATTCATCTACTCTAAATCACTTCCCTCTTTTGGTAATAATAGCCACAATCTCAATGGTGCTTTTAAATGTCCTGCCAACTGCAATGCTTTATCTCCATTACCGACAAACAGATCAGCTCGTACACTTCCTTTAATAGCTCCACCCGTATCCTGAGCAAATACAACTCTATCAAATTTACTACTGTTTAAATCTGCACTTAAGTATAGCATAGTTCCTAATGGAATATAACTTTTATCTACAGCAACAGAACGCATTGGTGTCAGTTCTATACCTAAAGCTCCAGTTGCGCCCTGCTCTCTTTTTGAAAAGAAGACCATAGAATTATTGTAGTTCAATACTTCATTTGCTTTTTTGGGATGTTCTAAGAGCCATTTTTTTATACTTTGTAAAGAGATCTTATCTCTGCTTATCTCTTTTTTATCGATAAGGTACTTTCCTATTGAACGGTATTTATGTCCATTTTGATTAGCATATCCCAAATAGATAGAGCTGTTATCATCCATTTTTGCTATTCCTGACCCCTGAACCTCTAAAAAAAATCTATCAACAGCAGAATCACAGTAACAGAGTACTGAAGCATTTAAATCATTAAACCTTGCCTCTTTACGTGTATAATAGGGAACCACTCTATTGCCTTTAATGCGCCCTCTGAGTCTCATATTTTTCAATTCAGGATAGATTGAAGCCAAATCAATTACAACAAGATCTTTCGGCGTTGCATAGATAGGATATTTATAACGTTGCGACTTTTTATAAGAGGCATGAATTTGTGCTTCATAATAACCTGTTAATAAGCCTTTATTCTCCTCTGTGCCATTTACAATACGGTAAGGCTGAAAATTCTCTTGTATAAATGCTTTTGAATCCTCTACATCTTTAGCTTTTTGACAAACATTCGTGTAGCGTTTATAGACCTTCTTACTTTTACACTCTTCTTTAAAAAGGGATAAAATCTCATTAAAATTATCATGATAAAAATTTGGTAGTTGATCAAATGTTACCAACTCGACTTTTGTATGTGGTAGTGTTTTTAGGCTCACTGTAGGCTCTTTAGAACATGCTACAAAGATAAGAACTATGGAGAAAAGTATCAGTATTAATTTCATAAATCAAATTATAGCATCCTACTATTTATTTTAAATTACAAAATGGGTATAATTTCAAAAAAATTTTTATTTGTATAGGACAGTATTTATATGGAAGAGTTAAGCTATTATGAGATTTTAGAAGTATCACAAGACGCAGATAAGGCAACAATCAAAAAAGCTTATAGAAAAATGGCAAAGAAGTATCATCCAGATAAAAATCCTGGAGATAAAGAGGCAGAACATATGTTTAAGCTTTGTAATGAAGCTTACCAATGTCTCAGTGATGATCAACAAAGAAGTATCTATGATAGATATGGAAAAGAGGGTCTACAAGGTATGGGTGGAGGCAGACAGAGTTCTGCCGGTTTTGATGACCTCGGTGCAATTTTTGAAGAGATGTTCACAGGATTTGGAGGCGGCGGCAGAAGAAGACGTCAAAACCCAGCAGATATGGACAAATATCCACTCGATATGAACGTCGATATGCGCATAAGTTTCCATGAAGCGATCTTTGGATGTGAAAAAGAGATAAACTACAGTTATAAAAAAGCGTGTGAAGCGTGTAAAGGAACAGGTGCCAAAGATGGCAAGCTCTCTACATGTCCACAGTGTAAAGGTCAAGGTCAGGTCTATATGAAACAGGGCTTTATGACCTTCTCACAAACCTGTCCACTCTGTCACGGAACAGGTTCTTCTGCAACTGAGAAGTGTGCTACGTGTAAAGGCAAAGGGTATGAAGAGATAGAAGAGAGCATTACCATCACCATTCCACAAGGGATTGACAATGGAAACCGTTTAAGAGTTTCAGGAAAAGGAAACATCGGTAAAAATGGACATCGTGGTGATCTTTACATCACTTTTGAAGTTCAAGAAGATAAACACTTTATCAGAAATGATAATGATGTCTACATTGAGATTCCGGTATTTTTCACGCAAGCGGTCAAAGGAGATGTTTTAACAATTCCTTCACTTACTGGTGAACTTGAGTTAAAACTTCAAGTCGGTACAAAAGACAAACAACGTTACACATTTAGAGGTGAAGGTATTGAGGATGTTCACGGGCACGGAAAAGGTGACTTAATCGCTATCGTGAATATTCAATATCCTAAAAAGCTCAATGATGAACAGCTAGAACTTTTGAACAAACTCCAAGAGTCTTTTGGTATTGAGTCAAAACCTCATGAGGGTGTACTTGATTCAGTTATAGATAAGATGAAGAGCTGGTTCAAATAGACGTATGAATAAAATTCACCTAAAAAATCAACTCTCTACATTAGCACTCTCTATGTTTAGAAAAGATTTTTTTGGAATATACCACGGTTCCCTCTCAGCCAAAACAGAGTTGAGCCGTTTTATCATCAATACAAAAGAGGCAGTTTTTGACTCTATTGATGAGAACTCACTGATTGAGCTCTATTTTAAAAAAGATTATAGATGGAATCAAGCGAGTATTGATGCCAATATTCATCAAACAATCTACTCACAAATATCTGAAGCAAAGTTCATCTGCTTCACAATGCCACAGTTCACAACAGCCTACTCTTTGGACCATAATATCATTACACCAAAAGATTATTTTGGACATAAAGAGATCGGTTCCATTGAGATTTTTGACCCAAAACAGTTTGAAGATTGGTATGAGAGAGCTCAAAGTGAGATCGCTTACTACTTTCAAACAAATAAAACAAACATTATTGTTATTCGCGGTTATGGTGTCTATGCATATAGCAGAGATATGCATGAGATGGCAAAAAAACTTGCCATCTTGGAAAAAAGTTGTAGATTACTTATGTTAGAGAAAAATCCCTCTTCAGATTTTTATGACTAAAGTGCTTGAATAGCTGCATAGGCTACATCCATCATCTTTTTCATCTCATCCTCACTTATGATATAAGGCGGCATAAAGTAGACAATATGCCCAAGCGGACGTAACAGCACCCCATGCTCTAAGCCATACTGATACACCCTTAAACCTATTCGCTCTTCTGCAGTGTACCCTTGTAACTCAACAGCACAGACCATACCTGTTTGGCGAATCTCTTTAACATTTGGCAACTCTTTGAACTTCTCCAACTCTTTTGCCATAAAAGCAGCTTTTTCTCTGTTCTTTTCAATAATATCTTCATTTTCAAAAATATCCAATGTTGCATTTGCAGCGGCACAGGCAAGCGCATTTCCCGTATAAGAGTGCGAGTGCAAAAAGGCTTTATGTTCATTGTAGTCACAATAGAATTTTGCATAGATCTCATTGGATGTAAGCACGACTGAAAGTGGCAGATAACCACCGGTAAGCCCTTTAGATAGAACTAAAAAGTCAGGAGAGATTCCAGCTTTTTTTGATGCGAACAGCTCACCCGTACGACCAAACCCGACCATCACTTCATCGGCTATAAGGTGAACATTGTACCGACTACATATCTCACGCAACAAAACCAAGAAATGAGGATGATACATATGCATATAACCTGCCCCTTGAATCAAAGGCTCAACAATGATGGCACTGATCTCATCTGCTCTTTTTTTACAAAGTTCTTCAAACTCCTCTGCTGCACTGATGGCACTCTCTTTTGTCATATCTTTTGGAACTGCCGTTTGAATTGTTTGCATAAGAAGTGGCGCATAGGTCTCTTTGTAAAGTTCAACATCCCCAACACTGAGTGCTCCAATGGTCTCACCGTGATAGGAGTTAGTTAGTGAAACAAAGAGTGGTTTTGTTTTACCGCTGTTAAGATGAGAGTGAAAACTCATCTTAAGTGCAACTTCAACAGCCGAAGAGCCATTATCTGAGTAAAAACACTTATCAAGATCCTTCGGTGTCAGCTTTACAAGACGTTCAGAGAGCTTGACCACCTGCTCATGTGTAAAGCCTGCAAGTATTACATGTTCTAAAGTATCTAACTGCTCTTTTATCTTTGCATTGATATAACTGTTAGTATGACCAAACATATTGACCCACCATGAACTAATAGCGTCTATGTAACGATTTCCTTCAAAATCTTCCAAGTAGACACCATGCGCTTTTTTTATCGGTATGAGCGGTAATGTTTCATGATCTTTCATCTGCGTACATGGATGCCAAAGGACGTCCAAATCTCTATTTTTCAATTCTTCATTTTTCATAACAAAATTATATCTTTCTACCTCCTCTTTATCAAGTTTAAAGGCGAATTTACCTAGAATTACATAAATTCGATAAAGAAGGTTTTTTAATATTATGATTACATGGATGCAAAGACACAAAAAGTGGCTTATTATTACTATTTGGATTTCAACTATCGCTTTTATTGGTGCTGGTTTTGTAGGCTGGGGACAGTATAAATATGGCGACAAAGCAAGTGCTGTTGCAAAAGTCGGTGATGTTGAGATTAGCATGAGCGAATTACAAAAAGCCTACTCACGTCTTTATCAACAATATAACCAGATGTTACAAGGTAATTTTGATGAAGAGAAAGCAAAACAGTTTGGTCTTCAAAAACAGGCTCTTCAACAGTTAGTGCAACAAGCACTGTTGACAAACCTAGCAGAATCATATGATCTTATGGTTAGCGATATTGAACTTTTCAATGTTATTAAAAATCAAAAAGCTTTCTATAAAAATGGTGTTTTTGACAAAGAGACATACAGACAGGTTCTTTCACAAAACAGAATGACACCAAAAGAGTATGAGAGTTCTCTTCGTAAGGAACTACTCCTTCAAAAAACACTTGCACTTCTTCCTGTAAAAGTTTCAAAGAGTGAAGAGAACATTGTAAACACACTCTTAAATATAGCAGATAAAATCAACTATAAAGTTCTCTCACAAGAGAGTATTTCAGTAGATACTTCAGATGAAAAACTCAAAGCATTTTGGGAGACTATGAAAGATAACTTTATGACTGATGTTAAGTATGAGATTCTTTATGTAAAACAAGCATCTGTTACAAAAAGTTATGATGATGCAACAATCTCTCAATATTACCAAGAGAATAAAACGCACTTTAGAGGAGATGATGGAAAAATTCTTTCACTTGATCAAGCAAAAGAGGCAGTAATTAAAGAGCTTAATGCAAAAGCATCTAAAGATGCAGCTTTACGTACATACATCGCATTTAAAAAAGGGAAACTTGACAGTAACGTTACAACAGAAAAACTAACACTCAGTGCATCAAACAATCCACTCAACAGTGCAGCACTCACAAAAGTTGCAGCACTTTCATTAACAAAACCATACGCAAAACCTATTCTTGTTAACGATACTTATTATATAATCGAGTTAGTAAAAACTATACCATCTGCACCAAAATCTTATGAGATGGCAAAGTCAGAAGTATTACCACTCTATGTTGAACAAAAGAAAAAAGAGAAGCTACTTGCTTTAGCAAAAAGCTCTCTAAACTCATTTGTTGGTAAGACAACAGATTTTATTACTGTTAGCTCACTGACAGCTTTTAATGATTTATCTAAAGCTCAAACAGCAGAATTTTTACAAAAACTGTTTGTTTCAAACAAAAAGAGAGATTTCATAACATTAAAAGATGGAAAAATTGTTTTATACAACATTTTGGAACAAAAACTGCTTGATAACAAAAATAGTAATCAGAGTGATGTTATTGCTCGATTAAAAAGTACTATGTTTAGTGAAGGGCTCTTAAAAACTCTCCAAAACAAGTATAAAACTGAGATATTTATCAAAGGACTCTAATTTGAGTAAAACTGTTTTAGCCATTGATATTGGCTCAACAAAAATTTGTGCTGTTATAGCTGAAATAGCTAACGATAACACTATCTCTATTACAGGAGCTGGTACGACCAAAGCACAAGGCCTTAAAAAAGGAAGTATCACAAACATTGAACTCGCTTCACGCAGCATAAAGACTGCTGTAGAAGATGCAAAAAGAGTTTCAGGTGCAAATGTAACGAGTGCTATAGTATCCATCTCCGGAGCTTATACAAAAAGTCTTAACTCCAATGGAATTGTAAACATCCAATCAAAAGAGATCTCTTTTGAAGAGATTAAACGTGTAATGCACACCTCTTTATATAATGCAAATATTCCAAATGAGTATGAAGTACTTCATGCCCTACCGTTTAACTTTAAAGTAGATGATCAGGACTATATTGAAGATCCACTTGGTATGAATGCTTCACGACTTGAAGTTGAAACACACATCATAACAACACAAAAATCAAACCTGAACAATCTTAGAAAAGCTGTTAAAGGTGCTGGTGTTGATGTTGAAAATATTGTTTTAAACTCTTATGCTTCAGCTATTGCAACACTTAATGAAGATGAGCGTGAACTTGGAGCAGCTGTCATTGATATGGGTGGTAACACAAGTAACATCGCTATCTATTCAGGAAACTCCATACGATACAATGACTACCTTGGTGTTGGTTCAAACCATGTGACGAGTGACCTTTCAATGGCACTTCATACTCCACTTAATGTTGCAGATAAAGTGAAACTCACATACGGCTCACTTCTTACACCAAGCAATGATCTGATTGAACTTCCAATTATTGGTGATGAAGAGTCAACTCATGAGGTCTCTTTAGAAGTTGTACACAATGTAATCTTCGCTCGCGTTGAAGAGACACTTATGATTCTTGCGCAGTTCATAGAGAAGAGTGGACTTAAAGATCAAATGGGTGCAGGTGTTGTCCTCACCGGTGGTTTTTCAAAAATGGAAGGGATTCGTGACCTAGCAGTTGCAACCTTTGGTTCAATGCCGGTTCGTTTGGCAAAACCACGTGAGATGAATGGACTCTTTGACACACTCCGTGAACCTGAGTACTCAAGTGCGATTGGTCTCATCATGTATGCTTCATATCCATATACACCGTATGAGATAGATGTAAACAAAAGAGTTCGTCATGCAAATGAAGAACCAACACAAAGTGCACATGTAGATCTTTCTGATACAACAGAAAATCTTACTGCACCGGTTATAGAAGAAGAGAGTGAACCTAAAATGATCAATCTTGAAGCAGCACAAAATAAAAAGAGTGATGAAGCAGGAAGTTTTAGTAAATTTTGGAATTGGGCAACCCAGTTATTTTAAAGGAGTGAAATATGGAACCGTTTGTAATAGAAGAGACACATAACCCAAGTGGAGCACGAATCATAGCAGTAGGCGTCGGTGGCGGCGGTGGTAATATGATTGGTCATATGATCAATGAGGGTGTAAGTGGTATTGAGATGATGCTTGTCAATACTGATGCACAGGTACTCAGTGAAACAAATGCCGCAACAAAGATTCAAATCGGTGCAAAACTGACAAAAGGTCTTGGAGCTGGAATGAAACCAAATATTGGTAAAGATTCAGCGTTAGAGAACTATGATGATATTCGTGCAGCTTTAGAGGGTGCAGATATTGTCTTTATCTCTGCCGGTCTTGGTGGAGGAACAGGAACAGGTGCTGCTCCAGTTGTTGCTCAAATTGCAAAAGAGGTAGGTGCACTGACTATCTCTATAGTTACAAAACCTTTTATGTTTGAAGGACGTAAACGTCTTAAACTTGCAGAGCAAGGTCTTGAAGAGCTCAAAAAAGAGAGTGACTCTATTGTTGTTATTCCAAATGACAAACTTCTCTCTATTATTGACAGACGTTTAGGACTCAAAGAGAGTTTTAAAATCGTTGACTCAGTTTTAGCACAAGCGGTAAGCGGAACATCTGGTGTAATTCTTTCAAGCGGTGACAATGACATCAACCTTGACTTTGCCGATCTACAAACTGTTATGAGTCATAAAGGTATGGCACTGATGGGTGTTGGTGAGCATGAAGGTGAAAATGCTGCCTATGAAGCTATCAAAGCTGCTATTGAGTCTCCACTCCTTGACAATATGTCAATCAACGGAGCTATGGGTGTACTTGTACACTTTAGTATGCACCCTGACTTTCCAATGATGGAGCTTGCAGAAGCGATGGAAGTAGTACATGAGAGTGCACATGATGATGCTGAAGTTATCTGGGGAACATCAACAGATGCAACACTTCCTGAAAACTATGTAAAAATCACTATTGTTGCAACTGGATTTGAGAAAGAGCTTGCAAACAATGAAGATTTTGTAGCGGAAAATCCAGCTCCAAAAATCGAAAAAATTCGTCCTCGCCTTGTAGTTGGTGGTGATTTAGATAGTGATTACCTTGACATTCCTGCATATATGAGACAACAACAAGACTAAAACTTGTCCACTTCTTTTGAAAAGATCATAAAGGCCAAATCACTCCTTGGCCTGCGTGAGAAATCCTCCCTTAAAGAGATAAAATCCAAATATAAAAATCTTATGAAAAAATGGCATCCCGATAAACATAAGAATGAAATTGAAAAAGCAACGCAGATGAGCGCTCAAATAAATGAAGCCTACAAAACCGTCCTAGAGTATACCAAAAACTTTGAGTACCCTTTTGATGAAGAGAGTCTAAAATCTACTCACCAATCTCCTTCAGAGTGGATGAGAGATAGGTTTGGCAATAAGAAAGATACAATTTAGAGCCAAACTCCATTTTTAAGATAGTAAGCTATTGGATAATAACTTACAGTCGCTACATAAAGAGCATTATAAAAAAGTGAAATATTAAAGCGTTTTTGTATCTCTTGTGCATTAAAATCAATAATACCAATAACAAAACCAAAAAACGTTCCGATAAAAAGTACAATATAGAGAAAATATCCTATATAGTTATAATCACTCTGTAAAAGGCAAAATGGACAGTGGTGCATCGGCTGTTCATAGATATATGTTCCAAAGAATGCTATGAGTGTAATCAAAGAGATAATTACAAAAACAATATTTAAAACTCCATAGATATATCTATTTTTCAGTAGGTAAAAAAGTACCATTAATCCAAAAGTACCATAAAAAATTCCAACTAATACAGGATGTGAAATTGCTAATATCTTAGCCATATAGGTTGCTGATGTAGTAGAGAAGATAGCCCCACAACAATCAACAACACTGTTAATATCCATATGTGAAAACATTACACTCTCTAAGATTATCTCACCCATTAAAAGAAAATAGGCAACACAATAGAGCAAAAACTTCTGCTTCAGATAGGGTTGATTTTCATACTGCATATCTTCATTATTGAGTACAATCCAAAAAGCAAAAACATAGAGATTGATGATCTTTAAAAAAAGCAGTGGTGTCCCATAACTTGTCGCCGTAACTACACCTGCAGCACACATAGCACCCGGAAGCAAATTTGAGAGATCATCAAGCGTATAGACGAAAAATATAAAGAGAGGAATTTTGACATAAAATATAAATTTGATGATTGTAGCACTTAGGTAACTCTTCTTCTCTAGGGCATACTGGTAAGCAGTTGTTGCCGTTGCATCATACTTTAGAACAATTTTAAAAGCATTTACAAAAGCAATCGTAGCAAACACTGCAAAAAGAGCATTAATTATAGTTAAAGCTATAATTTCAGGAGTTAAAAACATTAGAGAAGCTTTCCATGTTCAAGATTAATAACTCTGTCAACAAAATCAAGCTCAAAAAAGAGTGGATCATGTGTCGATACAACAATCGTTCTCTTTTTAGATTTTAGCTCACGAAGTATTGCTATAAACTCACGTGAGAGCTTCTCATCAAGATTGGCAGTCGGCTCATCGGCTAAGATGATCTTTGGATCATTGATATTGGCTCTTGCAATGGCAACACGCTGCTGTTCTCCTCCAGAGAGATTTCTCACCATTACCCCTGTTTTATGAGCAATAGTGAATTTTTCCAGTACACGAGCTGCTTTTTCTTTCATAATCTCACGTTTTAAATTCAAAGGGAAAAGTGGAAGAAGTACATTCTCCTCTACTGTAAGTTCAGGAATCAGATTGTACTTCTGAAATACAATACCGATATTATCCCGTCTGTAAGAAGCGGCAAAATGGTCAGGTAGTTTTGATATCTTCTTTCCATCTACAATCACCTCTCCAATAGTCGGCTTTGAGAGTCCGGCTATCAAAGAGAGAATAGTACTCTTTCCACTTCCGCTCACACCTTTTAAGATGACAAGTTCGCCCTCTTTAAACTCTAAAGATATATCTTGCAGAGCTTTAATATTTTCATCATAGATTTTTGAGACATTTTCTAACTTAATCATCGCATCACCTCATCAGCATCAAGTGTTGCAACTCTCCAAGATGGTATAAGAGTCGCTGCAATATAGACAGGAACAGAGAGCAAGAAGATAAGCAGTATATATGAAAAATCTATATGCACACCCAGTGTAAAGTCATGAATATTGAGCATATTTTCATGTGTAAATATAGCACCTAAAAGTGGCGCTTTTAAAACAAAAACATAAACAAATGCAATCATAAAACCTAAAGTAAAAGAGAAAAAAGAGAGCAGTGCCGCTTCATAAAATTTTGCATGTAAAACATCTTCTACACACCATCCAATCGCTTTTAAGATTCCTATCTCCCGTTTCTCTTCACTGCTTAAACCATTTGCTTTGTCATAGATAATGATAAAAAAGGTAAAAATAGCAATAATAAAAAGAGAGAGAAAGACTCCGTTATCATAATCAAAAAGCTTCTCATACGATTGTTCTAACTCATCTTTTGAGATCACCTTTGCATTCGGTAGCATAAGACGGATTTTGGAGCTGATAAACTCCAACTCATTCTTATTGGCAACACTAAGAGTTATATCACTCCCCTCGTCTGCTCTATACCCAAAGATCTTTCGCAGGGTATCTTTACTTAAGAGCACAAGGTTTTTCAGCTCAACCCTCTCTCCTACATCAAAACTATCTTTAATATTTACTTTTTGCAGGCTTCCATCCGGTTTTATAAAGTTAAAGTACTCTTTATAGTAAGCCTGACTCATAATCTTTTGAACATTGTCACTCACAAGCATTTCAGAGTCATCAAGATCATACTTTTGCAACAGTTTTGCTATAAGAGGATCCTCTTGATCTTCAAAGGCATCTACACCATAGAGATAAAAATTACTATCTTTAGCTCTAAAGTAATAATCTCCTTTTACCTCGACTTTTCCGCCAGTAACCCCTTCAATCTCTAAGAGTCTATCAAGAAGTTTTGTGTTGATTGCCGCAGGCATACCTGCTTTATAGTTTTGAATAAAAATATCGCTCTTATAGGCAATGCGCTCTTTTAAATCGTGTGTTACCGAACTTGTAACAAAAAATAAAGAAGAGAGAAGTGCCACTAAAAGTGTAAACACCGTTACTATAAAGATATTTTTACTCTTATGTCGTACAATATAAGAGAATGCATACTCTAAAAGATAGAAGTTTATTTTACTCATCGAGCTTATGTACCGTTGCTTTTGTCACATCTTTAAAACGGATAATGCTTCTTCCTTTATGGTCAAACAAAAACTGTTCCGCACTCTTTTTATCTTTAAAAGGAATCAGCTCATTTCCCATAGGTCCATAAACGTTGCTGCCAAGTACAAGGTATGCACTTTTTAAAGGAATGGTCTCTTGTGTATAGTAGTCTCTGCTAAAGAAGTTCTCTATACCTTTTGGATGTAAAAAATAGTATTTGAACATATCTTTGAGCCCATCAAAGTAGTACTTTTTACCATCTTTGTACTCTATCATCGCTACCCAACGGGGATATTTATAGAGAAACATTCCACAGATGGGACACTTCTCTTTATGATCTACATCTAATGAAGGGTAGTTCGTCTCTCTTTTTTTTACACTTTTATGATCCCAAAGATAAAGAGCTAGAGCCTCTTGATAGGCTGTTTTTAAACTACCGCACTTCGTACTCTTTTGTATTGCACTCAGTAGTGCATCGTACGAGCTATATGCTGCTACATCAACTTGAGAACATCTCTTTTTAAAAATCTTCTCACCCATTGGATAGATCTTTTTAACTTTCAGAGAATGCGAATAATTTGGATATGCAAAGAGGTTTGCACTTACAATAAGAACAAGAAATAGAAGTTTAGATAGTGACATAAAAGCTGCCTTAATAAAATTTATAAGCTGATAATATCCAAATATAGTTAAAAAAGCGTTAAGCAGTGCTCTAATCAATACGCAGAAGCATTAATCTGCGTATAAAAAGAACAATGAGCGCTACAGCTAAAAGTTTAAAATCTATTTCACTTGCAATATGAACATTTGCAAAGGTATCACTCTGCGTTGCCTCTTTTCCCATAGACTGCATTAAGAGAATTTTTGGGACATAAACTGCAGCAAACATTAAAGAAGAAAATATAGCTGTTGCAGCTGCTCCAAATGCGATAGCATCACGTTTTCCCATTTTATACATATAGGCTTCATAAAAGATGATATAAATTGCTAAAAAATAGGCCCAATAAGCAAAACGACGAAATATCTCACCCATAATCATTCCCATATTATAATGGTCAATCAACATCCCTACAAGGTATCTGTCACTGTGAAAAATAACAGGTGCCACAATAGCACCAAGAACTAAAACAGCTCCAAGGCTTGCAGCAATCACAAGTAGGTAACTAAAATCTAAATATATATTTCTTTTTAACATAAACTATACCTTTAATGTAAAGCCTCTGTCAAATGAAGAGTAATCCTGATAGAATTGGAGGCTTTTAAATTTTTTATCTTCTAAATAAGAACGTATTTTATCTTTTTGGTCATAACCCATCTCACAACTAAAGAACTTAATCTTTTGCTTTAAGACTGCATCAAGAAGTTTTTGAATGATCTCATCCCCTACTCTTCCACCAAAAAGTGCATTTTGTGGTTCATAAGAGAGATTTGACTCTAAAGACTCATCATCGGCAATATAGGGTGGATTTGAGACAAGATAGTCTATCTTTTCAGTGATAGGCTCAAGTAAAGAGCCCTCACGCAACTCTATTCTCTGCTCTAATCCAAACTTTTCAATATTTTTTCTCGCAACCCGCAAAGCTTCTTGAGATATATCAACGGCGATGAACTTTGCATTTGGAAATGTTTTTGCAAGCATAATGGAGATGATGCCACTGCCAACACCCACTTCCACAAAGGTCATCTCAGACTCTCTGTTCGCAACATTTTTCACGACTTCATCAATCAAAAGCTCGGTTTCAGGACGAGGAATAAGTGCACCCTTATCTATATAGAACTCTTGAGAGTAGAAACTGACACGGTTAGTAATATACTCAAAAGGTTCATTTTGAGATCTTCTCTCAATCCACTCAAAAAAAGGAGTATCAATCTCAACTTCACTTTTTTGATTGGTTATAAGCCACAACTCATCTTTCTCAAGATAAGCCATTAGAAGTAGTTGTGCCTCACGTGAAGCTCTCTCTATATTGTTTTTATCAAGCGTTTGCGTTATCTCACGCAACAGCTCATCTACTCTATATCTGCGTTGCATTTTCCCTGCAGCCCACTCTCATCTACATAACCGATATCTACACCCAACTCTTTTAAGCGCTCAATAACGGGTGGATGGGTATAGTGAAAAAAGATATAAAGCGGATGTGAAAGCGGAAAACTTCTATTTTCAGAAACCAGCTTTTGGAGAGCATTTGCAAGTTCAATTGCACCTGCAGGACCACCTAATTCACTTCCCATCTTATCTGCTTCATACTCATTGTGTCTACTGATCACACCCATAATCGGCATCATAATAAAACCAAGTACCGGCATAAAGAGCATTAAGAGTATCATAACGACATAAGGCTCTTTTGGTAACCCAAGTTCCATATAGAGAGAATCTGGAAGATTTCCAAAAATAGCAAACATTGCAAAGAGCATCGCACCGACAAGAGCAATATTTTTATAGATATCACCATGCGCAAAGTGTCCCAGTTCATGCCCTAAAACAGCTAAGAGCTCTTTTGTAGAGAGCTTTTCTAAGAGAGTATCAAAGAGTACAACTCTCTTTGTCTTACCAAATCCACCAAAGTAGGCATTAAGTCTTGAGTCACGTTTACTTGCATCACTGACAAATACACCTGAACTTACAAAACCAGTTGCATCCATCAGACGTTTTATCTCACTATCAAGCTCTTCATCTTCAAGTGGTTTAACTTTATCAAAGAACATTGCACGAAATGTCGGGTAGAGCATATTAATAGCAATGACCACACCAAAGATAAAGAGAAAACTCCATAACCACCAAAGCTCAAGATTACTCATAATCTCATAGATACCCCAAACAACCAAAGATCCAAAGAGAATCATCATTACAAAAGAGATAAGGGTATCTTTTAGCCATTGCCCTACTGTTGAATTATTAAATCCATACTTTGTATCAATGACAAATTTTTCATAATATGTAAACGGAAGAGAGATAAGATAGTTAATCACAACAAATCCCATAACAATGACAATATTTTTGATGACCTCGTTATCAAGCATAAAAAACTGCTCTTGTAAAAATTGCATACCGAAATCTATCCAAGCTATAAAAATAAAATAATCTACAAAAGTATTTACAATGGAGAGCTTCTCTTTTGCAACAGCATAATCTCCCGCTTTTAAAAAATCACGAGCTGCAAGTAAAATCGGTGTTTTTCTTTTTGCAATATTTACATAACCAATCTGCATAACACTTGTATATATTGAAACAGCCACATAGAGTGTATAGATGGCTACTATTGTCATTAACATTGAACTACCTTATTTTTAATTCGTGAGATTATATCAAAACTCATCTAACAGGGATATTTTTACTTAATGGTACGATCTTTATTGTATCGTTTGTTCCAATTGCATCACCACTGTCATTAAAAACTTTATAGGCAATAAGATAACCTATACCAATCAATATTCCAACAATAACAACACTCCAAACAACTCTTTTTTTATCGCCTTTTAATGTGTCATAATCACTAATATCTTCTAAGGTTGGTTCCATAGTAAGGTCCTTTAATTAAATTTAATATTATAGTAACGTAACTGTATGAAAAAAAAGGAGCTAGTAAAAAAGTAGTTTGACGGGTTAAGTCTATTTTTTATTTTATTTTATCGCCAAAAAAGGGAATAGTTGTAGTAGGTAAAAACCTACTCAACCGGATAATCTAAGATATAATCAACTACCTTAGACTCTAATGTCACCTCTTTGATAAGCTCAACAACTTTAAGATGCTCTTCATGCACTGCATATGCTTCCAAATCTTCTTGCGTATCAAATGTAGAGTAGAGAGAAAGATCCATAGCTCGCTCTGACTCATTGAAGTTAATCCCAACTTCCATCGTTTTTAAACAATCTATTTTATGTTCAAGTTTTTCAAGTTTATCTTGAACTTTAGCGATATTTAAAACTCTGTTCTCTTCTTTAAATTTAAACATTACAATGTGTACTACCATACTACGACCTTCATAAAATTTATAAATTTTAACAAATTTTTCATTATTCTTGGATAATATACAGCTATGAAAGAGATTTATGGTGTTGGAATTCTATTTTTTTATTTTTTGAAGTGGCCTGTTTTTCTAGGCTATATCTATCTTCGTCTCAATGGCCTTGAAGAGAACTACCTTCTTGATGCACTCTGGCTCTACTGCCTCTTTTTAATCTTTAAAGACTTCTATACCTTTTATAAAAGGGCTCAAGAGAAGAAAAAAAGCTCTTAAGAGAGTACTCCTTTCCAAAAAAACTCAGCAATAACTACAATAAAGAAGATACCTAAAAGATTAAGCACTATGCCATAACGTATCATATCTTTAACATTGACCACACCACTACTCATGGCAATAGCATTTGGTGGTGTTGCAATCGGTAACATAAATGCATATGAAGCACAGACTGTTGCAACCATCATAAAGAGTGTTGTATTAATACCAGATTGCTCTGCCACGGAGTAGATAACGGGAAGCATAATAGAGATTAAAGCTGTATTTGAAGTTATCTCCGTTGTAAAGGTAATAAGCACCGCTACACTTAAAAGTAATAGAATCGGTGTGAATGTTGTCATATGAAGCAGATATGACGCTAATTCATCAGCAAGTCCTGTTTGTGAAAAAGCTTTTGCAATAGAGAAACCCGCACCAAATAAGAACATAATGGAAAAAGGTACTTTTTTACTATCTTCATTCCACTCCAAAATCTTAAAAGGAGGCATAAAGAGCAGAAGTCCAAAAAAGAGTAAAATACCACTTTCGCTCAGACCAAGCCCATTCCAAAAAGGCTTCATTGGCGCATTAACAAGCAAGAGGAGAATTAAAGAGCCCAGCAAAAGAAACACTTTTTTTTGTGCATTATCCAAAATATGAACATTCACATCTTTGTCAATTTTTATATCACTCACACCAATTCCAAGAAGAAAACTGACACTCACAAGCATTAAAAAGACCAAAGGTGCGACCATCCACATCCATTGAAAAAAGGGAATCAAGCTCATATTATGTTCTTGCATTATCCCCAGTAAGATAAGATTTGGAGGTGTTCCAATAGGTGTCAAAATTCCACCGACACTTGCACCATAAGCAATTGCAAGAGCAAAACGCATCTTTAACTTTACATTTTTTGTAATAAAAATAGCAATACTGATCAGAAGCAGTGTTGTTGTCGTATTTGATAAAATCGAGCTTAAAAGCGCGGATGTTAAGGCCAGTGAAAATATCATTCCACGTGGAGTAGAAGGAAAGAGTCCAAGAATCTTATCTGCTATAAAAACGTGTAATCTTCTCTTTTCAACAGCAATAGCAAGAAAAAAACCACCCAAAAAAAGGTAAATTATAGGATGACCATAGTTCACTGTAGTCATCTTTGTCGTAATGATTCCAAGTGCAGGAAAAAGAACAATCGGCAGAAGCGAAGTAGCACCAAGTGGCAATGCTTCATTTGTCCAGAGTGTCACTAAAAATGCAATGGCACCAAGCAAACGACTCTGTATATCATTAAAAAGAGTTAAAGCAATAAAATAGATACAAAGCCCAATAAACAAGGCAACAAAAATTTTAAAAAGCTCTGTTTTATACTGCTTCATAAGAGATCCTTAACTCGATAAGAGATCACGAAGTGACTCTTGAGGAGATTTCCCTTCAAGCATTGCATAGACCTCTTTTGCAATAGGAAGATAGAGATCATTTTGTTCTGCAATTTCAGCAAGAGCATAGGTCGTGCCTATGCCCTCTGCAACTTCACCAAGCTCACGCAAGATCTCCTCTTGCGTGAGACCCTTTGCCAAGCCCAACCCGACACGAAAATTTCTACTCATTGTAGAGGATGCTGTTAAGAAGAGATCTCCTGCACCACTTAAACCCAAAAAGGTATCTTTTTGAGCACCATAGGCTGCACCAAAACGCTCCATCTCAACAAGTCCACGTGAGATAAGCGCAGCAGCTGCATTATTACCAAGTTCAAGACCTCTACATATACCCGCAGCAATTGCAATAACATTCTTATATGCACCTGCTATCTCTGCACCTACTACATCCAAAGAGGTATATGTTTTGATAAAATCAGGAAAGAGCAGTGAAAACTCTTGAGCCAAAGAGTCATTTATAGAGTTTATAACCAAGGCAGTTGGAAGTGACTGCATTACTTCAGTTGCAAATGAGGGTCCAGAGAGAAATGCAATATTTTCATCAGGGACATACTCTCTATATATCTCATTTAAAAATCTTCCACTTGATGCTTCGATTCCTTTAGAAGCTACAAGGATTTTTTGACCTTTAAAGTGAAAATTCTCTTCTAACCACGTTGCAACCTGCTGTGCAGGAACGGTAATAATAAGATACTCACACTCCAGTATCTCTTCAAGAGAGACAAAGTTTTTTATTGCTCTTGGTGTGCGAGAATTGATTAAAACCTCATTTTTTTGAGAGAGTGCAAAAGCAAGTGCACTCCCCCATTTACCAGCTCCAATGACTCCAATTGACATATCTTTTGCTCCCTATTTTATTTTCAAACTCTTTGATATCCTCTTCATAACCAACAACTACAAGGATATCTCCCTCACGTATCACATGATGTTTTGCCTTTGAAGAGTAGATAAACTCACTCTTCATATCTTCATGCATTACAGAAAGAACTATGATGCCATTATATCGTGTCCAATCTATACTGGTCAATTGTTCATCTTTAAAATGACTATCTTTATCTATTTTAATCTGTGCAATCTTCAAAGCACTCTTTTCATACAAGATATTATGCAAAATCTTACTTGAGATTGGTTTTTCAAGCATATTTGTAATAATATCGGATGTTGTCTCAACAAGAGGAATAACCTTATTGGCTCCTGCCATTTTAAGTTTGTTTGCACTCTCCTTGTTTGAAGCGATAGCAATAATGGTTAAATCTTTAAAATGTGCTCGTAGTGATATAGTAAGAAATATATTCTCAGCTGTATCTTCCAAAACACAAAATGCAATAGAGTTCTCAATATCTACTTTTTCGCATATTTCACTCCACTCATCACTCAGATCAAAAAGTTCAATATCAACACTGCTATTTTCCAAATCCTCTTCATGAAGAGAATAGACTTTAACATACTGATACTTTCCTTGTACATTGACAACAATTTCATCTGCGTATTTATTATGTCCAAAGATTAATGCGGTTGTATTAGTCATTTCTCACCTTTGTGTGCAGATACTTCTCAAACTCTAAAATAAAAATCTGATACCCTACAACTAAGAGATAATCACCAACTTCAAGTAAAAGATCATCAAGAGGATTAAAGAAAAATCGATCATTTTTGTGCTTGTAAACACCCAAAAGAACGACTCTAAAATCTTTATTGCCCAACTCTCCTACTGTTGTAAAATTATCAACAATACGTTGTGTAATACCTAATTCATCTATTTTCACATCTGCATTTTCACTTCTAAGCTCATGAATAACTTCAAATGCAACAGGCTTTCCAACTAACTCTTTCGTAATTAACCCAATAAGCTCTTGAGCATAAACGACATTATTGATTCCTGCAAAATCAAGTTTTTTACGATTTGAATCACTCATTAAAAGTGATAAAATAAAGACATCTTTATTAAAAGAGCGAATTGTTAAAGCTGTATAGACATTTTCAATATCATTTTCACGAAGACAGAGAATTGCTTTGACATGTTTAGCCATATCAATATTGAGTTTTTCATAACTTTCAACTTTTCCAGGATTATAGTTGAGTGTTATGTAGCCATCCTTTTTTGCTTTTTCTATTCTCTCTTGATTCTCATCCATAATAATAATTTTATTTCCAGACAGAGAGAGTTTACGTGCAACTTCACAAGCCACTTGCTCATATCCACAGATAAGATAAAATTTTTTTAATTTTGAAACATCTTCAATAGTTTTTACCTCTTTAATTTCATCAAGTTTTTCTGTAAATGCTGATACAAAAAGAGATGTAGTAAATGCAAGGACTGCAATGCCAGCTATAATAACTAGCATCGCAACAAATCGTCCTTCTTGTGTTACGGGGGCTATATCACCATACCCTACTGTTGAAATAGTTACAATTGACCAATAAATTGCTTCATAGAGAGTAGTTATTGGTGATTTTGGGTTATTCCCTTCCATAACATATATTAAGATTGATGAGACAAAGATAACAACAGCAGCAAAGATACCAAGCGTTAAAAATTCAAACTTTTTTGTTGCAAGAACAGAAGAGAGTGTCTGAAAACTTTTAGCATAACGAAACAGTTTAAAAACACGGAAGAGAATAAAGATTCGAAGAAGTCGTAGCTCATGAAAAAATGGCAAGATAGCAAAAAGATCCACTATCGCTTTTGGAGTCAACATATATGACAATTTTACTTTGAGTATCTTTTTAAATGCTTTGTAGAGATTTACATCCCTATGTAAGAAGGTATCATGCTCTGCCCGAGCAACTATGATTTTACTCACGCTACTACTCAACCATAATCTCAAAATATACTCGATAAAAAAGATAAAAGAGATGACATAATTGCTAAAGAACATCAAATAGTCATTGACATGAAACTTCACTTCACGAATCAAAACGCCTACACTGACAAAGATCAGCATAACCATAAAAACATCTATATATTTTTTATATTTGTTCTTATCATTCTCTAAAATATTATAAAAAAAACGCTTCTTCTTTTGATACGATTTTGATGTATCTAAATAGTAAGCAAAATCAATTATGAAGCGTTTTAACATAGAGAATTAACCTAATTTAGCTTTCAAGATCTCATTTACAGCTTGTGGATTGGCACTTCCTTTACTCGCTTTCATAACTTGACCGACAAAAAAACCAAAGAGTTTCTCTTTTCCGGCTTGATACTGCTCTACTTTGTCTTGGTTTGCATTGATGATCTCATCACACATAGCTTCAATCGCACCACTGTCTGTTACTTGTTTAAGTCCAAGTGTATCAATGGCATCGTCAACATCTGCTTGAGCATTCTCCATCAAATAATCAAGAACCTCTTTAGCCGCTTTTCCAGAGATTGTCTTGTCATCAATTCGTTTAACCAAAAAGCCGAGTTTTTTAGCATCAACAGGTGAATTTGTAATATTTATGTCACCTTTTAGGCGTGATGGCAGCTCAACTGTAAGCCATGTTGTAGCAGTTTTAGCACTTACACCCTCTTCTTCCATCATATTTTCAAAAAAGTTTGCTGTCTCAACAAGTGATGTAATGACAGCTGCATTATATTCACTCATTCCATACTCTTTTACAAAACGCTCTTTTTTTGCATCTGGAAGTTCCGGGATTTTTGTATATTTCTCCATCATCTCATCAGTGACTACACATTTAAGAAGATCCGGCTCAGGAAAATATCTATAATCTGCTGCCTCCTCTTTACCACGCATAGAACGAGTCTCTGATTTTACCTGATCAAAAAGACGAGTCTCCTGAACTATCTCTTCATCATACGTACCATCTTCCCATGCTTCAACCTGACGAGCCACTTCTATCTCTATGGCTTTTTGAATGAACTTAAATGAGTTGATATTTTTAATTTCAACACGTGTATAGAGCTTTTCATCTCCTTTTGGTCGAATAGATACATTGACATCCACACGAAAAGAGCCCTCTTGCATATTTGCATCACCAATATCTAAATAGCGAATAATTGAGTGTAATTTTTTCAAGTAGAGTATAGCCTCTTCTGCACTTCTCATATCAGGCTCAGAGACGATCTCAAGAAGTGGTGTTCCCGCACGATTGAGATCGACTTTCGATATATCTCCATCATGAATGTTTTTACCCGCATCTGCTTCAATATGTGCACGATTAACACGAATTGTTTTATTGGATCCATCTTCAAAATCTATGACAAGTTTTCCATGTTCAACTATTGGAGTATAAAGCTGAGTGATCTGATATGCTGATGGAGAGTCAGGGTAAAAGTATGATTTTCTATCAAAATAAGAGACTCTATTCACCGTAGCATCCAATGCAGTACCCAACATTATAGATTTATGAACAACCTCTTTGTTCAGAACTGGAAGTGCACCAGGTAGTGCTAAACATGTAGGACATGTATTTGTATTTTGTTTATGATTAAAACTCGTAGGGCACGAGCAAAAAAGTTTTGTTTTTGTGTTTAACTGAACGTGGACTTCAAGCCCTATAACGACTTCAAACATAGTTTTCCTTAGATAAATAATAATTTGTTTATCTATTTTATCAAAGTTATGCTTTAAAATACGTTATTTTAACTATTTTATCTTTTGATCATATATTTTTTCTAAAAGTTCTGTCTGTTTCTTTGCCTCACGCAAGCGTTCTTTATTGACTAAAAAAGCATCTAATGTAAGTAGTAAGAAGAGTGTTAAGATAATATAAAGAAGTGTTGAAAAAATTGCTAGAAATACTCCTAAGAGCAAAAAAAGTTTGAAGGTAAGGAGAGCACCAAGGATTACAATAGCCCAAGATGCTCCAAGCAAAAAGCTTATGATTCTCTCATAAATATCTTTTTGCATAAAAAGGTCTAGTGCTCTTCTACGATTATTGCACCAGCAAGGTAAACGTATGTAAGCATCATAAAGATAAATGCTTGTAAAAACGCACCAAATGTTAAAAGACCAAAAGGAATCAGTGGCATAACCCATGGAACAAGCATAAGAATTACTGCCAAGAACATATCATCACCTTTAATATTACCAAAAAGACGGAAGCTTAGTGAGATGATACGTGAGAAGTGAGAAACAATCTCAACTGGGAACATAAGCCATGCTAACCACCATACTGGACCAGTAAAGTGTTTAAAGTATTTGATAACACCGTGTGTTTTGATACCAACAAAGTTATAATATACAAATACAGAGAGTGCTAAAGTAAGTGTCATATTTAAGTTTGCTGAAGGCGCTTCAAAACCTGGAATAATACCGATTAAGTTAGCTACACCAACAAAAAGTCCAATTGTAGCTACAAGAGGAAGATATTTACGAGCATGTGCTTTCCCCATAACATCTGTACCCATCTGTAAAACACCATCAACATAGGCTTCCAGAAGGTTTTGTGTACCTTTTGGTACCAGTTGTAAGTTTGTCATTGCCATTCTTGCTAATACTATAGCAATTAATGCCGCTAAAACCATATGTGTCAGAAAAAGAAAATCAGGATTTTCTGAAATCAGTCCGAAAAAAGTAAACAATTCACCCATAGGCTTGCTCCCTTGTCTTTTAAAATTACGGAATTATATTCAAAGTTGCATTAAATTATTATAAGTCTTGCTATAATTCGACATAAAATTTATAAAACGGAGATAAGTTATGAATATTGTAAAATCAATTGCAATTATTAGTTTCAGTAGCGCACTATTGTTCGCTGGACAAGGAAACAAAAAAGATGAGACACTAAAAAGTGTTGTAAAAACAGGAAAAGAGAGTTCAAAACTCCTTCTCAAGACTCTTGGTAAAAAGATGAAAGAGAATATGAAAGCCGGTGGAGCGATGCAAGCTCTTGATTTCTGTTCAAAAGAGGCATATACCCTAACAGAAAAAGTAAACAAAGAGCTTCCAAAAGGTGTCTCTGTTAAACGTATTACTCTTAAAGAGAGAAATCCTGCAAACAAAGCAGAAAAAGATGAAGCAGCAGTTCTTGAAGCATTGGCAAAACTCAAAAGTGCAAATGTGATCTTACCAAGACAAATTGTTGAAAAAATAGATAAAAATACTTACAAAGTATATAAACCTTTAGTTATCAATAAAAAAGTTTGTCTTAAATGTCATGGCAATGTTCAAAACAAAAAATTAAAAGCTGAAATTGAAAAAAGATACCCTGCAGATAAAGCAATGCATTATAAAATGGGTGACTTACGTGGTGCGATTGTTACAACAATCAAAAAATAATTACAAAGTAGCTTAGGCTACTTTGCAAACTCTACTGCTCGACTCTCCCGAATAACATTTACTTTAATCTCACCAGGATATTGAACTCTTTCCTCTATCTCTTTTGCTATTTCACGAGCCATTAAAACAGACTCATCATCATTGATCAGTGTTGCATTGACAATGACTCTTACCTCACGCCCTGCATTGATAGCATAAGCCTGACGAACACCAGAACGTGACGAAGCTATATCTTCTATCTCAGTGACACGTTTTAAAAAGCTCTCAAGTACTTCTCGGCGTGCACCTGGACGTGCAGCAGAGAGTGCATCTGCTGCACAGACTGCACCAGACTCTATTGAGAGGATCTCCTGCTGCCCATGATGTGCATAGATAGCATTAATGACAATATCATCTTCATTATATCTGCGACAAACTTCCGCACCAAGATCAATATGGTTTCCATCAACATCATGGGTAAGTGCTTTTCCAATATCATGTAAAAGTCCTGCACGCTTTGCAAGTATTGGATCACCACCCATCTCAGCAGCCATAATACCAGCTAAATGTGCAACTTCAAGTGTATGAGCCAATGCATTTTGTCCATACGAAGCACGATATCGAAGACGTCCGAGAAGTTTCATAAGTTCTGGATGCATCACTCCAATATTTAACTCTGCAACCAGTTCTTCACCCTCTGAAAGAATTTTTGACTCAAATTCATCTGAGACTTTTTTAAATATCTCTTCAATGCGAGCCGGTTGAATTCTTCCATCTTCAATGAGCAGTTGTAATGTTTTTGTAGCAATAGCTCGACGATAGAGATTAAAACTACTCACAACAATCGCATTTGGAGTATCATCAATGATGATATCAACACCTAAAAGTGTCTCAAGAGCCTTAATATTACGCCCCTCTTTACCAATTATACGACCCTTTAACTCATCATTGTCAAGATGAACAAAATTAGTTAATCGCTCAGAAGCAAACTCACCTGCATAACGACTCGTAGCTTGAGACAAGATAAAGTTTGCACGTTTCTCTGCCTCCTCTTTAGCTTCATTCTCACAACGCCTAACAATATGTGAAATCTCCGCACGTGACTTCTCTTCTATAATCTTTAAAAGCATCTTCTTGGCTTCTTCTTGTGTCATTCCAGCAGAGTGTTCTACAGCATGGAGAGCCTCATCTATTTTCTTTTCATATCTTTTTTTCAGTGAAGCTAATGATTTTTCATTTCTCTCTAAATTAATTTTTTGAGCTTTAAGAATACTAAACTCTTCTTGAATCTTTTTCTCTTCATTTTGTTTATATCTAGTAAAATTTTGCTCTTTACGAATCAGATCATCTTCTCTTTGATGGAGATCCGCTTTTGCTCTAGACTTTGCACTCTCAAACTCTTTTTTAGCCTCAAGTTCTATCTCTCGAGACTTAAGATGAGCACGTTCTAACAGCGTTTGTGCTTCATTTTCAATAGCTTTTGCTTTAGCATATGCTTGCTGTACATAAATATCAAAATTTGCACTCGTAATTTTTTTAGAGATGAAAAAACCCACTACTCCACTGACGGTGGCAATTCCACCCCCAAGTAGTATCTCGTTTAACATCTATTATTTCCTCTTTTTTTGCATAGCCCTATTTTTCATAATTTTTGTTGCACTTACAACTACATCACCTGTGACATCATAACTATCACATATTTTCTCTTTTGTATAACAAAGTTCAGGCTGTATAAAAATAGTATATGGTCTCTTTTGTAACTTTTCAAAGAAACGATCATACATTCCTTTTCCAAAACCCACTCTTTGCATCTTTCCATCAACACCGATAATAGGAACTATTGCAATATCAATTTTTTTAATATATCTTAATGTATTTCCCGCTTCAAAAATACCAAATTTTTTTTTCTTAAGCGGCAATCTAAATGGTACCATTTTAAAACTTTTGCCAACCATAAATGGCAAATAAATATTATGTTTTTTTCTCATTTTTTGCATAACTTTTAAAACATTGGCCTCATTTTCCAAAGGATAATAAAAAAGTATATCTAATCTCTTTGAAGAGCTTATCAACGTTTCTAATGTTCTGTTGAGCAAAAAATCCCTATAAATTTTATTATTTTTTGGCCTATTTTTCATTCTTTTAAGACACTTTTGTCTAAATTTGCTTTTTGTAAGAGTCATATTAAATCTTTATGGTTATAATTTCACACATTTTACAGAAAATAAGGTTAATTTATCATGTTAAAAATCACACTCCTTTCATCCATACTTGCATTTTCTCTTCTTTTTCAAGCCTGTTCATCTGACTCTAAAGAGGATAAAACTCAAGAAGCTAACGCTCTTCTTGCAAAAAATGAGATCGTCTTGACATCAACAGAGAATAAACAATATGTACTTAAAAAAGTTGGCGAGGGCTTCACTTTAGAAGATTCAAAAGCAAAAATTCTTATCTTGGATGTTTTTGCCACTTGGTGTCCTCCTTGTCAAGGAGAGGCTTCTGCACTGACTTCAATTCAAAAGAAATTTGGTGACAAAGTAAAAGTTATTGGTATTACTATTGAAGAGAATATTCCAAATGCGAAACTGGAAAGTTTTAAAAAGAACTACTCTGCTGATTACACACTTGTCAACTCTAGTGAGAACAAACGTGTGATTAATACTCTTGCTACAAATCTCAAGCTTGGGAACAACTTTGGTATTCCTCTTCTTGCTATCTATAAAGATGGTAAACTTGTACACTACTATCAAGGTGCCACAGAAGAAGAGTTTATTGAGAGCGACATCAAAAAAGCATTGGGAATCTAAATGTTTGGTTTTATTAAAAAATCTCTTGGAAAAACTGTTGATGCAATAAAAACAGTTGCTCCAAAGAAAAAAATAACCTTTACAAAAGATGAACTTGAAGATATTTTACTCGAAGCTGATGTTGAGTATGCTCTTGTTGAGATCATACTCAATGAGATCTATCAAGAGAAAATCACACGTGAGATCTTACAATCAAAACTTTTGGCAACTTTGCGTTATGCCGACTATAAAGAACCAGAGTTCACGCCACCTTTTGTAGAGCTTATCGTCGGAGTCAATGGTGCAGGAAAGACAACTACAATCTCAAAACTTGCCTACAGATACAAAGAGGAGGGAAAAAGTGTCCTTCTTGGTGCAGGTGATACCTTCCGTGCTGCAGCCATTGAGCAGCTTACGCTCTGGGCAAACAGACTCGACATCCCAATAGTCGCTTCAAAACAGGGGCACGACTCTTCAGCCGTTGCATATGATGCCATTGATTCTGCACGAGCAAAGAATATCGACCATGTTATCATCGACACTGCAGGACGTCTCCATACACAGACAAACCTTGCAAATGAGCTTAAAAAGATAAAACGTATCTGTGATAAAGCACATCCTGGCTCACCACACAGAACGCTTCTCATCATCGATGGTACACAAGGTAACTCTGCTATCACGCAAGCAAAAGCTTTTAATGAGATGATCGGTATAGATGGCATTATTATCACAAAACTTGATGGTACAGCAAAAGGTGGAAGTATCTTCTCTATTGCTTATGCACTTGAGTTGCCAATTCTCTACGTAGGAACAGGTGAGCAACCTGAAAATCTTACACCATTTGACAAATATGAGTTTGTTGATGGACTACTTGATGCACTTTTTATAGAAGAAGAGAAATAGAGACTTCAAACAAGAACGTTTAGAACAATATCCCCTCATTCCCAAGCTCCAGCTTGGGAATTCATACTCTTATTTCCACTAAATAAATACTCCCAATGAAGAGATTTAGAGTAAAAGTAAAAATAATATGACAAATTGTCATATTTTACAAAACTCAATGAAATTTTTTATATTATAAGCGTGTCAGTTGGCGATTATGTGGTAAAAGTAGCATTGTGAGGAGAAAGGTGGGACAGGGTCAGCCTTTAACACAAAGGAGTAACAATGCAACTAACCCTTGTAATTGTTATAATCTTAGTTCTTTTAGAGCTAAGGTTGTATTAAAAGCTTATGAGGAGTTCGCGCTCCTCATCTGTCCCAACTGACTCAAATTATAACATATTTAAAAAAATAGACAAAAAGAAAAACTATGGCAAAGAAAAAAATACTATTTGAATGTCAACATTGTGGGCTCACTACTCCAAAATGGATGGGAAAATGTACCAACTGTGGTGCGTGGGACAGTTTTATAGAACTCAATGAGCATCAACAAGAAGTCGTCAAAAAGACAAAATCCACTTCATCCTCAGCAGCAAAAGCGATAAGTATCAATGAGGTAATAGAAGAAGAGGTCTTTCGTTTCTCTTCACTCGATGCTGAACTTGACAATGTACTCGGTGGAGGCATCGTTCCGGGAAGTCTTACGCTTATTGGAGGAAGTCCAGGTGTTGGAAAATCAACTCTGCTTTTAAAAGTAGGCTCAAACATCGCTTCAACACAAAAAGATGTCCTCTATGTAACAGGAGAAGAGTCCACTTCACAGATAAAACTACGTGCAAATCGTCTCAAATCAAACCATGATTCACTCTATCTCTTGAGTGAGATACGACTTGAACAGATCTTAGTAGAGCTTGAACATAGGAAGTATGACTTTTTAATTATTGACTCCATTCAAACCATCTACTCTGAGAACATCTCGTCAGCTCCTGGATCTGTCACGCAAGTACGCCAGATCACCTTTGAGTTAATGCGCATAGCAAAAGAGAAAGATTTGGCGATTTTCATCATCGGACATATTACAAAAGAGGGTTCCATTGCAGGTCCACGAGTGCTCGAGCATATGGTCGATACCGTTCTTTACTTTGAGGGGGACTCATCTCAGGAGCTTCGAATTTTACGAGGCTTTAAAAATCGTTTTGGAGCGACAAGTGAGATAGGTGTCTTTGAGATGAAACAAGAGGGTCTTGTCAGTGCTACAGACATTGCTTCACGTTTTTTCAATCGTAACTCACAACAGAGTGGCTCTGCTTTAACTGTCATTATGGAGGGAAGTCGTCCTATCATCCTTGAAGTTCAAGCTCTTGTTTCAGAGTCTCACACACCAAACTCAAAGCGTCAAGCTACCGGATTTGACAATAACCGTCTCAATATGCTTTTGGCACTTCTGGAGAGAAAACTAGAGATTCCACTCTCTGGTTATGATGTTTTCATCAATATAACAGGGGGTATTAAAATCACCGAAACGGCAGCAGATTTGGCAATTTTAGCAGCCATAATATCAAGCTTTCGAGATCGTGCGATATCCAAAGAGACAGTATTTATAGGCGAGGTTTCACTCGTAGGAGATGTACGGGAAGTCTATGCTCTTGATGCCAGACTCAAAGAGGCAAAGATGCAAAACATAACAAAAGCGCTTGTTGCAAAACGACCGCTAGAGAAAAGCAGTATCAAAACTTATATAGTCGATGAAGTAACAAAACTGTTAGAATGGTATTAATTTCATCAATAGTAAGTAGAATTTTTCTATATTAGTTGTATAATATCCAAATAAAAATTTTGAAGGGTAAAAATGATTGATACTGAATTTAGAAGTGAAGAGAGATTTGCAAGATTATCTATTGCATACGAAACAGCTGAAGAGAAAGAGTGTGTAAACTCTCACGTGGACTCTATTGTTGCAAAGTATGAGTGTAAACCTGAAGAGATTTACACTACAAAAGTCTCTAATGGAAAAGAAGTATTGGTTATTGAATTTCATGACAGTTGTGATCGTGAGGCTGGTGAAGTCTTTGAAGATATTATGAAATCACTCAATATCACCTGTTGTTCATAGGATAATAAAATGAATTTAGAAGAGTATGCAAAAGGAAATGAGCTCTTTAGAACTTACTTTAAAAAAAATAAAGAGTCACTGCTTGAACTAGTAAAAAGTGGACAATCACCAAAAGCTCTTTTTATAGGTTGTTCTGACTCCAGAGTTATTCCCGATTTAATACTCCAGACAAACCCTGGAGATCTCTTCGTAATTCGTAATGTTGGTAACTTTGTTCCACCTTATAAACCAGATGAAGATTTTCACGCAACAGCTTCAGGTATAGAGTATGCAGTAAGTATTTTACAAGTTGAAGAGGTTATCATTTGTGGACATACACATTGTGGTGCTTGTCAACATCTTTATGAACCGATTGAAGATAGTTCTCTGATTCATACTCGTAAATGGCTAGAACTTGGTGAAAATGCTAAAAAATCAGCGATCTTAAGCCTTGGAGCAGATGCATCACAAGAGAATCTACTCCGCTTAACAGAAAAGCTCTCTGTTATCAATCAAATAGACAATATATTAACATACCCTAGTGTCAAAAAACGTTTTGAAGATGGTTCTTTACATATTCACGGATGGTATTATGATATTGAAACAGGTAAGATTGAGTACTATAATGCTGATAGTTATGAGTTTTTACCACTAAAAGAGTTAGTTTTACAAGATTAACCTAAATTATTTTCTATATAATTCGATATACTCGTATAAAATTATTTATTTCAAGGAAGAGATATGGCTAAAGAAGAGACAACAGAAGAAGAGTCTGCACCAAAAGAGAAAAAATCAAGTAATATGCTGATGATTATAATCATCGTCGTTTTAATACTTATCATTATTATTGGAGCAGTTGTTGCTGTTTTACTTATGAGTGGCGATGATGAAGCAGTTGATGCAACAGCACCACAACAGGTAAAAGAAAAAACTGTATCCAACACAACAACAAGTAGAACAACAAATGATGCCTATAACAATACAAGAAAACTTGACCAGATTGGTACACTCTATCCACTAGACACTTTTACAGTCAACCTTAAAAGTGACTCAGGAAGAAGATACCTAAAAGTGACTATGTCTCTTGAGCTTGAAGGTGAAGAGCTCAGTACTGAACTCGATGCAAAAGCACCTGTTCTTCGTGATAGAATTATTCGCATACTCTCATCTAAAACATTAGAAGAGATTTCATCGAAAAAAGGGAAGCAAAAAGTTACGCAACAGATTATGGATTCGCTGAATGCTATGCTGACCGATGGAAGAATTAAAGGTATCTACTTTACAGAATTTGTAATTCAGTAAGTAGTCTCTTTATGCTAGGTATCGATATTATTAAAACCTCTCGAATGCGCTCTTTAATGGAGCGTTTTGACAAAAAAGCTTTACAAAGGTTTTTGTGTGAAGAGGAGATAAAAAGCATTAAGAACTATAAAAGTGCTGCGGGTTACTGGGCAGCAAAAGAGGCATGTTCCAAAGCTCTTGGTACGGGGATAGGGAAAAAATGCTCTTTTAAAGATATTAGAATCTATAAAGACGAACTTGGTGCTCCAAAAATTGCACTTTCACATAAAATCATTACAGAGTTCAATATCATCAATGCAGCACTCTCTATAACGCATGACGGAGAGTATGCCATAGCAGTTGTTACACTACACTCTTCATCCACCACCGACAAAATCAAGGAGTTCTAATTTATCGTTTTCTTGCAGTTCATAACTCGTCCAGCTATCTTGTTTAACGATTTCCATATTAACAGCAGCAGCCATTACCTTACCTTCAAGTCCTAAATTTTTCAATAGCTCATCTACAGTTATATTCTCTTTAAACTCTTTAACTTCACCATTTACTACTATTTGCATATTTAAACTCACTTAAAATCTATTATTTGTAGAATTGTAGCACTCTTAATTGAAAATAATATTGTATAAAAGCTATATTTCAAAGCTTAAAGCTTTGAAATATACTCTGCTAATGCACTTATCTGTGCATCACTGAGTTTAGCAGCCTGCCCTTGCATTACAGCTTTCATTGTTCCACCATAACTACCATCTTTATACCCTTTTAAAGCACTCTCTACTTGAGTAGCTTTCCAGCCAGCAATAACTTTTGATTTTCCAAGTGCTTTTTTCTCACCATGCGTACCATGACAGCTTGCACAAGCTACGAAAAGTTTTGCAGCATCTATCTTTTGTGTTGCTGTTTCTGCTTTTACAATAGGAGCAACTTCCTCTACAACAGCCTCTTTTGTCTCAGTAGGTGTCACTTTTTCTTCAGCAACAACAACTTTCTCCTCTTGTGGAGCCACTTTCTCTTCAACAACAGCAACTTTTTCTACAACTTCACTCTTTGTGGGTGCTACATTTGCACTCTCTTGTGTCGTTGATTTATTCTCATTACATCCAAGTAAGAAGAGTGCCACTAGGGCAGATAGAACTATTTTCATATCTATTTCCTTTTTATTGATTTTAGTTATTGTACAATAATTTTAATTTATTATTATCATATGCAAATATCCATCTGACAAGCCACACAACTATCCATAAAAAGAAAAGTGGAAAGAGTACTGTTTGAAAGACAAAAACAGTCATCAGTGTAATAATATTGCGTGTCGCTTTATCAATACTCTCTTTTAAAGAATCTATTCGTTTTGAGATATTAAGATTATCAACAAGTGTAGTATATTTATCTCCCAAAGAGTCAAAAAAGCCACTCTTCTTTTTACTCTCTACAACTATTTTGTTACTCTTCTCAATCTCCTCAAGCTGCAGCTGTGTCTTACCTATGACTTTTGTTGCACTTTTATACTCATTTTGCAGCAGTGAATCATACATAAACTGGGAACTATAGACAAAAACAATTGCACTAAAGCGAAGAATAATAAGCAGTGCAAAGAACTTAAGTGTCAAATTTAAAAAGAGAGTGTTTTGTAATTTTTTTATCCAAAGAGCCCCAACAGCCACGATAGCACTCACACCCAAAGCCAGTTGTAAAAAAAGTTTACCGCTCAAAATAAGCAGCAGTTTTTGAACACCTAAAGAGATAGAGGAAAAAAGCATTACCCATGAAAAACGCTCTACGATGTCATTAAAAGGATCTAAAACCTCTCCCACACTGAAATTAATCCCAACACCAACAGGTGTAAAAGAGAGTTCAGTTCCCTGAATCAGGGAAATAACAGCATTGAGTCCTTTTGCCAGACCAAAAGCGACCATAGCTCTGTTAAAAGAAGCATCTAAAAGTTGCATCGCTTCTGCATTTAACGTTACAATCAAATTCAATAAAAAAAATACAACAATCACAACACTTAACCAGACCTTCATTCTAACTCCTAATGGTAGATAAATAGTTTTTTGCTATAATTACACTACATTATATAAGCGGAAAAATTATGCATTTTAAACCATATCCATTTGAAAAACTCAACATTTTACTTCAAAACATTATACCAAATGAAAACTATACTCCTTCTGTTCTAACAATAGGTGAGCCACAGTTTGAGACACCTCAGTTTATTCAAAAAGCACTCATAGAGAGTACGCCTTTACTAAAAAAATACCCAAAAACTACAGGTGAAGTCGAGTTGCGTGAAGCGATGCGTGGCTTTATGAAACGTAGATTTAATGTAACACTCAGTGATGCTGAGATTATTCCTACTTTTGGAACACGTGAGGTTCTGTTTAACTTTCCGCAGTTTTTACTTTTTGATAAAAAAGAACCTCTAATGGCCTATACAAATCCATTTTATCAAATTTATGAGGGTGCAGCACTCGCTTCTCGGGCAGAAGTACTACACCTAAACCTCACGCAAGAAAACAACTTCAAACCGCAGATAGATGAGAAAGATTTAGCTCGTTGTGATTTAGTTATCATCAATTTTCCAAACAACCCTACAACAGCGACACTCACACTCAAAGAGCTTGGAGAGTGGGTAAAACTTGCACTCAAACATGACTTTGTACTTTTAAATGATGAGTGCTACAGCGAAATATATACTGATGAGCCAATTCCATCACTTCTTGAAGCTTCAAAAGATGTCGGTAATGAAAGTTTTAAAAATATTTTAGTTATCAACTCTATCTCAAAACGCTCAAGTGCTCCAGGACTGCGTTCTGGATTCATTGCAGGTGATGCGACTATTTTAAGTGAATATATGAAGTATCGTACCTATGTCGGATGTGCTTCACCACTACCACTACAGCACGCAGCAGCAGCGGCATGGAGTGATGAAGAGCATGTTGCATCTTCACGCAAGATCTATCAGGAAAATTTTAAAATTGCTGAGGAGATTTTAGGTGTAACACCTCCAAAAGCAACATTTTATATATGGCTACATGTTGGAGATGCCATCGCTTTTACTCAAAAACTCTACAAAGAGTACAATGTAAAAGTACTTCCAGGAGAGTATCTGGCACGCCAAAATGCCAAAGGAGAAAATCCTGGAGTTGGATATATTCGTATTGCTCTTGTAGAGAGCCCCAAAAAAACAAAAGAGGCATTAATGCGTATCAAGGAGTGTTTAGGTGAATAAAGAGCAATTAAAAGAGAAGATATTAGAAGCACAAAAAGCAGCAGACATTGCATCACTCTATGTTTTAGAGAATCAAGCACATGAACTTTTTGATGAAGAGACGCTTCATGGTTACTATGCAAACATTCTGGATTTGGCTCTTGAAAAACTGACAGATACACTTGAAGCTCATCGCACGATGGATATGAGCGAGGTACAAGACTTTGCAACACTTCGTGCACTCTATGAGTATGCGATGGAACACTACAGCGTAGGTAAGGCAAATGATGCCGCAGCACTCTTTGAGGTACTCGCGGGTTTAAGTAATGATAAAAAGTTCTCAGATGCGATGAAACTTCACCAAGGGGCTGCTTCACAAAACCTCTCACTAGATGATTTTTTAGAGAAGATTGCAGATCTGCAGGCAACTGAAGATGCAGCAACTTTTTATGTCAGTCGTTTTACAAAAGAGGCACAAACTTTGCTAGATAACAACCAAAAGCAAGAGGGATAATCTTATGAAAATTCATTTTATCGGCATTGGTGGCATAGGTATCTCAGGACTTGCACAATATATGCGCTACAAAGGAAATGAAGTAAGCGGATCTGACATAAAAGATACGCTCATCACCAAAAAAATCCGCTCTCTTGGCATAGAAGTTACTGTCCCTCACGCAGCTTCAGCCATTACAGATCAGGAGCTTGTTGTGCATTCTGCCATCATTAGTCCAGATAATCCAGAAATTATTGCAGCAAAAGCCAAAGGCATAGAAGTAGTCGCGCGCCGTGAAGCACTTCTTACAATCTTAAATGACAGCAAGGTATATTCAGTTGCAGGTGCACATGGAAAGAGTACAACAACTGCTATTTTAGCCTCTATTATGGATGGTTCAACCATTATTGGTGCAGAGTCCAAAGCCTTTGGTTCTAATGTTCGTTATGATGAAAATTCAGATATTATGATATTTGAAGCAGATGAGAGTGATGGAAGTTTTATCAATTCAAATCCATACTGTGCGATTGTCATTAATGCAGAACCTGAACATATGGAATACTATGACTACAACTACGATAGATTTTACGACTCTTATAAAACATTTATAAACTCTGCAAAATGTAGAGTTTTAAATGCAGAAGATCCTTTCCTCTCAACGCTCGTTGAGAGTGTCGAAGCAGAGTGGCTCTATCCCTCACGCGATATAAAAAACATAGAGTATGTTCTTATAAATAATGAGCCCCATACCCGCTTTAACCTGCGTGAGATGGGAAGTTTTGATGTTTGGGGATTTGGAAAGCACATCGCTCTCGATGCAGCTTTGGCAATACTTGCAGCAGCTAATTCAATGGATATTGAGACTATCAGAGAAAAACTCCTTACATTCAAAGGAATCAAAAAACGTTTTGACATCGTAGGGCTTGAAGAGAAAAGTGTTATCATTGATGACTACGGTCATCACCCTACAGAGATAAAAGCAACTTTTGAATCGGTCAAAGAGTATGCGCACCTTAAAGGTTTTGACAAAATAACAGCCATTTGGCAACCACATAAATACTCCCGTACCATTGATAATCTCGATGAGTTCATCAAATGTTTTGAAGGTGCTGATGAGCTTATCATCCTCCCTGTCTGGGCAGCGAGTGAAACACCACGAGATATAGACTTTAAAGAGAAGTTTAAAAACTACAACCTTACAATGGCAGACAGTATCAAACGTGCAAACAACACAATTACCGTGGTAAAAGACAAAAAAGAGCTCGAGACTCTTGATAGTGGACTCATCATCGGCTTTGGAGCAGGTGACATCACCTACCAAATCAGAGGTGTAAGTTAAGTGGCATATATCTATGGACTCATAATTGTAGGGCTACTCTTTTTAGCACTGCACTACTTTACAGAGCTGACAACAAAACAAAAGAGCATTGCAGCTCTTGTTCTTATAACCCTGATCATGAGTGCTGTAGCTTACAATAGCTACAAAGAGGCACAAAGAGAAAAAATGCTACAAATCGTTGTTGCTTATGAGCAGGGAAAGACCATTCACTGTGGCAATAGAGATGTAAACAGCTCCAACTACTCTTTGAGTATTGGAACATATACCTTTATAGGAAAAGAGAACACTCCGCACTATGCAGAGATGATAAATGCCTTCACATGTCAATAGATAACAAAACAGATAAAATCACCAAGCTTATAAATCAGCTTGATCTCACGCAACACATCACGGAATTTGAGAGCTTCTTCTCACGCAGCCATACCCTCTACATCGAGGGTGACCAAGAACTGCACTTTCGCTACATCAAAGCACTTGACAAGCTTGAATTTAAAGCACCGCCAAAGGTCGCCGACTTTAGAGAGATAAAACTCCACCTCAAAAAACACGGGGTTCTGCGTTTTGAGCAGATTTTTGAACTTGTCAAAGTTGTACGATACTTCCGTTACTTTAAAAAACGTGAACTTGATGGGCTTATTGGTGAGTGGATGGAGAAGTTTGTCGTTCCTGAGAACTTTTTTGAGATAGAGAAGTATTTCACGCAAGATGGAAAGTTTGAAGAGAATCTTGATGAGACGCTCTTTGGACTCTCCCAGCGTATAAAAGAGCATAAAAATGAGATGAGCGGCGCACTCAAGCGTATGATGAACAGCTCAAAACTTGTCGGTTACCTTGTCGATACACAGATACACTATGTCAATAATGAGGAGTGCCTTCTTGTTCGCGGCGGTTTCAACCACGTCTTAAAAGGTGCTGTTGTTGGACGCTCGAGCGGTGGTTTTTTCTATGTTGCACCTGATAATATCTTAAAGACAAAAGAGAAGATCCGCTTTATAGAACAAGAGCGTGAGGCTATCTTTTATGAGTATGCAAAAGAGTTCTCACAAAAGCTTGCAG
>Ga0256828_1000123_pt1 | contig 51865 bp, 50 predicted proteins | sample CV88metaG_FD_185993 | JGI IMG/M metagenome (GOLD analysis project Ga0256828, IMG submission 185993) | Hydrothermal vent microbial communities from East Pacific Rise, Pacific Ocean - CV88 | ecosystem: Environmental > Aquatic > Marine > Hydrothermal vents | place: Pacific Ocean: East Pacific Rise...
TACTATAATTTAATTCTGATTGAAATGTCTCAATATCAAAATATTCATGGTATTTATCATTGTATAAAATATATAGTATTAAAGGTTGCATAGATATAGGTATACTTTTTCTTTTCTCAATAATTTCCCCTCTATTTTTTTTAAGTAATAGAAGAGGATAAAGATAAATCATCTGTTCTGATATAAACGATATATGAGACTTTAAAAATTGTTGTTGTAGTGGTAATATAATATTCTCACTTAAGTATAATAAGGGCAAATTGTATTTTTCTTGTATCATATTGATACGTTTGATTGATTCAGACTCTTGATGCTTTGGACTTATAAGAACGAAATCAATAAATTCTATTTTTATTGTAAATATTTCATAATCCATCTTTATTATAGGTGGCAATTTTATATTTTGCTTTGCTTTAATAAAGGATATAGATAGATTGAATTTATCTTTTATAGTATTTAAAAGCTCTTTGTTTCTCTTTTTCATAAACTTATATTATCATAAAAATTATATTTTATCAATAGTAATGATAATATTATATTTTAATGATAATATCAAATATTAATTTGAAAAATAATCATGGTTTGCGACAAGAAATTTTATACTGTATAATAACTATACAAAACAAAATATATAAAGGAAATATTATGGATTTTGCATCAGCGTGGGCGGCAGGAAGTATCAATGCCGAACTTAAAGAGAGCAACGAGTTACAAAGAGAAGCCAATGCGGTTGCTTCACAAAGAGCAAGAGAAAATCTTAGAGCAGAGATTATTCAAGAGCTTAGAAATCAAGGTACTCTTTTACCTGAGTATGATTGGCAGAGTAAGGAGTTTACTGATGCTCTTGAGACAATTGCAACTGATTGGTATAAGCGGCACCCTGAAGTGAAAAGGGGTACAAATGATTTGGCACAGAAATACCCTAAAGTAGCAGAGGCTCAAAATGTTATTAGAAGAATGTCTCAAATGGGAAGGATTACACCAGTCGAGTATCTTACTTTATTAAAAACATTGTTTTCTTTTTAAATATTTATATTGCTGCTGCCCCCGGCTTATACTCAATCATTTTGAGTTTAGGAGCCATTGGGACATCAGTGAGTTTACTTGCCTCTTTTAAGACCCCTTTGACATTCATTGTTGCCATATTAGCAACGGTGCTTACAGTTCCACTTGCCATTGCTCTAAATGCTACTTCTGCTTTAGAGCTTCCAGGTGTAAGATCCATTGAGAATAGATCATCCATCGCACCATAGTTAAGGTTTGCTCCCTCTTTCCAGTTTTGGCTACCATCAGCAGTTAGTGCACCTTGTCCACCAGCATTATTTGTTGTTGATGTTACATTTCTACCATTTATTGTGTAGCGGTTTTGGAGATTTTGAAGACCATTTGCAGCGGCAACCATATTTCTTCTATCTTGATCTGTAATTGCATCACCACCGGTTTTAAAATGCTCCAGAGTTTCTTGAGGAAGTATTTTAGAGAGTGTTGTCATTCCCCCTGTAGATTGTGAGAATGTTTTATACATTAGATCAGCACTCATATTTTGGTTAAGAGCTGTTCCTGCAATGTTCATTGCCTCTTTTGTTGCAACAGCTTGAGCAGCTTGTTCTGGTGTTAAGCCAGCATCTATTAATGTTTTTATCATTGTATTTTTTTGTTCTTGAGTCATTCTTCCATGTTTTAATGATGTAAGATTATTAGCATTGACGGCTTGACCAAGTTTTTCAGATGTGTCTGCCGCATCAGCAAGACCTTTGTTCTCAACATGCATATTGTTAGCATTCTGAGTGGTTTCTTGCTCAATTTCTGATAGAGATTGCATTGTTTGTTGAATTTAGTATACAGGAGAACAGTATGAATAAACCAATATATACATTTAAAAGTAATGTGCCTTTTTATTCTATGATTGAAGTTATAGATGAAAAAAAAGAGGAACTTCAAAGAGTATGCTTGATTATGTACCAAAATGAAGATGAAACACCTAGTGAAGCTGTATGCTTACAGATGAAGGATAATTCGGAAGTTCTTTATTGGGATATGGGAATTCACTTACGAGATAGTGCTGCAGAGAAAAAATTTGCAAGTTTGATTAAGTTTTTGATGCATGAAATGTATGATATTACAACTTTAGATGGAATTGTAAGAAAAAGAGATAGGTTGCTCGATGATAGCAGCAATATAGAAGAATTTTATTGGGCACATATAATTCGTAATACACTATCTGCACATACAGAAGAGATATGTGGTACTTTTTATAATGATGATATTTTTCGATTTGTTGATGAAAAAGTATTAGAAGATGCAAGAGACTCATCAGATCTTACATGTCAACAACGGTTATTTTAGAAAAAGCGTCAAGACGCTTTTTTGAAAAACCTAGTAAAAAACTCTTCTGGTTTTTCATCTTCAGCAAAAATGAGCCTGTAAAATAAACTGTGTAAATCACCCTCAAGCCAATGTAACTACTTTGTGTATTTTTCCATAATAGCTTATAAATTATTAGGAACTATAATTATAAGTCTAAAAGCTTTTTAATCTCATCAGAAGAGTAATATGATTCAATAGCTTTATTAATTATATAATCAAGCTTTTTCTTCTCATTTAATCCTTGAACTTCATTTTCTAGTAAAGTTCCCATAATTTTAATTCTTTTAATGTTTTTTACATCTAAATTTACTCTTTTGCCAATAACTTCAATTTCTTCCATAGATAATCCTTATAGTCAATATATTCATTATTATAGTTTTAAATGAATAAATAGTCAAATATTTCTATTATTTATCAATAATAGCTATTTTAGATAGTTGTATAAAACTTAAAAACGAAGTAATTTAATACCTAAGTACCTCTCATATAATATACATAATTATTAATTAAGACTACTATTATGATATAATCAGATAAATTTACCTCAAAGTAGGGCAGTATGAGCAACGAAACTCTCTTAACTAAATTAGATAATTACTCAAAAATGTATATAAATGAAAAGATATTACTTAATATGTCAAATAATACTATTTTAGTATATCAAAGAGTATTAGAATCATTTTACGAGTTTATAATTGAAGAAGATACGATTACAAAGATAAATGATATATCTAAAGAGATAGTACTTAAATTTATTAATTATGACAAAGAGAGTGCCATATCAAGTAAAATACTTTATCTATCAGTCCTTAAAGCCTTTTTTAGTTTTATAGATGATCAAGAAGATATGAAAGGGTTTTTTGAGATAAAGTTTAAAAAACTTACCTTAAAAAAAGAGAGTGTTGAAGTTGATGCACTTGATGAGAGTGAAGTTGATAGACTTCTTGCACTTATAAATAAAAAAACGAAGTCATTTAATAAGATGAGAGATGCACTGCTTATTAAACTGATACTCTTTACTGGTATACGCGCAAGTGAATGTTTGGAGATACAATTGAGTGATTTTTCCCATATTGAGGATAATACTGTTTATAAAATTAAAATACAGGGTAAGGGTGCAAAAGAGAGATATGTTTATATACAAGTTGATTTCATTCAAAAAGAGTTAGATTTTTTACAAAGCTATATAACAAACTATATAGCAATCACTAATCAAAACAAGAGAATGAGTAGAGTAGGGCTTTATAGTATGATAAGTAATAAAATGAAAAAAGCACTCATAGATAAAAAGGGGGTCCATATACTCCGTCATACATTTGCTAGAAGATTAGTGGCTAAAAATATTAATCTTGTAACTATCTCAGAACTTCTTGGACATGCTGATATTACACTTACTGCTAAAACTTATGCTAAGAGTGATGAGGGGAGTAAGGTTCGGGCTATATTAGTATGATTTAAGAAAAATTACCAATATTTAACGACAAAAATGGCATAACAGATTATTTATCTTGTGTAGGAGCTTATATGCCAGTAGTAGAACTTGTAGATTTAATTAAAAAACTCTCTGTTGAATCTGGTGTTGGTAAGCTACATCAATCGCATAAAAAACGAACCTCAAACACTTGGAGAGCTTTTTAGAAGTTTAGAATGTGAACTTGAATCATTGGCTATTTCAATGCAACTTTTTATAAAAATACTTACAAAAATCTCTGAAATTCAAAATGTTGTCAAGGATAATAAAGATTTACTTCAGATTATCGCTGTTCTGAGTGTTTATACTCAAAAAGAGTTGGGTTTTATGTGCGAAAGTAACATATTCTTTAATATTGAGAGTATATGTAATATAAAATTCATCTTGTAGAGCACAATTTCAATGTAAACTTTCTTTGCTATAATACTATTAAATAAGAATTAATAATTAAGTGAGAAAATTTGGAAATTAAAGAACTGCAACCTATCGTAAATTTTATCTACTCTGTTGCTGATGATGTTTTAGTAAACTACTATGAAAAAGCGAAGTATAAAGATATTATATTGCCAATGACAGTTATTCGCCGCCTTGACGCTGTTTTAGAGCCTACAAAAGAAAAAGTAGTTGAAGTTTATAACCAGTACAAAGATAAACTTGATGATATGGATGATTTACTTGGTGGTAAAAATGGCTCAAATCTTGGTTTTCATAATCACTCAAACTTTACTTTAAAATCTCTCCTTGATGACCCATCTAACATAAAAAGTAACTTTGAAAATTATCTTAATGGCTTTAGCGCTAATGTTCAAGATATTTTAGAAAAATTCGAGTTTAGAAACCAAGTGGCGAAACTTGACAGAACGGGTAATCTTTATCTAACTATTCAAAAGTTTTGCTCATCAACTATAAACCTTTCGCCAAATACCATTAAAGATGAAGATGGCAAGATTATTCATCACGGATTGTCTAATCTTGGTATGGGTTATGTATTTGAAGAGCTTTTAAGACGATTTAATGAAGATGAGAACGCACAAGCAGGAAAGCACTTTACACCACGAGAGATAATCTCACTTATGACAAACCTTGTTTTTATACCTATAAAAGATGAGATAAAAGAGGGAACATACTTCATCTATGATAATGCTTGTGGCTCAGGTGGAATACTGAGTGAAGCTAAACAGTTTATTACAGATAAAGATGGAGACATTGCCTCACAAGCTACCATTAAAACTTATGGGCAAGAGGCTTCAGATGAAATTTTTGCTATTTGTAAATCAGATATGATGATACGAGGGGAAAACCCTGACAATATCAAGTATGGTTCAACGCTCTCAAGTGACAAACTGGGAGATATGACATTTGATTTTATGCTTACAAATCCACCTTTTGGAACACCTTGGAAAAAAGACCAAGCACTTTTAGGCATAGAGGGAACAGGGCAAGAGAAGAAGTTAGATAGTTGTAATGATAGTAGATTTAACATAGGCATAACTGATGTTGGCGATGGTCAGATGATGTTTATGCAAAATATGCTCTCAAAAATGAAACCTGTTTCAAAAGATACACCTCTTGGAAGTCATATAGCTTCTATTCATAATGGTTCAAGTCTTTTTAGTGGAGATGCAGGGAGTGGAGAGAGTAACATACGAAAATATATCATAGAAAATGATATGCTCGAAGCCATCATAGAGCTACCAAAAGATATGTTTTACAATACAAATATTTCTACTTACATTTGGTTAGTGACTAATAACAAAAAGAGTAAGGGAAAAGTAAAACTCATAAGTGCAAGTAGTGAAGAGTTTTATAGACCTATGACAAAGAGTTTAGGCAAAAAACGCCATGAGATGACACCTGAACAAATCACGAAGCTTACAAAGCTTTTTATGAGTGATGGTGAGAGTAAGTATGTTAAGATTTTTGATAATGAAGATTTTGGGTACTCAAAAGTAACCATTGATAGACCTCTTAGGCTTGAATATAAAGATATAGAGTCTAAAATAGAGATGTTTAAAGAGAGCAAAGAGTTTAAAAAGTTAAATGCTGAAAAATCATCTGAACTTTTGAAAGCACTTTTAAGTTCAAGAGAGAGTAGTAATGATACAAAGTTTTTTAGTGAGCTTAAAAAAGAGCTCTCTTTTAAACCTACAAAGGGACAGGTAAAACTGATACGAGATGTTTTTGGCTCAGTAAGTAAAGAAGCAAGTGAAGTTTATGTAGACCCATTTGACAGTAAAAAAGGGCTACTTGCTGATAGTGACTTACGAGATAGTGAAAAGATACCACTAAAGCAAGATATACAAGAGTATTTTGACAAAGAGGTAAAACCATATGTTCCTGATGCTTGGATAGTTTGGGATAGTGTTAAAGTAGGGTATGAGATACTTTTCAACAAATATTTTTATGAGTACAAAGCACCAAGAAAACTGGATGAGATTTTCAAAGATATCAAAGCACTTGAAGCAAAAACAGAAAATCTTTTAGAAGAGATAATCAAATAATGAAGCAGTATGAGAGCTACAAACCATCGGGTGTAGAGTTTATAGGGGATATTCCTGAGCATTGGAAAGTTTGGAAGTTGAAGTTTTCAAGTAAGCTGCATACTGGAAACAGTATTGCTAATAAAGAAAACTATATAGATAGTGAAAATTCTTATCCATATATTGCAACAAAAGATATTGATAGAGATTCTAATAAAATTAATTATATTAATGGGATTTATATTAAAAAAGATGATGATAGTTTTAAAGTAGCACAAATGAACTCTACTCTTTTATGTGTTGAAGGAGCAAATGCAGGTAAAAAACTTGCTTTTTCAGATAGAGAAATTTGTTTTGGAAATAAATTATGTATGATAAAGAGCTTGGACATAGATGTTTATGATAAATATGTATTTTATTTTGTACAAAGTCAAGTGTTTAAACAAAATTTCTTTTCTTCCTTAAATGGTATGATAGGTGGAGTTTCTATTAATGTTATTAAAAATTTCGAGATTACTATACCAACCTATGTAGAGCAAGAAAGAATAAGCAAATTTTTAGATACCAAAAGTCAAAAGATAGAAGAATTTGTACAAGAAAAGCAGACTCAAATAGCACTATTACAAGAACAAAAAGAGGCTATCATAAACCAAGCTGTTACAAAAGGATTAGATGATAGTGTGAAGATGAAAGATAGTGGGATTGAGTGGATTGGAGATATTCCTGAGAATTGGGAAGTTAGAAAATTACAGTTTCTTGGACAATTACAAAATGGAATCAATATTGGAGCAGAATATTTTGGCTCAGGCTATCCATTTGTTAGTTATGTAGATGTTAACAAAAATATTTCCTTACCAACTTGTGTAGATGGTTTAGTTGAATCAAGTATGAGTGATAGAGAAAACTATTCAGTTGAAAAAGGTGATGTTTTATTTACAAGAACATCGGAAACAATAGAAGAAATAGGTTTTGCTTCTACTTGTTTATCCTCTATTGAGAATGCAACATTCGCAGGTTTTTTAATTAGATTCAGACCATATAATAATATATTAAATAGCAATTTTTCAAAGTATTATTTTAGAAGTCAATTACACAGAGTGTTTTTTACACAAGAAATGAATATAGTAACAAGAGCTTCATTAAGTCAAGGCTTACTGAAGCTCTTACCAACTTTATTACCACCAATGGATGAGCAAGATAAAATAGCCAAATATCTTGATATAGAATTGGAAAAAATTGATAAAGTTGTCTCTCATATTAAAAAAGAAATAGATTTAATAAAAGAGTATAAAACCAGTTTAATAAGTGAAGTCGTTACTGGGCAGATTGATGTTAGGTAAATTGGTGTAAGGATAATTATATGAGTGAATTGAAATTTATACGAGATGAAGAGATACAGAACCTTAATGGCGATGATGATTTGTTGGAGACTAAAAAATATGCCAATACACTTAAAGAAGTAATTATAAATGCCCAAACACCTTTTACTATTGGTCTATTTGGAGAGTGGGGAAGTGGAAAATCATCAATAGTAAATACAGCACAAAGTGAATTAGAAAAAGAGACAACAACAAAAATAAAATTTATTAAATATGATGCTTGGAAATATGCTAATGACTCCTTTAGAAGAATGTTTTTAAAGACTGTTCAAACTGGATTAAATATTGAAGGAAGTTCTGAATTTGAAGCTTTTTATATAGATAAAAATACAACAACGAAGATAGATAAAAAAATAAACATTTCATTTTTGGTTGGCTCAATGATTGTAATACTGATAGGATTAATGAGTGTTTTTTTATTACCTGAAAAAATCTCAACTGAATGGAAAATTACTATTCCATTGCTAATATCAATAGTTGGTATATCTATCGCTATAGCAAGAAACTTTTTTGACTCATATAAGGTAACAGTTCAAAATCCTAAAATATTTGCTCCTGAACAGTTTGAAGATATTTTTGATGAAATGGTGGAAGGTGCTTTGAGTACAACTACAATTACAAAGCCTCGGAAATGGATAAAAGGCAATTTTGTTGAAAATAAGATTGATAAGCTTGTAATAATTGTTGATAATATTGACAGATGTGATAAAGAAACCGCTTATGAGTTACTAACAAATATTAAAAACTTTTTAGAGAAAGAGGGCATTATATTTGTTGTTCCTATTGATGATTCAGCATTAAGACGACATTTAAAAGAAAAAAATAATGAAGATAGTAAAGAAGCAGATGAATTTTTACGAAAATTTTTCAATGTAACCTTAAAAATCAAGCATTTTCAATCAAGAGATTTATTTATCTTTACAAATGACCTGAATAAAAAGTATGAGTTAAATTTACAAGCAGACACGATAGATATAATTGCAAAAGAATATGCTACCAATCCAAGAAGAATAATACAACTATTAAATAATTTAATTTCAGAACTCAATATTATGGAACAAAAGTATGAAAGTGATTTTGTTGAGAAAAATGAAAGTTTAATCGCAAAGCTTTTAATTATAAGAGAAGAATGGTCGTGTGTATATAAGCAAATCTCTGAAAAACCACATATCCTAAAAAATGATAGTGAAATTTTACTTACCGAAGATACAAAGTTAAAAGAAGATGTATTACACTTTTTAAAAAGGACAAAAGCTATATCCGAGAATGTAGATATTCAAGTGATTGAAAAACTGACTTCTAATATTGATAACGACTTGAAAGTCTCAAGTGAGATTTTAGAGTATATTGATAATGGTAAATATGAAAAAATCACTGAGTATATAGCAGATGATGAACAATATCAAGAATTAATACACTATTTTATTGAAGAACTTCAAAAGGAATTATCAAGAGGTACATTTAGACTTGGTGCATTAAATAGATTTATAAACATTATTAAGCTCAATGAGATAAAAGAAATTCCTCGTGATGTTAATAGTAAATTATACAGAGAAACTTCAGATGAAAATATTTTAAAGGTTATTGAAAATCTAAGTGAAGATGATTTTGATAGTTTTTATAAGTTTGTAGATGTAAATCACTCTCAAGGTATAAGCTACTTGAACAATATTGTAAAGAAACAATATAAAGAAATTTGGAAAGAAAAAGCAGAAGATAGCTTAGAAGATAAAGCTAAAATATGGACAGATGGGTTAGAAAAATTTATTAACCAAAGTCGTGACATAAAATCGCTTAAAGAACTACAAGCTATTTTTATAAACTATTATGAGCATTTTTCAGACTCTCCTCTTTACAGTAAAAAATGGATCAATGAAGATAAATTACAATATATAGTTAGTAAAGAATTAGTTGATTATTTAGTAGATAAGACTGAAAAAAATCTTGAAAGTGATAGTTTCAAAGAGCTTCTTTATTTTAGTGATATTAAAATAATCACTATCGAAGATATTAAAAAGTTATTTACAAAATTGACTACTGATGAAGCTGAATTTTTTGAAACAACAGATTTGGTTCAAGCTAAAAAAGAACTTTTTGAAGAAAGCTTATCTAAACTAAAAAGAATCAATAAATTAATTTTAGATATATCATCAAGTAAAGTGAAAATCAGCAGTATAGATATATATTTTAAATACTTTAATGGTGGGTGCCCTGTTGAATATCAACATTCATCATATCCAACTCAAGCACAGTATAATCAAAAGAACACAGTCAATATTGTGAATGAAATATCAGATAAGGCAGAGTATCAAAAAGAATTACTCAAGTTGTATATAGAAGTGTATAAGGCTACATTTAATAAAACTGATGTTGTTCAGTATGTGAAAAGCTTGGTTACTAAATATCCAAGTTTAGAAACTGAATTATTTAAAGCATTAAGAATTTTAAGAGATGTGAACAGTTTGACTTTAAAGCCATTTTTTAACTATCTTATTGATTTTACTAATATTGATAGCAAGTTGTTAAATTTATATGAAAAATTGTTTGTTCAAGGTGATTATCCAAAGAGTGAAAAAGTTAAAGAGAAGTTAAGTTCATTAATAGAAGAGTATTTAGAAGAAGAAAATGATGATGTAAAAATCTTTCTTATAAATATGCTTCAAAACACTTCTATTAACTCTGTAATTACTGAGATTGTGACATCTTTATCAACTGAAAATATTGTTTTATTACCGAGAGAAATTCAGCAATTAACATATGATTATCTATGTGAGAATGATAAGTTGTTTGATATTGAAGATATAGAGTTTATAAAAGAAGTATTAGACTTTGATAACAAATATAAAGATAATATTGTGAAAATTATTGTCTCTAAACTTCAGGATGGACGAAAGGTTAAAGGAGCATTGGATATTTTAGAAAAATTAAGACATCCAACATCTGCAAATAAAGCAGAATTATGTTCTGCTTTAGAAAAGCAAAAGAAGCATAAAAGTTATGCTAAGGATGTGGCAAAATATATGAAGAAATATTGTGCAGGATGAAAGAATGATTGAATATAAAATATTTTGCGATGAAAGCTGTCACTTGCAAAACGATGGATGGGACATTATGTCACTCGGAGCGATTAAACTTCCATCTGATGAGTATGAAAAAATCAAGAATGATATAAAAGAGATAAAGCTGAAGCATAAAAACCCATTTGAGATAAAGTGGACAAAACTTTCTTATAGTAGAATGCCTCTGTATAAAGAGCTTATAGACTACTTCATCGACTCAAGTATGACTTATAGAGTTGTAACTATTATCAACAAACAAGACTTAAATCACGATATGTTTAATCAGACACATAGTGAGTTCTATTATAAAACATACTACTTAGTGTTAAAGAAAATAATGAATGAGTATGATAGCTATAAGGTTTATATGGACTTAAAAGATACTCGTGGGAAAGAGGCACTTGATAATCTTAAAAAGGTATTTAAAAACTCAAGGGAATTGCCTTTGCCATTTATGCAACATATCCGTGCGGATGAGTCTCAACTATTACAGTTGACTGATTTGTTTACTGGTGCAGTCTCTTATAAGATGAGGGGTTTAGATGGTAGTAAGATTAAGTTAGAGATTATAGACTATATTGAGAGGCGATTAGATGTACGACTCAATACAACATCAAGTTATGGTAATGAAAAGTTTAATAAATTTATTCAAGACACTAAAAAGGTAAAATAGTGCAAAATTTTCCTTTAATACTTAGTGATGAAGCAAAAATAAATAAGACTGATATAGAGAGGTTGTATCAGATATTTAAAAAAGACTTTATTGATACTCAGGCTGTATTAAAGATTGCTTCAGTTGATTATGTTATTACTGTGAAGCCTAATATCGTTTGTGATTGTCTTTTTTCAGGAGATAAAAAACCTGAGAGGTTTTGGCACATCATCACAAAAAAAGAGTTTGACTGTAAAAAAAGAAACAACCCTTGCCCTGATGACAGAGAAAAAAATAGAGTGTATGATGTTTCAAGAGCAAAAAGAATACATTGGATAAAGCAGACTCTTGATAATATGGAAGATGAGCATATAAAATATTTTTTTGAAGATAATGGAGAGCCTACACATTTTATTTGGGATACAAAAAGATTTTTTATGGTTTTGATTAAACATTTGGGTAAGAGTCAGAATTTACTGGTTACTGCATATCCAGTACATAGAAACAAATATAGAGATTTTCAAAAAAGGTTCAATAGATATGAAAAAAAGAAGTAGTTTTAACACCGCTTTGGTACGGCTGCGCGATGTTATCCAGCCACCTGCGAGTGAATATCTAAGAGATACTCCTCTATACCATTTGGTATATCAAGATGTAGAATTATATTATAATATGTCTAAATGTAACCTGATAAGCAAAAACTACTTTGGCAATGTGTAAAAATGAAACATTTTAATTAAGGCGATGAGATGACAGAATTGAAAGAGATTAATTTAGAAGAGTTTATAGAGAGTTACTTATTTAAGAGTAACAGCTATGAGAAACGAAACTATCACGATTATGATAGAGCTTTATGTTTAGATACCAAACTACTGTTTAAATTTTTAGAAGATACTCAAAATGAAGAGTTAGAAAAGTTAAAGACTATACACGGTAGCGAGTATAAAACTAAAATAGTAAAACGACTTTTTAAGCAGATACAATCTAAAACGATTGTTGATGTTCTCAAAAATGGTATAAAAGATAATGGTGTAAAGTTAGTCATCGCCTATGATAAGCCAAATTCTACATTAAATGCAGATATTGCAAAACTCTATTCTAAAAATATTTTTTCTGTAATGAGACAAGTTCACTTTAGCCTTAATAATGAAAAATCTCTTGATATGGTGCTGTTTTTAAATGGAGTTCCAATTATTACACTTGAGTTAAAAAATGAGCTAACAGGTCAAAATGTTAATGATGCAATAAAACAGTATAAACAAGACCGTGACCCAAGAGAAGAGTTTTTTAAATTTGGTAGATGCTTAGTACATTTTGCAGTCGATACAAGCTTAGTTTATATGACTACAAGACTCTCAGCAGGTAAAACATTTTTCTTGCCTTTTAACAAAGGTTTAAATGCAGGAAAAGCAGAAAAAGATGTTAAGAAAGGGGCAGGAAATCCAGCTGTTGAGGGTAATTTAAAAACTGCATACCTTTGGGAAGATATCTTTAAAAAAGAAACACTAATAGATATAGTTAAAAACTATACACAATATATAGAAGAAAAGGATAAAGAGACTAAAAAAGTAAGTAAAAAGATTATTTTTCCAAGGTTTCATCAACTGGATGTAGTAAGTAAGCTTCTTGCAGACTCAAAAGAAAAAGGAGTAGGAGAGCGTTATCTTATTCAACACTCAGCAGGTTCAGGTAAGTCAAATTCTATATCGTGGTTAGCTCATAAGCTTGTAAGTCATATGGATAGTGGTGGTACAAAACCTATATTTGACAGTATTATTGTCGTTACAGATAGAACAATATTAGATAAACAGATACAAGATAATATCTCATCGTTTGCCTCACAAAGTGGTGTTGTTGAACCTATTAAAAATGGGAGTAAGCAACTTCGTGAGTCGCTAAAAGATGGTAAAAAAATTATTATTTCAACTATTCAGAAATTCCCGTTTATCGTGAATGATATAGGAGATTTATCAGATAAAAATTTTGCAATAATTATAGATGAAGCTCATAGTTCTACGAGTGGCTCAACAATGCAGGGTATGGGTTCAAGCTTGGGTAGTGATAAAGAGAGTGAAGAAGAGCTAACAATAGAAGATGAAATAGTAGAAATTATAAAAGCTAAGAAGCTACAAAGAAATACCTCATATTTTGCTTTTACAGCTACACCAAAAGAGAAAACTTTAGAGTTATTTGGGAAGAAAATAGAAGATGGTGGATATGTTCCTTTTCATCTATACAGTATGAAACAAGCTATTGAAGAAAATTTTATACTTGATGTTTTAAAAAACTATACTACTTATGATAGCTATTACAAACTACTTAGTGCAATAGAAAATGACCCTAAATATGATAAAAAAAGAGCTTCTCGTAAACTAAAGCATTTTGTAGAAACACAAACAATAACTATTGATAAAAAGATACAGATAATTGGAGACCATTTTTTTGATAATGTAATTAAGAAGATAAAAGGTCAAGCAAAGGCTATGATAGTTACACAGTCACGGCAAGAAGCTGTTAAATATTTTATGTCATTAAATAGATACTTAAAAGATAATAATCAGCCATATAAAGCTATTGTGGCTTTTTCAGGAACTGTAAAAATAGATGATGAAGAATACACGGAGGGTAAGTTAAATGGCTTTGGTGACTCTAAGATAAAAGAAGAGTTTGATACTGATAAGTATAAGTTCTTAGTAGTAGCAGATAAATATCAAACTGGATTTGACCAACCAAAACTACACACGATGTATGTATTTAAAAAGCTTGGTGGTGTAAAATGTGTTCAAACACTTTCAAGATTAAACCGTGTTATGCCAAATAAAAATGAAACATTTGTACTTGATTTTTATAATACTCACGATGATATATTTCAATCATTTAAAGATTATTATGAGATGACATCACTTGAAGATCAGACAGACCCAAATAAATTATTTGATTTAGTAGACGCATTGGATGAATTTAGAGTTTATGATGATACTTTGCTTGAAGACTTTGTGAGTGCGATACTATCAAATAAAAAAGAAGATGTGATACATTCACTTTTAGATAGTGCAGTAGAAGAGTTCAAAGAGTTAGATAAAGATACTAAAATTGAGTTTAAAGGCAAGATACAATCTTTTTTACGCCTATATTCATTTTTAGTTCAAATAATTCCTTACACAGATGAAAACATAGAGATTGAAAAAAGATATATGTTTTTGAGTAAGTTGTATTCAAAATTAGAGATTGAAAAAGATGAAGACCTCTCAAAAGGAATACTGGACAACATTGACTATGATAGTTATAGGATACAGTTAAATGATATACAAAATATAGGACTTAGTGGCGATGGTGTTCTTAAACCAATGACGGGCGATGGAAGTGGTGGTAGCGCAGAACCTGAAATAGATGTACTCTCAAATATTTTACAAACCTTTAACGATAAGTTTGGAAATGTAGATTTTGGTGATGATGATAAAGTGAAAAGATTAGTACAAAATATAAGTGATGATATTAGAACGAACAGCGATTTTATAAAATCAACATCAAATACAGATAGGCAAAATATGAAAGTAGTGTTTGCTGATGTCGCTACAAGTACCATACAAGATTACTTTATGGGTGATGGTTTTAAAATTTATCAACAATTTACCAATAATGATGATTTTAAAAAAGTGTTTTTAGCTCAGTTGTTTGAGAAAGTTTCTTATGATATGGGAATTGCAAGATAGATAAAATTATTTTAAAACTATGGGGATAAATAATGGGATTAAAACCAAAAGACAAAACGGTATCTGAGATATTTAAACAAACTGATTATGGTATAGATTTTTATCAAAGAGAATATAAATGGACAGATGATACAACTGGATATAAACCATTAAAATCATTGCTTGATGATATATTTTATAGATTTAATATAGACTATAAAGATAATTTAGACCCTACTAATCCAAAAAATTTGGATGAATTTGAATGGTACTATCTAAACTCGTTTATGACTAATAGTGTAGGAGGTACAAAATTTATTGTCGATGGACAACAGCGACTCACGACACTTACTTTAATACACATTAACCTTTATCATTTAGCAAAAAAATATGAGTTGCCATCAAATTTAATTGATAGCCTTAAAAAATCGATATATGATACTACTGATTTTGGAACATCCTACTGTATGGGAGTAAAAGATAGAAAAGATAGTATTGAAAATTTATTTAATAACCATTTAGATAATTTTAAAGAAGATGGTTACCTAAATGTATCAGAAAAAAATATCTATAAGAATTATATGACTATATCAAATGTTTTAAACAGGTATTTGATTTCTGATAATGATGAACTTACTAAAAATAAGTTGCATTTTTTCACTTTATATTTTAGAAATAAAGTTTATCTAATAGAGATAGAAATTGAAAAAACAAAAGATGTTCCGATGGTTTTTGAAGTTATTAATGATAGAGGAATACCGCTTAAGCCATATGAAATATTAAAAGGTAAAGTGTTAGGTCAAATCAATAAAAATGATATTAATATATTTTTAGATATTTGGGAACAAAGAGTTTCACAACTTGAAGAATATGATGAAGATGAGATTGATGAATTTTTTAGCTTTTATTTTAAAAGTAAGTTTTCTGATACCTCTGAGCAGTATAAAAAACTTGATAAAGGTAAATATCATAAGTCAATATTTACTGAAGATTTTGATGCAAAAATAGGTTTAAAACACAATGAAAAAAATGTAAAAGATTTTGTGGAAGTACAATTTTCTTATTACTGTGACACATACTTATTTATGATTGACAAATATTGGAATTATGATAAAGAGTATGAGCATATCTTTTTCAATAGATTGAATGATATTGATGGTCAGTTCCCTCTTATGCTATCGTCTTTAATTCCAAATGATGAAGCAAAAGAAGATAAACTAAAGTTAGTATCAAAACTATTTGATAGAAATTTTGTAATATTGAATTTAACAGATAGCTATAACTCTAATAATTTCAATAGTAGTTTAATGATTTTAGTTAAGAATATTAGAGATATGAATTTAGTAGAAATAAAAAAAGAGTTTGATATACAGCTATTGAAAGATGTTCAGAAGTCAAAAGATATGGGGACCCTTTCTGAAGCGTTTAAGTATGAGTTTTTTAGAAATATTGGTTATACAAAACTTGGAAAAAAGTTTTTAAGATACTTTTTTGCAAGAATTGAATATTACATCTCAGATTTTTCAAATAGACCTACAAAAACATATGAGCAATTAGTTCTACAATCAAAAGGTCAAGAGGTTCATCACATTGAGCATATAATTACTAACAATGAAGAGAACTTAGGTTTATTTGAAGATGAGGAAGATTTTCACATACAAAGAAATAGACTTGGTGGATTATTATTGTTAAAAGGAAAAGATAATATTTCTTCAGGGGATGAGTTATATGCAGATAAGCTTCATACATACAATATTAATGGTACTTTATATTCGCAAACTTTATTAGAAGATAACTACAAAAGTAATGTAGAGTTTAGTAAATTCATTCAATCAGAAAAATTGGATTTTAAACCATATCATACTTATGGCAAGGAAGAAATAGAAGCAAGACATCAACTATTATTTGAACTTGTTAAAAGAATATGGGATGTTAATATTGATGAAAATATAAATATTGAAGATATTGAAAAAGCTAATGAAGACTATGAAAATGAAAATATTGATGAAAAATCAAATTCTAAAGTTTCACCGGCAAATGAGGCTGTTCAAAGATTGCACGAATTATTGTTTAAAAATCTTTACGATAGATATAAAGAAGATAAAGAATTTTTGTTTACAGTAAGACAAAAAAATAATAAAGAGAGACTTGATAAAGGCTACTGGTTTATCGGTAGTAACGATTACTTAATTACAAGTTTTTGGAGTGGCAAAGATTGGAAAAATAAAACACCAAATATTAGTTTAGTGTTTCTTCCTCAACACAGTAGTGATAGAAGAGATGGAAGAGGGGATTGTTTTATTGAATTGATCTCAAAGAGTAGCCAAGAAACAACAGATTTTATGAACCAGATAATGAATAAAATTGATGGATTTAAAAAACGAACTGACGGCTGTTGGTTTTTGCCAATCAAACAAAATGGATATATTGCTTCATTAGAATATTTTATAGAAACCTATAAACCTATAATTGATGACTGCATAAAAGAGTATAAACCAGCTGATATTGGATTTTTGGAACAGGATTATACAAAATATATACATAGGATAATTGATAGAAGACGAGAAGGATTACAATAGAGAATTCAAGAGAATTTACCTTATGTTAACCAGTTTAATATTAGACTTTACATTCTTGTAATTTTCAAGTAAAATCTTGTTAAAATAAATGTAATAGTAATCTCATATGAGTAATTTAAACTTATATTGTAAAAAGGCTGCAAAGTGAATTATGTAACACAAACAATTATAGATATTCTAAAAGAGAGATTTGCTCACGATAGACCATATCTCTCTGAAAAGCTAGAAGAATTAGAATCACACCAAAACAAATATGATGGTCTTGATTTTTTATGCTCAAAAGCAGATAGCACAACTATAAAAATGTACTCTCAAAGAACTGAGTTGACAATTGAAGATATCCAATTCCTTAAAAGTATTTGGAGCAGAATATAAATCTATAGCTATAATAATTATAGACCTCACTCAACTTTAGGAAAATTAAGCCCTATTGAATATTTGGATAAGTATCATTTAGAGATGAATTATTCCGTTTAAACTAGTATGGTTTAAGGAGAGGCTTACAATACCCCCAAAGATTTATCCAACATTCCCTCAAAAAATAAATCCAACTGTGAAAGAGTTAGGCTCCAATTACGAATGGGCATAGTCCATTTTTTTCGATGCACTTTGGTTATTATTGTCATTTTTCGAAAATAGCGATGTACAGATTCAATGATATCGGTAGTATAAATTATCCTATTTGTTCTGACAAGAGTTTATAAGTAATGGGTCTTTCTTACCTTTTTTTCCCATTTCTCTTCAAGTTTGAAGAGTTCATCTTCAGCTACCTCTTTGCTAGTTGCTTGGTAAACTAGCTTTAAATCTTTTGTAAACTTCTTTTGATTTAAAAAGAAATAATAATAAACCCTTTATTTATTTTCCAACTCATAAGATGCTAAATTATAAATCACAGTCTCTTCCTCTTTATATAACTCTGTCCTTATATGTGCGATGATATCATCATTGTATGGTTCCCCGTGATAATACAGGGCAATAAGTGAAGATTTATTTTCTGAAACAAATACTTTTTCTATTCCTGAATTCATACCGACAGTTCCTGTTGGATCTATGCGATCTATATATTTACCACTATTTACATCTGCGAAGTAGAGTCTATATTGAGTATCCATAAACCCATAACATGCTAAAAGTATTATGTACTTATCTGTCACAGTGACAATCTGTTTTACAGTTGGAATTCGATTAGTAGGTGATACATTTGAAGAGAGTTCAAGTTGTTGTTTTTCTACATTATAAACTAGTATATTTTTACGAGGTTCATCTGTATCTTTTAAAAGAAATACCCCACTTAAAATTAGATGTATTTGATTATTTTTTTCAAAAAAATGAAAATGAAAATTATTCATCTGGTTTTCAATATTTTCTAAAATATTAGAATGATTACTTTCTATCAAATCAAAAATAAATAACTCTTTTTTAGGAGTTATATAGATGCAATATTGAGAATTATTACTTAATCTAGCTGATGTAAAATCACAATTTTTTTTAGAAAAAGATATCAGAACAGTTTTATTTTTAATATCCCACAGATACAAACTCTCTTTTTGTAATACTAACATAGAGTTAGCATCTTTAGAGATATCAACAACCCCATTAAAGAGGTGTTCGGAAACAATGGAATCTATAATGTTAAAATCATTTGTCTCGTAAATCGTAATATGATGAGCTTTTTGAACTATTAAATAGCTATTTATACAGTAAAGATTATCATCTTGCATAAAATCAATTTCAACGTTTTTGAGTTTTCTCTCTTGCATGTCAAAAGTATATACTTCACCCTGCTTTTGAACCAATACTACATGAGATTTTTCACTAAAACCTAGAACAGTATAATCCATTTATATAATTCTTTTTGCAGGATGTTGTACAATATATGTAGCAACAGCTTTAATCCCTAATGAGCTCAATTCTCTACTATCTTGTAGTTCTTTAATTCTTTTTTTATCAACTAAAAATTCACTCGCAACTTGAGCAATTTTTAATGTATATCGATTTGGGTATTTTGCTTTTAAATATTTACTTACTCTTTTGATGTCTGTATCTAACATTTATCTTCCTTTTTTATAATTATACATAATCCTAACTATTTCAAAAAGGACTTTTATGATGGTTTAAGTTTGTATTGTTACTCTCTTCTATCACTATTTAAATAGTATAGTTTTTTCATATAAGCAAAGCTTGCTTTAGCCTCTTTGGTATTTAAAACCACCTTACTTTTTTCCAAAAACTCAAACACTGTAAACTCTGCTTTCATGTTGTCTAAAATAGATACAAGGTGTTTGAAGTTTTTCACTTTAACACCATTTACTTTTAAGAGTACATAAGAGGCTGAGTAATATCCTCGATTTACTTTATGAGGAAATATAGTTGCTAAACTCACCACAGGCTCTTCATACTCTATAGTTTTTCCTTTTTGATAGAAGAGCATGTCGAGACCAGTATTTTTACTTTTAAGGCTTGCAAGATAGTTTTTAGTTAAGGGGGTAAAGATAAAACCACCATAGATAATGTACCTTGGTTCTTTAGCAAACTCATGAGTAATGAGACTAGTGACTCTTTTTAAAGGGTACTCTATTAAAAGCTCTTTTTTATTTCTAAGTATCTTAAGTTGCACAGAGTCTGATAGCTGTTTGGTATGAAACGCCATGTTGAAGTTTACACGACCATACTTAGAGAGTATCGTTCCATTATTAGTTATATCTAAACCATCTATCTCTAAGCATATATCATCTACTTTTAATAGCTTTTCATCTATGCCTACATAAGTGACTATCACTCCTGTTCTCTTTCCTAGTCCATAGAGTTGCTTTTGGGCATCGTTGTTGATGTACTGTATGGAGATACTATCTTTATGAAAGCCATCAACTCTACCATCTTTTATATCTTCTAAGAATGTGTTGATTACTACGGCTGGTACTATATAGGCTATATTACTACTGTTTGTGAGTCTCATCATCGCTATTCCAACAAGTTTACTCTCTGCATTTACAACGGGACCACCACTGTTTCCACTGTTTATGGCAGCATCTATCTGTATGGCTAAAAGATAAAAACCACTCCATACATAGTTTGTATACTCTATTCTTGAGACTATACCTGTTGTAGTAGAGATAGTATTACCTCCTAGAGGATAACCCAGCACTGTTACTTCATCACGAGTCTGTATCTCTTCACTGAGTTTGAGTGGTTTAGTGTTTATAAAAAAAGCTTTATCTTGCACTTGAAGAATCGCTAAATCTGCTTGATGAGAGATATATTTGACAGTCGCTATATACTTTTTAGGATCATCCTCTTTTTGGACTTCTATAAACCTTGCATTTGCTACAACATGAGCAGAAGTTAAAATTTGATGGTTTTTTATAATGGCACCCGAACCTGTAAACTTAGAGATTCTACTTGTTTGGTAGGGGTACTTGTAGTTTGGGGTTGATATAGAGGCAAATATTTTTACTACTGAGTTTTGAGTTGTCAGTGTATTTGCAAATATAGGTGATACTAAGATTACTAATAATAAGAATATATTCTTCATTCTTCAATTTCCTTTTGATTCATAATTAATTTAACACAGCCATGTGATTTTCTATCGATTTCTTCTATCCATTCTTGGTTCTCAATCTTTAGACTTAAAGGTGCTAGTAAGGGAGAAGACTCGTTAAAACTGCTCTCTGCCAAATTGATAGTATCTACACTTAAATAATTTATATGCTGTGCAACAAATGGGAATAAATTGTCATTGACACATAATTGCTTCAATTTACACTTGATCAATAAATCCATAGGTATTTCAGTAATATTGGTATTTTCTATATCTAAAGATGTTAAACTCTCAAGATTAGCTATACTCTTTGGTAATATACTAATCTCATTATTTGATATGCTTAGTGTATTTAGACTTAAAAGAGTACCTATCTCATCTGAGAGTTGCGTTATTTTATTTCCATGTAGACAAAGATTAGTTAGCTTTAAAAGCATGTAAAATGTCTTAGGTAAATCTTTGATATTATTATGGCATGCTGTAAAATTCTTCAACTTAGTAAGCTTACTTATCTCTTCTGAGATAAAAAATATCTCATTTTTTACAAAGCTCAATGAGAGTAGTTTTGTAAGTTTATAGACTCCTTGAGGTAACTCTTGGAGTCTGTTTTTATCAACTGAAAGAACTAGTAATTCACTCAGTTTTCCAATTGATCTTGGGAGCTCTTTAATCTTGTTATTTGAAAGTGAAAGTATCCCTAAGTTACTAAGATTACCTATCTGTTCTGGTAACTCTATAATTTCATTATTATCTAATGTAAGTACCTTTAAATTACTAAGATATTCTATACCCAAAGGTAACTCTTGTATTCCTCTATGTTCCAATTCTAAAAATACTAGGTCTTTTAGTTTTTTTCTATCTCTTGGAAACTCCTCCTGACTTAAAGCATACTTATCTGCCCACAAGTACATATTTTCCAACAACTGTAGTTGAGAGATATCTTTTCGCAAATGTACAGAAGCTATTCCCTCATGATCGGGTAATTCTCCATAAAACTCCATTGTTGATTCATTCTCTTTACTACTAAAATCTATCTTGGAGAATGTCTCAAGGGTATCTCCAAAATTATCCCGAATCTCTACTGGAAGATTGTCTATATTTGTTGTTCTAACACTTATAAGCCTATCATTCGTAAACTCAAGCCATACCTTACCATCTATAGTTTCTATATCTATACTTCTTTGTATCCCACCACTTAAAATAGCTATCTCTTTTTCAAGAGAATTAGCATTTATAACTTCAAGATCCTTCTCAATACATAGACTTGGCGTTTGTGTTAAGATATCTAAGATAGAGTCTTCATTTACATTCATATTTATCTTTAAAGCATTTGCAAAGATTTCTAATTTAGTATTAAAATCTGTGATACCATTATAACTCTCTTCCACAAATAATTCTTCTGAAACAAGCATATACTTATAGATTATTTTGTGTATAACAAATGTAAAATCTTTTTCTACAAGTAGTAGTTTAATTTCTCTAAAATGCTCTTTTGAAAGTAGCATATAGCTCAAGATATTTTGCTCTACTATTTTCAAATTATGTATATCAATTTTATTATGGTTATTTTCATCTTGACTCTCAAATGCTACTTCTAGTATCCTGTCTTTTTCATTCATATATCTTTTTCCTTGCTTTAATATGTATATTTTTTTGAAACAATCTATTTAATTCAACATATGTTCAAAACTCTAAATTAGCTATAGCATCTAAACTAGCTTGCCTCTCTTGTAAAGAACTTAGATTCTTAGAAGGCTTATAGACTAACTCTTTAGCCCGTTCTGTTGATAGTTGATATTGTTTTACTAAAATATTTTGTGTCATTTTTTTAGAACCAGTTTGTTCTAATAATTTTTTTGCCAAGCCCCTCTCTGAATATTTTACATTGTATGTATTTTTTTTAATTACTTGAAACGGTTTAAATATTTTCTTACCATACATTTTATAAGAATATTTTTCTCCATGTTTTATTTTATAACCCATTTCATTCCAAATTTTTTCAGTATGATCTTTATTAGGAGAATGTCTCTTAGATGATGAACGATTATTATCACTATTTCTCTCGTTAATTTGAATATTGACTGTATTTTGAATATAGACATTATTTGTGACTTCTTTCTTTTCATCTTTTACTTCGATATCATCATCTTTAGTTAATATATCAATATCTTGTATTTGGTTCAATGGAGAAGTAGCATTATTTTTTTCTAATAGGTTAGTAATAAAAGTATAAATCAATACAATACAAACAATAACAATAAAAGCTTCCATAATTTCATCCTTCTAGTTATTTTTTCTTTATGACAAATATAGTAATATCATACTCCTTAGCTATCAAGAGAAGATGTTTGTAGTAGCGTTTATCTTTGTCTGGGTCCATTATCAAACCTACTGCAGCTTTTTTGTTTGTCATCTTGGCATAATAGAGCGATTGCCCTATACTCTCAGCCCACTTCTTAGCAAAGTCAACCTCTATGGCATACTCATCTGTTAAGCAATCCACTCGTGTTCTATCTTTTAAAACAACTTCCATCTCTCCACTAAGTTCATTGCATAGTTGTGTTTGGTAATAGCGTTCATGGTATCTCTTTGGAGTGCTGGAGCATCCTATGAGTACTAAAGAGATTAGTATAAGTAAATATTTCAAAAGATTTCTATCTCATCATCTATGAAACTTTCTAAAAACTGTTTTACTGCATGTGTTGAAACTTTCATCTGTTCTGCCTTTGTTTAAGTTAGCCTAATTATAATGGCAAATACAGTCATATATTGTCCATAAATATTATAATCATGGATAACATCTTTTTATAGACATATTGTGATTAATTTAGTATTGATTTTGATAGTGAAAAATTACAGGAAAGAATGAGCACTAAGAAGATGCAGTTATAAATCTTAATGCTCTTATGAAGTTTTAGTTGGTCAATTTATTATAACTTTGTAGTATTTTACACAAAACTTTAAACCATTCTAAAATTTCTTCTTCAGTAATAGGCAGTTCTTGCTGGTGTTGTTTTGGATGTATTGCAGAATTTCTTCTCTTTGTAAATGCACTTAAAATATCATGAGTGTCTTCATCTTGGATATTGAACTTTTCATATATTAAAATTCTTATTTTATTTATTGTACTATCATTTTTATCCTCATCACTCGTAGAATGAGGATAATATTCATTTCTTTTAAAATTACCAATTTTTTCACCTGTTTTTATCCAATATGCATGTCGAGAATAGTTAACTCTTTTTTCTTCTATAAACATAGTTACTAATATTTCTATACACTTAAAAATTGCTAACATTGAGAATACAAACTGATTATGCAGTTGACTATTTAACACTTCAAATATAGAACGAACTTCAAATTCTATTTCTTCTATTTTTTCATTATCAGTATCATTAAAAAAGTCCAACATAAGAATTTTTTCTTGTATGGTCCAAATCTTTTTGAGGTATGATTTTTCAAAAGCACTATCAGTTAAAGATTTAAATTTTAGAAATGTATCTTTCATATTTAGCTGAGTTCTATCAGGATGTTCTTTTTGTATATAACCCAATATACCTTTATCATACAGTTTCTCTAAAATTCCACTCTGTGTTGTAGCAGTAAACATTACAACTTGAATACCCTTATTAATTTCTTCTATAATATTTAAAATTTTTATACCGGTCAACTGGTCATGATTTGTTTCTTCATGATCTTTTTTTGTCAATCTCAAATCTAATAAAATCATGTCTGGCATACTAGATTTTAGTTGCACTCTCAGTTCATTTAAAAAATTATCTACATTCATATCTTTGTATTCATATTCAAAAGTATTAAACTTTATGTCAGGTGTTTTTGAATAATATTCTTCAAATATTTCACTCCATCCCTCTTTCCATTGGTCATCAATATATAAGATCTTACCTGTAGACTGAGGTCTTTTTGGAGCAAAAGATATCTTAGATCCATCTTGAACTGGATACTTGGCAAGTAGATATTTAAAATATAACATTGAGGATATTTTTTCTCTATTGTTATCAATGACCGGACTATCTTTTATTTTTAAAAACTTTGCCCATGTATGGATGCTCCATTCATTAGCAATATCATGATGAGTTAAGTAGTCTTTTGGTTGTTCGACAACTATTTTATCTAAGAACTCTTTTTTAAAATCAGTAAATTTTGGCAATATATCAAAAACCTTTTTATAATAATCATATGTAGAAACATTATTTTGTCCTATAAAAGTATTTTTAGTAAATAAAATATTGGCTAAATTATCTAACTTATTTAAGATATATCCATCTATATCACTAATAATAATTATAGGAACATATCTTTTTTCTTTCAATTCAGGACTCAATCTAATATGATAGGCTAGTATAATTCCATACAATTCTAGATAGTTGTCAGATAAATTATCTTTAATAAAAATTATATTGAACTCTTTATTTTCTACTTTTGGGATAAATCCTGTAGTAATAAAAGTATCTAAATCACTATTTCTAAAATCAAAGCTATCTGTGTCAAATTCAATAGAGTTAGAGGTATCAAATACATTTTGTATAGGTGTATTATCTTTGTGAATCAATAGTGGCTTAAACATATAAAACTACCTTTTTTTTGATTTTATTATTCAAATCTGCTACTAAGTTTTTTAAATCTTTCATCTCAATAAAATCATATGTTGTTTTTGGTTCTTGAAATTTCAAGATATTAATGATTGAATCTATTTCTGTTTTATCTTTAAAATCATCGTAGTCAATCTTTTCTTCATCTTTATTATCCCCAATAAATTTATTTATGTTTTCTAAGATATTCAATAACAGATTAACTTTCCAATGCTCACCAAAAGCCAATATTTTAATATTTGGTCTATTATCTACAGAATTTTCAAAAAATAGTTTTAAATTATGACTATAAAAGCTTTTTGAATTTATCAATAAAGAATCTGGATTATATGCTAAACTTGTAGCAGAAATTCCACCTGAAAAAAATACAAGAGATTTTTTTTGTTGCTTGCAAATTTCTTTTAGTTTATCGATTACTTTACTGTTAATCTCTTCATATGCTGAACGATGAGTTATGATAACTTCATAGTTATCTAATCTGCCAAACTTGTCATCTTTAAACTCTTTGAAAAGCTCTTCATAAGACTCTGCTGTAAAATTGTCAAATATGTTGGAATATGTTTTTAAATCAATCCCAGTATCTTTACTAAACAAGATTTGTCTTTCTGTTCTATCGTCAATTAACATTATTTTTTTCATTTGTAAAACCTTAATACATGGGTAAAGCCTTCAGGCTCATAATTTAGCTTTTCACTCTCTTGTACATCTTCTGATTTAAGATAATTAATTCTATAATTTCCATCGGTACATTTTGCCTCAATAGACCAATCACAAAGTGAACATAATCTTTCTTTTATAGTTCCAAAATCTCCATCATTGCTCTCTTTTATTAAATTAGAACTTTCTCTATCAGCTTTAGAGCCTTTATGGACTATACGAATTTCACAACTTAAATCATCTTTATTTAACACAGTAACATTAATATCTTTGTAATTGTCTCTTGTTTTAATTTCTGAAAAAATTGTCTTGATGCCTTGCTCTAGCCAATGTGTATCTGTATAATAGTTATCTAATTCTTTCAATTGTTTATCTAAACTTAGAGTAAACCCTTCTTCATATAACTCTTTTTTTATTTTCGTAAAAATATTATGTAGCTGTCTCATGTTTTTATCTGGACGAATTTCAATTTCATATTTAAATACCTTACGGCAGATATTACCAAATGAGGAGATAGTTTGATTATTAACTTTTTTGATATCTTTGTCATCTAATGAACAGCTAAAAGGACTATTTCCATTTATATTTTGGCTCGTATTATTGCACCATTCTCTTAATTTTGGTGACGACCATCCAAAAGTCATTTTAAAATCTCCCCAAGTGTCCTTTTCACTATTGCCAAGTGTATCTTTAAACAAGAAAGCATAAATTTTACCATGTAATCTTTTAGAGAGTTTTTTTAATTTGGGATTGATTTCCACCCATTCACTATGCAAGTTTTGTATAAAATCATCATATCCATCAAATTCATGGTATTCTGCTTCACTATGCACAGCTGCCTTAAATGCAGTACCATTTTGACTAAATTTTTTCAATATCTCTACAAGTTCTCTTGGGTTATGTTCACATTCAGTATTCTTGTGTGCTTTAACAATCAGTTTTTTAGTTTCATTATTGTTTTTATCTACAATCTGTACTTCTACTAACTTATAGGCATCGGTATATTTTTTATATAAAGTTTTATAGGTACTATCTTCTTTGCCTTTTACCATTTTTAAGTATTGTAGTTTTCCTTGAATAACAAGTTGCAATATTTTATTGCTATTTTTCTCACCAAATATTTTTTGAGCTTTCTTTTCTTCATACTTACTAACCAAATATATAAGCGCTCTTAAGTTTTTAATATATCTTTTAGATAAGTTTAGTTTTTCATTTACGATTACACCTGTAACTTCTTGTCTATATCCTCTTTTTTGTAATCTTGTTTTTTTGTCATTTAGTACAAAATTTTCTTCTTCTATGATTTTGTGCAATTTATTAAGAAAATCACTATTATCTTGATAAACATTATAATCAGATGAAAATGTCATATCATCTGCATATCTTGTATATTTCACATTATTAGTTTTTGCTAGTTGAAAAAGTTTTTTATCTAATCGTTCACATATAATATTTGATAAGACTGGTGATGTTGGGGCCCCTTGAGGTAAAAAATTTCTTTTTTCAGACTGATCTCTATATTGATAGCATACTAAATTAGAAATCATATTGGTAACATCTTGAGTTAAGTTATATGGTGGATATAGTAATCTCTTCCATATTCTAGCTTGATGTATACTCGGAAAAAAATTCTTTAAATCTATATTATATACATAGTTCTTTCCTGTATGATATTTTGCATTAGTTGCAACTGATCTATGCCTAGTAAAACCATGACTAGACATATGAGGTTTATAAGTACTTTGAAATAACACATTTAATATATTCAATATATTTTTTAAACCTTTTTTAGGAGCATAGATTTCTCTTGTTCCACCAGATTTTTTTGGAATATTAAATATAGTATATTTATCTATAGAGTGGTAAGCATAATAAGTAAACTGCTTCATTTTGAAATTTGTATGTTTTTTCCCATAAATATATTTATTAACGGCATTGACTAAATCCAGTAAATCTTTCGTAGTTTTAATTTTCTGAAATAGTTCTCTTATTTTATTATTTACATCAATAGTAATTTTACCATTTTGAAACTCACTAACTTTATTTTTTACATCTAAAGTTTTAGTTCTAATTTTAAAAGGTAATTTTACTTTTGTTTGTAAGTGTTTTAGAGAATTCTTTTGTTGAAAATAATCTATAAGAGCATCTTGATCAACATCACCAACTGTTGCAAGACCAGAATTCACATTAATACCTAATTCTTGTGCAACTGTAATGATTTCTTTAGTTGATAATTCTAAATTTGATGCTAATTTATAAATTCGTATTTTATTTTTCATATTATCTTAGAAGTTCTTAAAAATATCCATAAGCTATTCTTTGTTTATTGCCTTGCAAATTGCCTCTTGCTCCCGCTGCTGATGCTTTGCTTTATAATCAAATAACCTTGACCTGTATAAATACAGGGCTTATGCCGAATACAGCATATCATTCAATAGTTATGGATATTTTTAAGAACTTTTTTCTCTCCTTTTATTATATCTTTATATTCTTCTTATTAACATTATACTTTACTATATAGACATATCTTGACAACATATTTATAAATAACATGAACCTGCATGTTTATTTTTTCTTATATATACCTTTTTAGAAGGTATTGTTCTTGTTACTGAGTTAAAAGCCCATGTAGTACGTGTTTTAATTTGAGAAATATTTATTATACTTAGCTTTTTTTTCATCTATTTCATCCTTTCAAGTATTCTATAAGTTCATTTTTAATTTTTTCCTGTAAAGATTTAGGCTCAACAACCCTCATAAAGGGCAACCATTTCTTAACAAGCTCTTCCATCTCCATCTCTTGAGTCACTTTAAAAGAGAGTAGCAATGTTCCATCTTCTTTTTCTTCGACTATTTTCTGAGATGGTAAGAACTTTTTAGCCTTAAAAAATCTAGCTTTACTTACATCAACTTTTACAACTACATCGATAAGGTGTGCTTTAAAATTTGGAGTGTATTTTGACCATGGTGTCTGCATCTGTTTTATGAACTCTTCTATATCGTAGTTAATATGAAATGTGTTAGGAGAGAGTTTAACTCCTTGGATCTGTGAAAGTCTAAAGGTTGTAAAGAGATACTCTTCATTTGTATGTTCACATGCAAGGTAAAAGTTCTCATTCATAAAAACTATTTTATAAGGTTTGACTTCATGCATTTGTAACTCGTTTCCTACCTTGTATTCAACTGTAGTATATCTCTTCCCATTTATGGCTCTTTCAAGCTCCTTAAGTAGTAAAGCATCACTCTTTTTACTCTCATAAGGCTTAGTGATGAACTCATAACACTCTTTAGATTTTTTTATCTTAGCGTTTATGATCTTTTTATCTGCATCGTCTATGTTAAGACTCTCTAATAGATTGTTTCTCTGCGCTATGTTAAAGGTTTGGACCATTAAGGCTATGGTGTCTTTGTCCATGAAGTTATTAAACACTTCTTTGGTAATAGCCTTAAAGCAAGACTTTTCACCTCTACCCCCGTGAATAAGCTCAAAACTATTTGGAAAGTAGTCTTTAATAACTTTTATATCCCTATCAATATTTCTTCTTGACATGGGTACATTCTTTGAGTCATTAAACCATACACTACCTTGTCTCTCATTTTCAGCTTCTTCAATCAATTTATCAATACAAACGATTTTGCCATCATTAAACCTTTTTAAAAGATCCAGTACTCTTGCTTGTGGGTTTGTTGCCATGGTTATTGTCCTTGATTGAATTTAATTGTTAAGTATTATATCTTAGTTCTTAGTCATATTCTGTCTATTTTATTTGTTTATGTAAGAATGTTTTCATTGTTTCTTCATCTTTTGCAACAGCAAAGTATCCAGAACTATGAACAAATTCCATTGTATTGTCTTGTTTTAAGGCACTTCCATTTAACTCAAACGAGCCAAGTCTCTTAGCTGGAACTCTAACCTTCCAGTTATTATCTTGCATATCTTCCCATACCACAGCTTTTATGTTTGGAGTTTCTACTCCGTTAATATAACTTGTCCAATGGGGTGTAAATTTTTCTAGCTCTAAGATTTTTTGATTATTATTAAATATAAATGAGTTATTGACTATGTCTTTTGCATCTTCAAAAGCTTCTTGAGATACCTTCATTGATATTAATATGGTCATGGCAAACTCAACTGCTTTTTTAAACTGTATATCTTGTTCTATTGAAAGTATATCTGTATGATTAAAGCATTTAATTAGTGATGAAAATTCAAATGGCTTAGCTTTTTGTAAACCCACATCATTCATATCTATAAGGTTAACGAGTTTTGATATTTTAGGATAAACTTCACTCAAGCCTATATAATCCCATATAAGCCCCGCAGAACTTTTTCCACCTTTATACTGATGATGGTCAAAATACTTCTTTCCATCAAATTTTTTACCAATATCTATTACCATATCACATTTAGAAAAATCTGTTGTATTATGATTTACTCTTTTTACCTCTATCTCATCATTTGTAAATATTTTTAAAAGAGCTATAGCAGTAACTTCATCTGCATGCATAGTTTTGTTATGTGTTACAATTATTTTTTTCATAATTTCTCCAATTAATTTGTGAAAGTATCATCTTTAAGATAGATATATTTATAACTTCTTTAACTTTTCATATGCTTCATTTATACTTTTTGCTCTGTTTTGTGCATACTCTAGCATATCGTCAGGTAAATTTTTACTTACCAATGTGTCATAATGATATTGACGTATAAGCTTTCTATAATTACTCTTTATTGTTTCAAAATTAGAATGAATATCACATTGTAATATCTCATAATATTTTGATGTACTATTATAATTTGTAGTTTCTTTATTATTATTTCTTTCTTCATAATAAGAATCTTCAATAATTTCAATTAAATTTAATTTTGAATATTGTCCACAGTCACCATAATGTACTTTTGAAATAATACAAGTCAAACCCTCATAAATAGTTTGCCCAACCCAAGATGTATTCTTAGGTATAGATATATAATATTTTCTTCCATCTATTGATACAACAAAATTAGTGTCATGTATCTTATTTACAGTCAAAATATATTCTTTATCATAATCAAGTGGCAATCTTGTTATAGTTGTTTTTTTCATCTTTTCTAACCTTTGAGTTGTTATTCAAAGGAATTATATTAATATAAATAGACATATTTTGTCTATCTAATAAAATTCTACATCATCTATTGTTTTATGAATTAACTCTTTCATTTTCTGACTAATACCCACACTAAATTTTGGTATATATGTATTGATATCCAGGTTGTTAATATCATAATTTTTAAGTAAAAAATAGGTCTTTGTGAATTTTTTTAGCTTTTTTTCTTTATATTTTCTATTAAATCTTCTAAAAAGACTCTTCACAAAACTATCAAGAGAATAGAGCAGCGTTAAATCATCAATTTGTCTAAAAAACTGCATCCATCCATACTCTTTAGCATCATAGACACAACCAGATATTTTTAAATTAAGTTCTTTATATAAATCTTTATCTTTTGCTCCAATATTATTGTAAAACACTCCAATAATTCTATCTCTTAGCTTATCCACAGACTGCTCTCGCACAGATAAAATATTTTCATAAAACTCAAAACCTAAAAATTGAAATTTATCTTTATGAATGGTTCCTGATACAGATTTGTCACTTCCCTCTTTAAACTCATGTACCTCTAAAATCAACTCTTTAGCATCATTAGAGATAGAGGACTTGATAGCTTCAACATCACTTTTATTACACAAAATTAATATATCATCAACATATCTAAAATAGACAAGATTCTTTTTATTATGATACTTTTCATCTAAATCATGCATATAAATTGATGCTAATATATTTGATATTGAAAGCCCTTGTGCAACACCTTTTGTTTCGAGATTGTTTTCTTTACTAGTTCTACGTCCTTTTGAAATAGTTATCTGAGTAAGTGCTTTTTCCAATAAATAGAGTGCCTCATCATCATCTATCTCTTCTCTAACTTTGTCTAATAACAGTGCATGGTCAATATTTGGGTAAAAATTTTTGATATCTACTTTTATGAAACTATCATACTCTTTAGATGCTATTACATTTTTAATAACATGGATTTTTTCATCTACATTATCATGAGTAATTTTACCTTCATATTTTGCTGCTAAAAACTTTTGTAGAGCACTTAATACTAACTTATCTCTATGCGTGGGTATTGATATCATTCTAGGGTTTGAACTTCTACTTTTTAATATTAACTGTTCTTTATATGGAGAAATATTATATGTATGATTCTTGATTTTTCTTTTTATAATAGTTATTTCATCATCAATAATTTCAGAAAACTTATTAGTACTTATACCGTCTGTACCAAGTGTATAGCTATATTGTAATTTACTTTTAAAAGTACTTTTGAGTATTTTTCTTTTTAAATATTTAGTAAATTTCAAATTTTATCCTTTTAGTAGACCTATAAAATCCCTGTCCAACACCTAACAAATTGTTAAGCCTAAAAACTTAAAGTGTAAACACTTAAATTTTCTATTCATTACCTCTTAAAAGAAGTCTATCCATTACTGGATAATAGGTCTAGTAAAATTATAATGGAACAGTTAGACATATTTTGTCTAAGTGTTCTTATTTGTAATAGGTGTTGCAAATGTAGGTATCTTTTTTATGGACTTAATTTCAGATTCTCTTATGGTAGGTTCTAATCTTCGCTCTTTAATCAATAGTCCATTCTTCCATATTCTCTCAAATATATAATTTTCTTTTTTAATATACTCAGTCCCATTTTTAGGAGTGAAATAAGGCTTTATTAAGTATTCACATCAATGAAATAAAAAACTCATGTCCCATTCGGTGCCTTAATGGATTTGCACCCGTTAGCCTGTTAGCTCCTCCTTGTTCCATTTATGACTATAAGTAACATCTTTCTCAGTTATAGGAGTCGTTGAGACGGCTTGCTCTAGAAGTCTTCTAAATACAAGACCTCCCCTCTGTGTTTTGATAATCCACGATTAAATCTGAAAGTAAATTCTTCCAAATAAGATTGCAAGTAATATATTGCAAATACACCTTGGTGTACCGAGTATTCAAAATTATAGTTTACCTTATAGCTCTATGCAAAAAAAACATAAGAAAGATAGATTGACATAATTTAAAAACTTTCTTATATATTTGCCTGTAGCCATATCAGCTTTTTATTCTTTTTAAAATAGATAATCCTTATCCCTCAATTAATCTTGCAACACTGCTAAAGCAGTTTTCACACTTGCCTTTAAGTAGCAAGTCATTATGATCCATACTCCCCTCAAAATCAACAATTTTTACCATCTTTTTACACTTTGTGCAGTAAACATTAGAGAGTAATTTTGCTTTAACATCATCCGGAATTTTATTAAATATTTGCATTGCTTTTTTATCAAACTTTATCATAAACACTCTTTTATTTTTTATTTTTCAATCTCTGCTTATAAAGAGCAGGATTTATATACTTACCGCTGGTATCAGCAGTCCCTGACTCATCTTCTTTGATTACCTTATTTAACTTTGGTTGATATTGTGTAGAGCATTTGAGACTACTTGTAATATCTGAAATCAATCCATCTTTTAGACTGTTTAAAATAAGCATAACGGTCTCTAAATTTTTATCTTCTACTTTTAATTTTATTTCTTGCATTTATTCCTCAATTAATTGGTTTGCATTGCTCTCATAAAAAGCCACAGTATTCATTTTTTAATTATTCCCCAATAAGCCGTTTACGTGCACGATTGAAAATATATTGTGCTTCTTCGGTCGTTAAATCTCTATTACCCACTTTTTGACATAACCCTAAAAAAATAGCATGCAGTTCTTGAGTATTAGGGTTAGAAGATTTTGCATATTTATTCCAAATGCTTAGTTCATGTTTATCATAACAATAGGAGTTATCATAGTTATTACTTTTTCCTAAATTGAGGAGTCTTTTTTTATATGCAAATTTTTTACTTATTGTTGCAAATTGATCTGTTTTTACGGCATATGAAGTCTTGTCCAAATAATCTTTATCAAGTAAAATAGCAACCAGTTTATTCTTTTTATTAAAGACCCCTCCTCCTGACATTCCCTTTTTTACTTCAACATTGATAACAATACTCTCTTTATTATTCTTTGAAATGATTCCCTTAAGCAGAAGATTTTCATACCCTAATATATATACATCTTCTCCCAGTTGCGTTTTTTTTGCCATTTTTACATATGGTATCTCTTTTGTATCGATATAAAGATATGCTAAATCATTTTTTGCAGAGATCTTCCCTACTTTTACGGTATATGATTTATGGTCTTGAGAAAAAACAGTTATTTTTTTATAAGAGTCAATATTGTGATAGGCAGTTACGAGCTTACCGTTAGCACTTATGGCTACTGCTGTGCCATAACCTGTTATGTTGTCCTTTGTAATAACTTTTACAGTATATGTGACAGCCTGTGCAGCTTTGACATTAAATTTATGAAAAGAAGCTGCTATATCAGATGTGGCTGATATTACTCTTTTGGATGCTTGGCTGTACAAAACCTGTAATTTTTCTCTATTTTCTTTTGAATTAATATCTTTGGAATAGATGATGAATTTATTATAATAATCACTTGATGTGGTATTGTTTTCTTTAGCGACTAAACTCAACACAAGCAATCCGATTATAAGCAGATATCTCATCTAAAATCCTGTTTTTTCAAATTATATCATTTTAAAATATTTATAAAGAACAACTGTTCTTTCATTTTTTATTTATCCTGATTCCGCAAGTTTTTTCTACTGTTGCTATTGAGGTTAGATAACTTTTTAATTTATCTTTTTTAGAATAATTATTTGTATTTTTTAGTAAAAATGCTATAGGTTCCTCTTTTGGTCTAAAAATAATCTTGTAAAAGTATTTTGGGATATTGACTCCGTTTTTTATATGCCCTAGTGTTTGACAGCTCCCTGTAATAATATTGACATAGCCATATTTTATAGCCTGAAGTCTTGTGAATCTCTCTATCTTACCCCACATACCTCTATTTAATTTTGGTTTTTGAGGACTTATATTTGACATTAGAAAAGTCTCTTTTTGTAATTTTTTATCATAATTAAACATTGCATTTGGAGCATTATGTCCACGATCATAGCCTGTATGAGAATAGTTTTTTGCATAAGATCTGTATTTTGTTTTAATTTGATAGTCCGGTCTGAATGTCAAACCTTTTCTTTTTAACTTAGGTTTAGTGAGGTCTAGTTTATTTGCCGAATATATTACCATTAACGGTTCTTTCTTTTTATAAGAGTAGCATATATCCATTTTTGTTTTATGTAAGACCTTATCGCATTTAACATCAATATTATAGTTTGGCAGATACTTTGATTGAAAAGCGGAGAGTATGCTTGCCGCAAAGATGCTGGCTATTAATAGTTTTTTTAACATGTTGTTGCATCCTTGTGATGTTTCTATTCCCAAAAGAGTAATCTATTTTATACCATGAGCACACTGTTTATCTAATAAAAAGCATCGCAATATGCAGTTCATCATACCCTATTCCCTCAACTCTTTCTAAAATAGCAGAGAGTTTTACTTCGCCTGCCGGCGTAAAGTTCTCTTCAATGCCCTCTTGTAATATATTCTCTTTGGCTTGTTTGATTTTTTCAATTGGAATATCTGTCGGTTTTAGGTGGTCCATCTTAAAATCTTTCTCTTCTTTACGTATTTTTTTAAGATGATTAACAACAGTTGAGAGTTTCAGATCTCTTTTTTGAGCGATTTCTCTAATTGAGGAGCACTGTAAGGAGAACTCTTTTGTAATAATATGCGTTGGTGTTTTTTTATTTCGTTTTTCTAAACTAGCTGCATTTTTCAGTTTTTGCATAAACTCCTCTTGCACCCTGTTTAATTCTATCTCTGATATCTCTTGTATAAAATTTTTAGATTTTTTTGAAGATGCTCTTATTCGTTTGTCTATATCTAAAATAACCTGGTCTACCTGCAGCGCTTTTTCATTGTAGCCCTTGAGTCTTAATCCGTTTAAGTCAGCTACCCTTGAGAGAGCAACATAGCCCTGCCCTGTTTCAAAAGTTTTAGAGAGATCTATCTCTGCAGAGCTTAGTGTCATCCCCTGTGATTTGTGAACTGTTATTGCCCAGGCTAACTTTAGAGGATATTGTATTACGCTTGCTAGTTCATCTCCCAATTCATTCTCAATCGTCCACTTCTCTTTTTCTACTTCTATCTTTAACTGTTTTGAAATTTGTACTATAGGGGCATCTGTCTCTTTGTTGAATCCTATAACTTTTCCTGTTGTACCATTGACATATTCACCCTCTTTAGAGTTTTTAATAAACATCACCAAGGTATCTTGTTTAAGTTGCAGCGTTGGACTTAAAAGGGAATTACGAAGAATTGTTTCAACATTTTTACTTGTACCTGTTTTAGAGTAATTATAAATATGCAATTCACCTGGAAGTTTTTCAAGCTCTTGCATATTGATAGTGTCAACATCATAATTATGTGTATAAAGCTTTGTTGGTTCATGCTCATCATTTAGCTCTGCATCAATTCTGGAATCTAAGAGTTTTATTGTCTCCTGTGAAATATTCCCTTCTCTGATACTGTCGAGTATTGTTACTAATTGATTCTCTTGAGCTTGTCTGTATTTTTTCACAAGATAACATGTAACAAATTCGGATTCTTTCCAGGATGGGGATTGCCATGCAAATCTTTTATTTGTTGGTTCTTTATGTATTGGTGGGAGCTGAAAAAAATCTCCGGAGAGTATAACCTGTACACCACCAAAGGCTAAAGTATTCTTTTTAAAACCCTGAAGTATTTTATCCATAACTGTAAAGATTGTAGGCGGTACCATTGAGATTTCATCAATGATAAGAACTTGTAAATGTTCAAATCGTTTTTTGAGATAGCTCTTTGTCACTATGTCATAGATATCTTCATCACTAAAACTATTTTTTATTCCTAATGAAAAGAATGAATGGATAGTTTTTCCCTTTAAAAGTGATGCTGCTATTCCAGTAGGCGCTAAAATTATTGGAAATATTTTATTATCTCTTAGATAGTTTATATATTGCTGCAGTATGTAAGTTTTACCGGTCCCTGCACTCCCCGTAAGAAATACATTTTTTCCAGTTTTTAGGATATTTAAAGTGGTTATTTGCATCTACTGAGTATAGGAAAAGATAACTTAATATTCACCATATGGTCTTTATTGTTCTGGCTGTACAAATTGCTTCATTACAAATTTACAAAGAGGATGCTTTTTAGACACAGCTTGTTTTTTATCTTCCCAGTGTATAACAGATTCAATTTCAATATCAATAATTCTGTATCCTTTATTCTCATATTTGGCAATTTCTGCTTCAAATCCTTTAGCCAACTGGGCAATCGAATCTTGTTCTTGAAATACAACACGAGGTTTATTATGGTATTTTTGAACTAGCTTTGCTTTATGCCCAGCAATGATATCTTTACCATTTAACTCTATTGAACTTGTAAAACCTAAATTTATATCTTTTAGACTCATAAGCAGGGTTACTAAATTAGGTTCAGGGTAAACCATAGCATCCTCCTTTACTCTCATTGGTACCTGCTTAGAAAGATCAAAATGTATATCATTAGAAATCATATATAAATTATGTTTGGCACGCGTCATTCCCACATAATATAAACGTCTAAAATAGCTGTTTACTTTGACATTTTGTAGCATCATAATGACATTATCAAACTCTCTTCCTTTTGATTTATGTATTGTTGAAATATTAAAACTCGCTTGCTCTTCAAACATATTCATCTCTAACTCATCAAGAAATTCATTCCAAATAGAGAGTGTAAATATCTCATTCATCTGCATAAAAATTTTAACAACTTTTTCAATATATTTAAAATTTTTCGATGTATGATATTTTGCTTTAATGGTTTGTAATATTTTATAAAGAGTATCTTCATTTATTGTCTCTTCGAGTTGAAGTATTTCATTAAATTCATATATCTCTATAAGGTTTTTTATTTTATATCCCACATTATCCAATAGATATGTCACATCAAAACCTAACTCTTTTAAATGAGAATACAAACTAATCACTTCATTATTGGTATGTGCCAAAAATATGGTAGTTCCCGTAAATTTACTGCTTTTACATATATCTATTGTAGGCTGTATAAGATGCTTGGAAGCTGTGTGAACAAACTCTATGTTTCCTTTATTCTTCGTCTGTGCAATAAGAGGGTTTTGTTTATAGCGCTTATCCACGTTTGAAATATAGATTTGAGCATATTTAATTAAATCTCCATCACTTCTAAAATTATTCAGCAGTTCGTATGTGCTAAATCTGTCATCTTCGCTAAAAAGTGTTTTAAATTTTTCTATATACTCTATACTTGCACCATTTGTGTGTTGCATTATACATTGATCATCATCACCGACAGCAATAATTCTTAAATCTTTAAAAAGGGATTCATATATTGCCTTTATAAATAAAAAACCTTCTTCATTAATATCTTGATACTCATCCAAGACAAGCACCGTTTTAAAAGGCATCTCTATATCTTTATTGATCATTTGGGATGTCGCTTGGGAAATAACACTCTGAAGCAGCGTTTGATTTTTCTCATCTACCTGTCTTGCTGTGAGTTGCAGTGCATAACTATGAAAGGTCGCAATATCAACTTCACCGGCTAAAGAACCTATTAACCCATATAAACGACTTTTAAATTCCATCATTGCAGTTCTTGAATAAGTAAGCATTAAAAACTGCTCAGGCTTAACATCTTCATTAAGAATTAAAGCTGCTATTTTATGCACTAGAACTTTCGTTTTACCGCTTCCAGGACCTGCTAATATCATTATACCTTTAGAAGTTTTATCTTGCATAATCTGTTGCTGTTCATCTGAAAGTTTGCTATAGATCTGTTGTGATTTTTTCTGCGTCAATGGCTGTGAAATTTTTCTTGTGAGCTTATACTTCTTTTTAAATGCTTCATAGCTTAGAATAAAGTAATCTTTCATAAAATCTGCAGCACTCTCCTTATTTTTCAAAAGCCGATGAGAATATTCACCCATAATATGAATCGCTTCTATCTTTTGTTGATAGTGCTTTGCCATACGAACTTTATACTCTTCTTTTGTGTATCTATTTTTTTGATTTACCTTATAAGTTTTATGCAAACTCATAGGAGCATAATATATAAAACGTCCTTGAGATAGTTCAAGAAGTTTCATTTCATGTAGATACAATAGTACTCTTTCAAGCTGTTTAGATGAGCCTTCAAAATCAATACTGTTTTTCAAATCAATAAGAGAAAACTCCTGCTCAAATTTCTTTACCTTTGTTTTTTTGTCAAGAAAATCTGCAAAATAATGAAGAATCAAAACCGCTAATTTATGCTTGAGTTTATTATTTTCTTGAAGAGCTTGCAAATTTGTAATAGCCACATACCAAATATCTTTATGCCTATCAAGTCGATTAAATTGAAATATCTCCTTCGCTCTCCAAAACTTTAAAATCTCCTTGATTTGTGCACTCATATTGTTTTCGTGGGTAATTATTTTTTTTGTAATGAGCATTTCATTGAGTTCTCTTATCCTTACGGTAGTCTCAGATAATGGCTTGAAATAATTAAATAGTGCTCGTTCTATATGAAGAAGTATGTTATATTTTTCAAGAGAATCACGAGAAATAAACAAAGACATATCTTTACTCTCTGTAATGATTTGTAACTCTTTTAAAGTTAACAATGCTTCTGCTACATCCTGTTTGTCATATCCTAGTAAAAGAGCAAGTTCATCAATTTGAACAGCCTGTGGTTTACCTCTGCCGAGTATTGTCTGCAATATTAAAACTAATCTTTGTGCTGTATTATTATCATATCCATTCTCATGGATAGCTTTATGAAGTTTTTCTAAAGAGTTTTGAGCGATAGAATCTCCAAAATATCTTACTCTATTTCTTTTTCTCTCTAAATAACCTTCTCTCTCCAGTTCCAATAATGAAGTCTTTATCTTCATATCATAACCGGTAGCCTTATCTTCAACATCCCAATGCGCATCTTTTGCAATTTCAAGTGTTGTTTTTAACAATGGATTTTGAGAAGAGTTCTTTATCACTCTAAAGACTGCATTTATCTCATCAGAACTTAGTTTTGTGCGATTGAGTGTATTGAAGTGTTTATCTAAATCATTCTCATCAAAAAGTAAAGGGCATTGTGCTGTCAGATTTTGATCCCTTGCTCCCCTGCCCGCTTCTTGTGAATAATTTTCCAAAGATTCAGATGCTTCATAGTGAATTACATTTAAAATATTCGGTTTATCAACACCCATACCAAAAGCAGTTGTAGCCACTACTATATCAATTACATTATTGATATACTCATCTAAAATCTTCATTTTTAGTTCTGTTTCTAATTTAGAGTGAAATGATGCAACATTTTTATTGGTATCGATCCTTAATTGCTCCGCAATTTCATCACAGAGTTTCGTAGAAGATGGAATATAAATAAGTGTTGCACCCTCTCTCTCATTAATCAATTTTAAAAGATTTCTATACTTTTGTTTTTTGTCTTGGACCTCATATGCTTCATATTCCAAATTCTCTCTTTGAGGCATCGCCAAATATTTTCCTAATTGAATATCAAGTGATTTATCAATATAACTTTCAATATCATTAATTACATTTGGTTTCGCGGTTGCAGTAAAGCACGAAACAGGAATATGCGACTGAAATGTTTTTTCTTCAAGCAAATCACTGATAAATTCTCCAATATAAAAATAATCATGTCTAAAATCATTTCCCCACGTTGAGAGACAATGTGCTTCATCAATCACAAAACGCTCGATAACACGATTTTTAAGCATTGAAAAAATAGCATTAGAACGTAAGCTCTCCGGAGCTAAATATAAAATATCAGCATCACCATTCACAACCTTGTCAATCGCATTTGCTCTCTCTAAAGGTGTTAAAAAACCGCTTATTGCAACAGCAGTAAAATTAGCCACTTGTTTTTGGAAACTCTCTATATGATCTTTAATAAGTGCTTGAAGAGGAGATATAACTACAGTTAAAGATTTATACGCTTTTGCTTTTATGAGAGCCGGCAACCAAAAGGTAAAGGTTTTTCCCCCTCCTGTTGGCAAAACTGCTATAAAAGATTCATCTTTGAGTGAAGCCTCAACAATTTCTCGCTGTGAAATTTCGTCTCCTACAAAAAGTGTAGCACCCCCAAGCCTTTGAAAACTTCTAAAACTCCCAAAACCAAAAGTATCCTCCGAAAAACTCTTTAAATTATTGCAACTTTCCTCTACATTAAAACAGAGTTTTGCTTGTATATTTGAAATCTCAGGATAATCAAACAGTATTTTAGGAGGATGTGCTTTAATCTCTGTAACAGGTGTTAAGAGTGCCAAAATATATGCTAATTCAATTTTATGATTAAGCATAATATCTTTTATGGCACTTTTATTAACTATAACAGTTTCATACAATACTGTAATTGTTTTTTCTAAAAGTTCTGGTACTAGTTCTTGTAATTTTAACTCTTTTTCAAAATAATCAAAAAACCCGATAAACTCTTCTTCTTTATGCAGTAAGGAATAAAATATTATCTGCTGTTTTTTTGGAATTGTTCTAAATTTATTTACTGTTTTTTGAAAAAGTGATCTTGTTAATTTGGAATCTTCTACAGGATCATTATAAAAATTATCTTCATCTTTATATTTTTTAGGAAGATTATGAAATGTTTTTTCATTAAATAATAGAAGTGAGACCGGCAGTGTATCAATAATTGTGTATTTTTCTAATTCACTCTTTAAACTGGTTTGTTCTAATAATACCTTATCAAAATGTACAATATTATGTCCAGCAATATAATCTGGATTTTGTGTAATAAGAAATTTCTTTACCTCTTCGATGGAACTTGTTTTTAAAGTTTGAGAATCTTGTACCATACCTATCTCTTTAATAACACCATCTAAAGAAGCTTCAATATCCAAATATACAACTGAGTGCAAAAATATACTTCCTTTTTATCTCTTATTATCCCGTTAAATATATAATATCTAAAACATATATTTTTAAAAATATTTTCGCATATATTAATGCATAAAATATAATTTTTGTTTATTATCAACAGTTATTAAAAAGACTATACTTCTAAATTCTAAGAAACTAATACAAGATAATTTATTTTCAAAAAAATAAATATAATAAGAATTATGAAAATAAATATTAATTAATATTACATATAATAACCTCTCTTCATATCTTCAATATAACAATCAATTTTATCATTCCAATACTGGATATAAGCTTCATACTGCTCTATACTCATAAGATACTCTGCCAACTGTTCTCCCTTGAGTTTATAAGACTCGATATAACATAATCCATCATCATACGCTCTTTTAATGCGATGATGTCCATCTATTATTTCATATTTGTTTATTCTGATTTCTGCTTGAATTATTGGTAGACGTACATCTACATTTTGCAAATGTGATTCAGTGATTATCCCAAAATCTAAACCATGCTCTTTAAACCAATGTTGTATATCTATTGTCTCTTTTTCAATTGTCAGTTTGTTTGAGTTTATATCCTTGATAATGCTAGAAATATTAAATTGAAAAAAAATTCCGTTATGATAAACTTCTTCTGCTTCTTTTGCTATAGGTTGAAATGATTTATTCAATTTCATTTTTCGTTTCTTTAGAGATACCATTTAATCTTCCTCTCTGAAAGCACTTGGACGCAAACTTTTAAATAACTTTACTAGTACACCACTAATAATCCCGCCACCAGGAAGTATCCACAGAGTTGAGAGAAAGGTCATCTTTCCAATATCACCCACCTGCTGGGTAGCTTTTTTATACTCTTTATTTTTTATATGTTTTGGGATATCTTTCGTCTCTTCATACTCTCGTTTTAAGCCATGTCCCATCTTTTTAGAAAACTTTTTTAATTTATGAATCATTTCTTATCCAAAGAGTTTGCCAAAAAATCCACCTTTGTCTAAAGCTTTATCTATCATTTTTATGTATCCATCAATATTCAACAGTCCTACTTCAGCTCTTTTTACCATTTTATCTTTTCCTATGACAACACTAAGCGGTACGCTTTGCACCATAAACTTTTTGGCAAGTTTTGGATTTTTTGTGACATTTATTTTTGCTATGACGACATCTGTATCTTGATAATGTTCTTGTAATTTTGGAAGAAAAGTCAACAAAGTTTGACATGGCCCACATGTAGGACTATAAAAATCTATAAAGACAACACTCTTTGTCTCCTCTATAAAACTACTGTAGTTAGTATCTGAAAGTTCTACAACAGCTTGCATTTTTAACACCTTCTTTTTTTGTAATATTATAACGAACTATTTTAACACCCTTATTCTCTTTGCTTTTATCTCTCCTCAATATGGGAAATTTAGAGTTTTTGACTTATAATTAAACAAATATAGCAATAATATTTACTTAAAAATAAAACTAATGTTTGATAAAATCTTACAAAGTTTAAATCCATAAAAGAGTAACTAATGAGCAAGAGAATTGATATTACAGGACAAACATTTGCCAACGTGCTCGTTTTAGAGTATATCGAAACAAGAAATACCCATGCAATATATAAATGTCAGTGTAAGATTTGTAATTCACTGATGATCGCTTCTTATAGTAATTTAAAAAGTGCTAACACAAAAAGCTGTGCCTCTTGTGGCCAAAAAACACATGGAAAATCAAAGCATCCTTTGTATCACAGATGGCAGGCATTAAAAATAAGAAATATTTTATGTGATGAATGGAAAGATCCTACTAAATTTATCTCTGATGTTGAGAAAACTTTTTTAAAAAAATATTCCCTAAGAAGAATTGATAACTCTAAACCTCACTCTCCGACAAACAGTTTTTGGACAAAACCCAGAACTAATCATTATGAAAAAAGTGAAAGAATTTATTTTATATAAGCAATACATCTAATAATTAAATAAAAAAACTTCTTTGACATAAAGACTCAGTATTTTATACCCTCGATATGGGAAATTTAAAGATTTAGAGTTTTAATTTTATAACAACCAAAAATTAATAAATACTTTCTATCCCGCTCCCTTTTTCTACATGCTCTTGCAACTTTTCATAAAGCAACATTGCCACTCTACAGCTTGCAAGTGTCACACCATATGATTGAGAATTAAGCTGTCTAAAAATATCCTCATTGAGTCCATATATCTTTGAAAAATTTTGAACATCTAACCTATAGAGATTATGAATAACAGTATTAGCGTAGATTGCAGTACCATTTACATCTTTCATAACATGTTCCCATGCTGCTACTGCATAAGCACTTGCTCGGATAAAGAGAGAACATTTAAGAGAATAACTTTTTTTCTTAGCATTTTTTACTTCATTAATCTGTTTATGAAAATTATTATGTTTTTGGATCAGACGATTATATATTTTTGCATTTACACCAATTTGCTCTATCCTGCTCCATTCATCTAATAATGCCAACATAAACATTGCTGTTGCATATGTTTTTATAAGCGCATGTTGTTGCATCTCTTGCATCTATTGTTTGCTCATAGTTCTAATTTTTTAATCCTGTTAAATATTTTTAAAATTATATCAAGTCTATACAAACGCGATAATCACTGAAAGCGAACTATTTTAACATCCTACCCTTTTACACAAATCCATTGTATAATACACTCCTCAATATGGGAAATAAAGATGACACAACAAGAAAGACAAGAACTTAAATCAATCATTCAAACACAAATAGCAGTACTTACAGCTAAAATTACAACTATTCAAAACCTACTGCAACCAATAAAAAAAGATTGCGCGCTTGATAATACAGCACATCAAAGCCTCAACATTCAAAGAAATGAAGTTGCCACAATAAAGCTCAATAAATTAAATGCTGCCTATTTACGAATAGACACTGATGAGTATGGTATCTGCAAGGAGTGTGAAGAGGATATCAATATTGCACACTTAAAACTAATACTAGAATCTGGATACTGCATTCCATGTATGAATGAACTCGGACCCTAAACAGTGTTTATTAAAAGACTCGAACGCTTCTTTCTTGCAATTATTATTGTAGCTGGAGCTGTGCTCGGATTAAACTATTACAACAGCTACTCCTTTAGATATAACCCTCTTCCAAAAGCATATCTTGAAAAAATCAAATACAAAGAAAAAGATGTTGTAAATCATATGCAAAAGAACTTTGGCTTTCAAAAAAGATTCCCACTTGTTATTACAAATAAAATACCAGGCAGACTCTATGGTCTAACATCCTATGAAAATGGAAAAATAACAATCTATCTCAATAAAAAAGTAATGCAAGAGAGTATGAGTTATATGATTGAAAGTGTTATACCGCATGAATATGCACATGCCCTACTCTTCTACCTTCATAAAAACTCTTCTCAAAAAAATGGACATTCCAAACTTTGGAAAAGCACCTGTATTAAGCTTGGTGGTAAAGATTGCAGGAAGTATGTCAATCAACATAAAGTTATCATGTCAAAAATGCCCTTTAAAGATTTTTAAGATGATAAATGACGAATTTGAAGAAGATATTGAGCCACCTTGGTTAACTAAACAAAAAGAAGATGCAAAAATTGCTGAAAAGCGCTATAACAAAGATGAAAAGACTACCTATATAGAAGGCGACCAAGTAGGAAATTTTTTATTTGTTCGATACAATAAAGCTAAAAATCGAGCCACTTTTCAATGTCAAGAGTGTAATCGGATGTTTACCTATAATATCTATGCAATAAAGAATAAAAAACGCTGTAAATGGTATAAGTTTCATGATAGCACTACAAGAAAGCTCTAATGAGTTTCTAGTCATTACTCATATACAAAAAAAATACCCTCCTCTTGGTTTGGCACTTCCTGGCGGATTTGTAGAAGATATATGTAAAGGATGTAATACATGCTTTAAACCCTTCCCTCTAACGGTAAAATTTTTATTTTAAGCACTATCATCAAGTAAGTCTATATAAACTCCTTGACATCTTTTTTAAATGCTGACTCGCTCTTTTGAAGCTTTTAGCATCTTTTTCTAACTTTGCTGCAACATAATCAAATGTCTGATACCCATTGTAAACTCTTCACCAAATTTTGCATTTTTATTTCATTTTAAATATATTATCTCTTTTAATTCTATCAAACTCATTGCAAAAAAACGTAGTCATTTAATACTACCCAGCCCTATTCTCCTATAATAGTTATAATTAAGACACGGCTATTTGCATAATCTCTATGCTCACCTAGATATATTCCCTGCCAAGTTCCAAGATTTAGCTTTGTATCTGTTATGGGGATAGTAAGAGACTGTCCAAGTAGTGAACTTTTAATATGTGCTGGCATATCATCTGTACCCTCATAAGTATGTGTATAATATGACTTCCTATCTACATTATCACTAAAAAAGTTTTCCATATCATCTCTCACACTTGGATCTACATTTTCATTGATGGTAAGTGAAGCTGATGTATGTTGAATAAATATATTAATTGTACCTGTAGTAACTTTAAAGTTTTGTAAGACTGATTCTATCTGGCTTGTAATAAGGTGAAAGCCTCTTTTATATGGTTTTAAATTGAGCGATGTCTGAAAAACTTTCATTTTAAATTTTAGATTTTCTCCCTATTTCTCTTTTTCAAAATACTCTTTGCAAATGAGGAAAATTTAACACCCTACTCTTTTCCAATATTCTAAAAATCATCTGGCATTCCAAATGGTATCTTTGCTTCCTCATAAGTTGTCTCAATAATTTTGATACTCTTAGGAAAAAGTTCTCTCTCTACACTAAAACTTTCTAAAATATTACTAATTCCATAATTATCTTTAGTTAATTTAATAACTCGTTTATTGCTCTCTTTGATATTTCCATCTTTATCTTTTATTTTATCTATCTCATAAACAGTTCTTACAGCATCTACAAATGCACTGGCTCCTCTACTCTGTGTAGTGTTTTTAGTACTATGGTGAATAAATATAATTGTTTTATTCTCTCTATTTGCCCATTCAGTAAAAAGTTGCATAAATCTTCTTGCACTAGAGTTATTGTTTTCATCAGTGCCATAAAATGCTATTAGCGGATCTAGTATTATTAAATCATATTCTTGGAGTTTTACTTTAAAATGGGAGAAGAGGGGAGACACTTCTACCTTTCTCTGATCATCATAAAGAAATTGAATAGTAGGAGAGTCACTAATATCTATTTTAGACTTAATAGAACTGTCTGTTAGTTTTAAAACTTTATCAAATACTTTATTAAATCTATTTTTACTAATCTCTTTTGGATCTTCACTCAACCAAAGAAATGCTTTTTTAATTTTACCTTCTTGTATAGCACGTATTGCTAATTGCTGTACAAACCAACTTTTACCAGTTCCTCCTGGTGCTGTAACTAATGAGACAGTTCGTATTGGAATAGGGAGCCACGATTTACAAATAAACTCTACCTCTTTGTCTTGAATATCTTGAATATTTTGAATATCAAAAATATCCAATTGTGTAGAAGAAGTGAGAGCTTCTGTTAAATTTGCAACTTTTGCCTGAATTTCCAAACCTGTAGAATTTTCTTGCAAAGACTTATGTATATCAATTGCAAGAGATTGCACATCTCTTTTAATAGAATAATCTTGCAGTATTTCTATATAGTCATCAAGTCTATTAATAGGATTCTTAGAAATAATATAAATTAAATCATTCTCATACTCTTTACCTAGTTTATTTCTAATAATTTCCTCATCAATAATTTTATCTGAGTTATATAAGTTGCGAACTATTTGCATGATTTTTATATGAAAAGGTAAAAAGAAAATTTTATTATTAAGCTTAGAAATATATTTATCAAGCAGGGCAGGGTTGTATATTATGCTAGATATAACAGTTGCTTCTATGTTTGTGTCGTATGTTTGTTCTTGCATTTATATATATTCACTTATGTTATTGTTTTTGTATTATATCTTATTAATTACAAAATACAAATTTTTAAAATATGTTCATGGAATAATTTGCAAATTCAACTTTATTTGACTATACTTTCTAAAATATGTTCATGGACATAATATTAAAAAATTAAGGTCAATTAAAATGATTATTGCTGTATCACACCAAAAAGGTGGTGTTGGAAAAAGTACACTAGCATACAATTTATCTGTAGAATTCAGTAAAAAATACTATGTTAATGTCGTTGATTTAGATGTGCAACAAACGATTACAGCTTGTAATGTAATTAGAAGTAAGTTTGGACAAAAAAAGTTAAATATTTTACATTTTGAAGACAAAAAAGATTTTATTGAATTTCTCAATAATGAGGATGAAGAAAATTTAACTATAATTGATACTGGAGGTTTTGATAGTGGATTAAATAGAGTAGCAATGTATGCGGCTGATTTAATCATAACACCTGTATCTACTGAATTTTTAGAAGTTATCGGCTTGGAAAAATATAAAAAAATCATTAAAGAAGTCTCTAAAAAAGTTGGTAAAAATATTAAAACTCATGTCGTCTTAAATAAAATTCATCATTCCCAACAAAATTTTGGAGATATTCAAGAATTTATTAATAAATCATCAAATCAATTTACTCTGATGAATAGTGTTTTAAGACGTAGATCAGATTTTTCAATTTCTTTATCCCATGGTTTTAGTGTTTGCGAATTTGATAAAAATTCTGATTCATCTAAAGAGATAAAAAAATTAATTACAGAAATATCAAAAATTTTAAATTTGAAAAAAAATATTAGAAAATCAAAAGGGAAAAAATAATATGGCTAAGAGAAAAAAAGTAGATTTTAATTTAGCAAGTGAAATTTTTGAAGATGCAAGTTTAACAGACTCTTTTCAAACTAGAGTAGAGGAAAAAACATCTGTGCCAATTTCCTCACTCAAAGCAAATCCTCATCAACCTCGTATAGAAATGGAAAAAGATGCTATTGAAGAACTTGCAAATTCTATTATAGAAAATGGATTATTACAACCTATTACAGTTCTAGAAAATGAAGACCACTCATATACCATAGTATTTGGGCATAGAAGAGTTGCTGCATATGAATTTTTAAATAAAAAAACAATAGAAGCAAATATTTTAACTTCATTAGAAAATAAAAGCTTAGTAATTTCTCCAATTGTTGAAAATTTACAAAGAAAAGACATGGAACCAATTGAAACTGCAATGGCATTAAATAGAGTTTTAAAAATGGGTATTATGAAAACTCAAAATGACTTATCTAAATCCTTAGGTATATCTCAAGGTAGAATTTCAAAACTTTTATCTATACTCAAACTATCAGATGATGTTCTTTCTCAAGTCATGAAAACTTCTTATAAAGATGTTACCGTTTTAGCAGCAATTAACAAAATAGATAAAGACAAACAATATCAATTATTTGAATCAATTAAAATTTTACCTAGAGAAGAAGCACTAAAAAAAATCAAAGCTTTTACCAATAAAAAACAAATTTCTGTGAAACGTATTGTACATTCAAATAATAATATTAAAATTAATACAAAAGGTGTTTCAAAAGAGACAAAAGAACAAGTTTTATCCTACATTCATCAAATCGAGTTATTATTAAATAAAGAGGAAAATTATGAATAAAAATAAACCTGTTCAAAAAAGTTTATTTGAAAGTGTTGAAGATAAAATTAAATATTCTACAAGCAGTGTAGAAGAGTTAAGAGTACCAATATATGCTCCTGTAAAACAATTACCTCCTCAATCAATTGCTGCTAAAGATTTTAAAAAAAATAATAATGTACGAATTATTGAAACAAAATGGGGACATGTTGAAATAAGAAATAGATTATTAACTCAAACCCATAAAGATATTATGGATTTAATTTTTACATATAAGAAAAAATTAAAAAGATTAGATGATGGTACTATTGCTTTATATTTTTCTCAATCAGAAATATCTAAATTTTATAATAATACAGAAGATGATTCAACTACAGCTAAAAGTAAAAACTTAAAATGGTTTCGTCAAAAATTAGATGAAATATCAGATTGTAGAATACAGTACAAAGATAAAAATGGTAATGAAATAGATTTTCGTATTATTTTGAAAAAAGCTTTTTCTTCTAAAGAAAATCTTTATGGTATTGTGCTTGATCCAAATTATGTAGAATTTTATGAAAAAGGGTTAAGTGTAAATTACTCAAGTAAAATTCCTGATTTAATTTCCGTTGATTCTCCTTTAGTTAAATCCATAATACGTTTTTTCTTTACTCATAAAGCTATTAATTTATCTTTGGAAAATATATTAGTTACTGTAGGATTTCCGTTACCAGCAAGTACAAGAACTTTACAGACTGCAAAAAAAACACTTCGGGAACACGTAGATGTTTTTAAACAGTTTGATATTGTATATGATCCAAAAAAAGAAATTTTTTACTACAAAGGAACTAAAGAAGTTTTTATTAATATGCCTATAACTAGTAAAACAGAGCAATTACCTGAATTTAGAGATTAATAGATGTATCAGAAAAATACATCTATTACATAGATATATTTTCTATATAATATATCTATAATATCTACAATAAGGTGTTATAGTACTTCGTTTAAGGTACTAAAATACTTCGTCAATAGTGTTAAAGTACTTCGTCAAGGTGTTAAAGTATTTCGTAAATAGTATTAAAGTACTTCGCATATTTATGTGTAAAACATACTATTATGACTCAAATGGTATTAAAATACTTCGTTCTATATCATACTAGAGTAATCTATAGTAATTTTCTTATCTATTCCACATGGTGTTAAAGTACTTCGTCAAGGTGTTAAAGTATTTCGTAAATAGTATTAAAATACTTCGTTCTATTTCATACTAGAGTAATCTATAGTAATTTTCTTATCTATTCCACATGGTGTTAAAGTACTTCGTTTAATGTATTAGAATATTTCGTAAAGAGTATTAAAATACTTCGCATATTTATGTACAACAGATACTTTTATGACTCAAAAGAGTATTAAAATACTTCGTTTTATATTATATCAGTGCATCTACAGAAATATCGATAACTATTTTTAAGGGTATTAAAGTACTTCGTTTAAGGTACTAGAATACTTCGTCAAGGTGTTAAAGTATTTTGTAAATAGTATTAAAGTACTTTGCATATTTATGTACAACAGATACTTTTATGACTCAAAAGAGTATTAAAATACTTCGTTCTATTTCATACTAGAGTAATCTATAGTAATTTTCTTATCTATTCCACATGGTGTTAAAGTACTTCGTATTTGTTGTCTAGGGTATTATTTATTTGATAGTATAGTTTCTTGCAGTTCAACTAATTTAATAATTTTTTCTTTATCTAAATTGTTTATTTTGCAAAGAGTTCCCAGCCTAACAACTTCTAAAAGTTCTGGAAATCTACTTT
>Ga0256828_1000124_pt1 | contig 51691 bp, 75 predicted proteins | sample CV88metaG_FD_185993 | JGI IMG/M metagenome (GOLD analysis project Ga0256828, IMG submission 185993) | Hydrothermal vent microbial communities from East Pacific Rise, Pacific Ocean - CV88 | ecosystem: Environmental > Aquatic > Marine > Hydrothermal vents | place: Pacific Ocean: East Pacific Rise...
AATTTGATAAAGCTTCAGAATAAATGTCAGAAATAATTGAATATGACTCTGAGTCAAAATTTAATTCTTTATTAAATTTAAAATGGTTTATTTTAATTGGGAATAAAAAGCTAAAATCTTTTTTTGTAGCTTGAAGTTCTTTTTTATATTTTTGAAATGTAGTAATCATAAGATATCCTTTAAGGTTTATTTCTAAGAAAAGAAACAAACCTATAGATTAGGTTTGAATCCCTAATCTTAGGATAAGCATATTATTACATAAATAAACTTAAATATTATTTAAAGTATTATTTTTTAGTATAGATTGAAAAATAAACTTAAAAATGAAATAAAAAATCCATATGGTAAATATTTTAGTAATTCTGCTGTTTCTGGATTTGTAGGCATACTTCTTATTCGCAACTCCAGCAGCAAAAAATAAAAGTTTTAAAACTTTATCTTCATTTTTTGACATACAAAATTCTTATTTTTAAGATTAAAAGAAATACTCTTAAGTTAATATTATTACATAACACACTTTAATTTATTATTAAATAATCATAATACAAAATAATTCATTATTATAAATAATAAAAACATAAAAATTCCAGTTAAACCAAAATCTCCATAACCATTTCTCATAATATTTTCCTTTTAACCAACAGCTGTCATTAAAACAGTATTTAATGCTCTTTGATCATAATCATTATCACTTGAAGTTACTGAAAATTTTGAATTATTTGAATCTTCAATATTACAATTTTTAAAAGAAATATTTTCAGCTAATATCTTTTTTTTATTTCTTTCATAATCTAATTTATTCTTTTTATCTTGAATTTCTTTTTCTTTTATTAATAAATTATAAAAATCTCTATAAGAAATATTCTTCTCTTTTTGACAAGAAACACTTAAATGTAAACAAAATTCTTTATAAAAATTAAAATAATTAAATCTTATTTTTAACAATCTTGAACTTTTTTCAATTTCATAAATTCTCATAACAATTAATCTTTTTAAAATATCATTAGAACTACCAATATAAACATTATATCTACCATTTAAGTTTTTAACTTTTATCATATGACAATCTATTTGACCAAAATAATTTCGTTCTTTAAATAAATCATTATCTGTTTTAAAAGATTTTAATAATTCTTTAATATTTGATATATTTTTATATAAAAAATATTTTAAATATAATTTTTTAAACATTTATAAACCTTCAAATTCTTTTAACATACTATCTGGGATTTTACAAACTTCCCCAAAGGGTATAAAACAATCATGCATACTATTAGTTTCTGTATCAATATGATTGATTTCTTCTATATCCTTAAACCCAAAACTTTCTCTAATATAATAGAATTTATTGTTTTTCCATAAGGCTAAATCAGCATTTCTACAATCACCGAAATAAAAAGAATTCTCTTTTAATTCAGCTAAATTTAATTTTTTAAAATTATTGGGTTCTAATATTTTAAGATACTCTTCATACAAAATCATATTTTATGATATTTAAATAAAGCTTAAAGCTTTATTAAATTGAGCCCCAAAAGGGAAATAGAACTAATCTATTTTATGCTCAATAATATCTTCAGGAGAAGTTTTTTCATTCAATACTTTTTCAATACTTTTAGTTTCTTTTTCTCCCTCTTTATCTTCAGTTAATTTACTTTTTAACCAAATAACAAAAGTTAAAATAAACCAAAAAATAATTAAAAATTGTGTATTTGAAGATAAATCAGACCAATTATTTGCTTCAGGAGAAATCATATTAATAATAGTATTAACAAGAACAATCCATACAATAGTCATTATAATAACATAAGTTGCAGAGCCTCCAACTATTCCAATTAAAGTAGTTTTTTGTTTAATTGATAAACTACGTTCTTTTGAAACAATATAAGACATAAAAAAGATAAATAAATAAAGAAAAGCTAAAATAATAGCTATTCCATAATACATAATACGAACCCATTCAAATCCGTTTATTAAATTAGCACCAAATGTACCACCTTCAAGTAGAAACCCTATAATTAACAAAATATAAGAAAACATAAAAATCCTTTAAGTGTAAATTTAATCTATTAAAAAATAGAATTGTTACGTAATAGTATTCATATTAAAATGGATTTAATGAGTTTACAAAATAGAGAAATTAAAAAACTAAAATTTTTTTCATACTAAATAGTATATATTTAGGGCGTTTAACCCTAAATATATTATTCTCTTTAAAGTTCTTCTTCCTTTAAAGATTTAATGAACTCAAATAGCTCCTCTATGGCTTTATGTTCATTTTCTTTTGGGAAAACACTAATAACTTTGTATGCAGAATTTCTTTCTGTGTCATTTTCTTTATAAGAAGTAAAAATAACACTACCTACCTTTAAAGCACCTGAAAGCATATCTGCTTTTTTTGCTTCAATAACTTCTCCATTTTCTTTTAATGGAAAATACATTTTTTTTGCTAACCACATACTATATCCTTTAAAATATATTTATCTTTAGTAAAAAGATTTATTTGTAATATGCAAGAGTTTAAATAATTACTTTATTTTCTTCTGGATATTTTAAATTATTAAAATCTATAAAGATAATAATAAAGAAGTCAATTAAGACTTCTTCATTATTTTTAGACCTTTTGAAATAAAAAGGTGCTTATGAGAATCAAGATAGCTTTCATTATCTTTACCATATAAAAAATCGATTGTATAATTCAAGCAAGTAATCAAATGAGCATTTTTATCAATTGCTGATTGAATTAAGTTTGAACCCTTTCGATTTTTTAGACTTTTGAATAAGCGCTTAGAATCATACTGATAAGAGTTTCTTTCGTTTCTTTCAGAAATTACCTTCTTTACAAAACTTTTTTTAATAAGCTTATAAAATGGAACTATTTTAAAAGACGAAGAAAGTTCTTTATCTTTAATAAAATCTTCTTTTTTCTCAGTAATAACCATTAATTCACCCGTTCTCATGTCTTTGAATGGAATAAAAACTAATGGTAATTTTAAGTATGCCCCAGTTCTACTACCCTGATAGGAATAACCTAAACTTCTCATATGTTCTAAATAAATATATTTAACTTCAGGATCGTGAATTTCGACTACTTTATTTTTGATTTTTTTAAACATTGTATATCCTTTGTATGTAAAAATTTTTAGAAATTAATCTAAATTAAATTGTAATATGAACTTTATTGAGTATTAATAATATTAAAAAATATAAATTTACTTAAAAAAGGATATGGTATGCACGAGCTAACAAGAAAAAATCATAAAGAGTTTATTAAAAGAACTGGAATTGAACCTAAAGAATATTGGGATCGATTTAAATCATTTCAAGAAATGGACAGTTGAGAAAATTGGTTTTATTATATAATTAACCAAGAATTATGGAATGGATTTTTAGGTTATTTAAAAGACAAAATTACAGTAACGAAAAAAGTAGAAGATTATTTTACGGAAGAGATTAATAAAGCTTTTAAAGCAATTGAATTTTATACTTCAAATTGGTAAGATAGTGTTAAAACACTATCTTATTTCTATTTAAAAATGTTTTTATAATTTCTGAAACTTAAATTTAACTTAAATTATGTAGATAGGTAGATAAATTTCAACAATTATCTTTAAATTTTTTCAAAATTATGGACTTATCTACATTTTTAACATATAAAGAGTGATTAAAATAAAAACTTCTTTTTACTTTTTAGGTATTAAAAATATCTAATATCAATATCTTTTTTCTTATATTCGTCAAAAATATCTGAAATAAATTCTTTTACTTCAGCTTTAGAATAATTTGTTAAGATATTATCTTCATGAATACCACTTTTAAATATACTAGAAAAAGTAATAGTATATTTTTTATCATAATCATTTTTTTTCTATATCATATACTGTTTTACCTTTAACAGTTAAAGTCGCAACTTTATCCTTATGTACTTTTTTAAGAATTTTTTTGATTTTTTTATTCATATGAATAATTCCTTTTAAATTTTAATCTATATATATTATTAAATAATTAATTTATATATATCTTCTGTATGATTAATATCAATTATATCATGACTTTTTCCATGGCCTATATATAAAGATTCACCCTCTTCAAGCTCTTTAAAAATTTCTACAGCTTTATTTTTCAATTTATCAATATCTGTTAAAGGATAATAATCAATTACTCTAATAAGGCCTTCTTCTGCAATAAAAATTACATAACTATTTTTATATTTTGGTTTTCTAATCAAATCATACATTTTTTTGAAAATCCTTAATTTTTATATATGTTTCAGCTTCTGAAAGAATATAATTAATCTCTTCTTCTGAAAATCCTTCTCCTTCAAGTAACTCTCTAGGATTTTGATCAGAATTATCAGAAAATTCTTCAATAATTCTTAATGCTAATGAAAAATTAAATAAATTATTATCATAAAACATATTAATCTCTTCTTCAGATAAACCTTCACCTCTCATAAATTCTTGAGCAGAAAACATAGTTGATTCTTCTAAAGAATTTACAACAAATCTTAAAATATCCATTTTTTCACCATTATTAATCATAATGTCTCCTTTTTAATTAAATATATTATATATAAAACGTGGTTAAAAAAGACTTAAATACACAAGCTATTTTCTTAAATATTCAATTTGATTTTTATAAAAAAGACTACGGGCACATTTGAAATGTTTGATATATATACAAAGAACATTAAATAGTTATTTGAATAAATAAAAAAACGAAACTTCAAGGTATTTAAAGAGGTATAAAACCTCTTTAGCTCAGCTCTTAGTTAATTTCTTATTTAACAAAAAGCTCTTTATAAAACTCTCCGTTTAAATCTTTCGAAGCTAAATAAGTCTTAAAATATTTACTTTCTATATCTTTTTTTTCAGGAACTATATATTCTATATTAAATACATATTTTTTATTTTTCAGCCAATTATTGTAATGATAACATTCGTTATATTTATTACAAGATTCATTAACGGCATAATCAAAAAATGGTTCAAGTTCGTCTATTTGACTTAAGTCATTTTTTAATATTGTTTTTAATCCTAAGCTATGGGCATATTTTGCTAAATTTTTATTGAAGTTTAATTGTTCATTATATGAAAGATAAAAGCCTGTTCTATTTGTGTATCCGTCAATATTATCAAAATCGACGCCGTAACACCCTTTTTGCTTAGCTAATTTTATTCTTTTTTTCATTATTTCCATAACGTCTTTATTGCCGATATCTAACCAGCACTCTCCAGGCCAATTATCCAAGTAGCTACCTATTGCTTCTTCTGGAAACTCTTTTGAATCTTCTCTCCAATTTTCCCAAGTACCAGCGCTCATATAGCAGAAAACCTTTACATTTCTTTTTCTTAGAGACTCGATTTCTCTTTTTGTACTATCTTCAAGATCAATGGTGATCATATTGTATTTTATATTTTTAGGATATTTGTTTATATCATTTGTGTCTTTGTTTAAAAAATAAAACATTTCTGGCTGTTCTGCAAAAAGAGTTAATGACATACTCAATAATAATATCTGTTTCTTCAAATCTAACACCTCTATTGTTGTTTTGTATGGGTTATTATACAAAACATATTTGAAAATAGTAGATTAAAAAGAATATAAAATTAATTAAATTTATAATATTTTTTTAAGTCATTATTGATTTCAAGATAATATGTTGCTCTTGTTACGGCAACATATAGTAAATTTAACTCTTCTATTGAAGCATTTTGTATGGGTATAAAGTCATTTTCTATTTTAGTATACAAAAATTCAAGTCCTTTTGACTTGTGTGCTGTAACTAATACATGTTCAGCGTTTTTGTAAGAGGCTTTTTTAAACTCTTTAATATAATCTCTAAGAGAAGGCCCAAAAGACTCAATAAGCTTAACAATAAACTTAAATTCCGGAATAATAGACGAAACACCTTTTAACTCATAAAAGTTCTTAAATGTTTCCATATACTTATCTTTAACAATGGGTTTGTTTTCATATAAGTTTAATGCATTCTCCAATCTTGAAAATATATTTTCAGCACCAATGATATAAACCTCTTTACCTGATTCGATTAACTCAACTGCTTTTAAGAAAAGAGCTGTATTTGTTCTAAATATATGTGTTTTTTGTATGTTTTCAAAAGAAGAATCTGAAAAAACTTCCGAATCAACATTAGCGAAACCTTTTAATTTTTCTTTTGATTTCTTCTGTTCCAAAATAATATTTGCAACGTCTGCTATTTTTTGCCCAAATCTAAAACTTTGAGTTAATTTATATCTTGTTTTAATATTATTAAAAATATTGACAGTTCCTCTAAACGCATATATTTGCTGATTTATATCTCCTACAAAGATTTTTGTTGGTTTATCTTGTTGATTTATGATATCGATCATAACAGCAGATAGATCTTGGGCTTCGTCTATCAATATAATGTCATATTTAGATAAATCTGGCTTACTCAATTGATACATTTTTAGATATGCGTCATGCGTTAGGTCTATCTCTTTATTTATCATTTTATTCCAGATTAATTCAGCATAATCTACCAATGGCGAATTCAACTTTAAAATAGAATCTAAATCTGAATTAAAAAATGAATTAAGTAAATTGTTCAATTGAAAACTTTCTTTGATTGAAAGACCTGTTAGCTCAGATATTTTTGATAAATCAATATCTGAAACATTATAATCTTTACACTCTTGCCTTGCCATTCCATGATATGTAAAGATATCAACTCTTTCAGGAAATCTACCAATAGCTGAAAGTTTCATTGATTGATTATAGAACAGACATAAAACTCTATCTTGTTTGTGAAGTTTTGTATAATCTACAAGTGTTGCTGTTTTTCCTGTCCCAGCTAAAGCCGGAACAAATATTGTTTTATCTTCTGAATAAATTATTTCTTGTTGCTCAAGTGTGCTTTTTAACAAAATAAAACTCCTATTTAAGAATTTTATCTTTTTACAAAAGATAAATCAATTATTTCCATACAAAAAAAGATAATACTTAATATTCATTAATTAATAATGAAAATTTAAAAAAGGATAAAATATGGAAAAGTTATGTAATTTTTTATTAGCTGACCCTATTGTCAATAGTGCAAAAATAGAAAATGACTATATTATATGCTCTATAACAACCAGCTACATTTCTTCAAAAGAGCTCTTTATAAGTGATACAGAGCTAAAAGATTTTGAAAGAAATTTAAAAAAAGTAATAAAAGCTGAAAATTTGTTAGATTCCAATACAAAAATAGAGAGAGTTGATTACAATTTATCAGAAGAATTTATCTTCAAAATAAAAAAAGTAAACGACGAACTGGCGAAATTGGTAATAGCGTGGGATTTAGACGGTACACTAATTGATTCGTCTCATAGACTTAGATATAAAGAGAATAATGAATTAGATCTTGATTATTGGACAGAAAATTCATTAAATATGGATATAGTCAGAAAAGATTCTCTATTGCCTCTTGTTAGTTTATTTCAAGCATATAAAAATGCGGGTTTTACACAGATATGTGTTACAGCAAGAGATATGCGCGAAAATGATTATCGATATTTATCAGAAAATGGCTTAATATTTGATATGATTTTACATAGAAATGATTCGAAAGATTTAGACAACCTATTAAAATCGAAGAAGATTAAAGATTTCTTAACTGAAGAAAATCGTCTGCCGTTTATGGCTTTTGACGACAAAGAAGATAATCTTGAGGTTTTTGACAGTTTTGGATTTAGAACATTTCAAGCTATTTATATGAATAAAAAACTTGAAAGAAAATCATATAGCGAACTGTCAGATATCTCACCTTCTGCAGTATAAGGTCGCGTTAAGCGGCCATACTCTTTTTAAGAAACAAAAATACTACAAGTATATTTAAACGGCCTAAACCGCTTAAATAAAATAAAATGGATCAAAGCAAATTAGCTCTCCATTTTCTTTTAATCCAAATTGTACTTTATGTAAATCTAGATTAGCTTTTTGTCCATTATATTTTAATGCAACACTTAAACAGGCTTCTTCAATTATATTTAAATATAATTGAATCAGCTCTCTGTCGTAAGGGGAGATTTCAAATTGAAACATTTCCAAATAATATTCTAGATTCTTATCGAAATCAAAGAACATTTTTCTATGATTTAAAATCTTGCTGTTGATTTCCATATTAAATGTTGATTCATAAATATCAATTGCCTGTTCAAGCAGAGAGATATCTATATTATCCGAGATATCTGTATTCAATCTCTCAACAAAAAACAACTCAAATCCTGTATTTTGTATATTACAGTCAAATGTTTTTAATCCTACTTGCTCATAACAAGTTCTCTTTTTTTCGTCTATAGATATACATAATAAATTTTCTTTATCTATATCTATAAGCATTGTTGTTGCCCCATGTCCTATGATACTTTCAACTTTTAGGTTAAGAATATCTTCTAATAAAGAAATTTTTGTTTTATTTTTAACAAACGGAAAATCTTTAGATATTGACAAGGCTACTGTTTTCTTATGCTTCATAAGTAAATCCTTTTTAAATTGTGTATGAATTGTATTATATTAAGCCCCATACAAAATTCAACATATTGTTGAATATTCAGTCTTCTATTATCAGTATAAATTTATTAATTTTAAACAGTATATTTTTTTGAAAAAATATTTTATGTAATAACATACAAAATAGCACTAAAAAACACATAAGAGAATAAAAATTCTCTAAAAACAGTTATATATACTAAAAAAATAGATATAAAGCGCAATTTTATATATTTTTTTTATTTTTCAATATATAACATAATATTAATTTTTCAAAGGGGTTGAAAATTAAGTCAGTCATATCTTCGGATATGCGTACGTAGGTAGGAGGTCATTAAATATGGTCGGCAGCGTATTGAAATAAAGAAGAGCCGACAGCCCTATTTTTAAAGCTCAGAAGAAATTCTGAGCACATTTTTATAATCCTTATAGGATAATATAATATTCTATTAATCTATTTTTTTAAATTAAATCAAAATATCTCATAATTATTAGTTGGCGTTTAAGCTAAATTTAAGAAATATATTATTATAATATGTTTAACAAAAATTAGGAGAATTAAGATCATGAAAAAAGTTTATCAGCCGTATTATCAACATATAGGGTGTTCTCCTGTGAGAGGTGCCGGTTGCTGAAATAGCAATAAGCACATTTCAAAATTCTGAAGAGGGTTAGGAGAGCTGAGAGAAATCTTACTCTTTTAACCCTTTTTGCGTTTATAGACGGGAATAAGTTTATTCAAATAAAGTTACTTGATACCTGGTGTCTTTAAAGACTTCAGAGCCTGTTATGATACAAGATTAAATAAAAAAATATGCGGGAAAGTATGGAACTAGTCCGGGCTCATAACCCGGTACGCTAGGCGGAGTCGGTGCCGTCTCCCGCTACCAAGAAAAAATACCGTTAAGTTTCTTTTTGAAATTTACCGGTGTTTTTGAATTAAACACCGGGCGTTTGAGATATGCGTCCAGATATAAATATTTTACAAGTATTGCCGGTTAAACTGCAACAACTTTATTGCTCAGCTACCATTGTAAGTAGTAAGAGGTGTCCGTTACTCGTCCGGACCATAATAGACGACCAAATGAGTACTGTTCTCGCTTTCATTACGTTAAGTTTTGGCTCAGCCATTAAAATGATCGCCTCAGTATCTATCGAGGGTTTTGACATGTCCCAGCGTAAAAGTTAACCGACCCGTTTTAGTACGGATCATAAAATGATACATTGGTCTCCTCGTTTGAGAGAGGATTTGGTAAATGACGTAGCTCCTGCTAGTAGCTGGTGTTACTTTCATTATGCCTCTATCCTGTATCATGTGTTTTGGATTTTTGTTGAAATATAAATTAATAGTTTATATTTTTATATAATTTTAAAACTGAGTTTTCTTAAGTAAAATCTGATTCCACGATCTAACTTGATTGGTTACCCGTGGAGGTTTTATAGATCGTGCCAGTTTTATGAATAATGCTAAATGTATGGAGAATTAAAAATGAAAAATGTTATGAATGTTTCTTATCAGTATCATTATCAACCGCAGCCTAGCATTAGTTACGTAGTGCCAAACGCACAGCGTGAAGGGAGAACTCTCATGTGACGCATTTTTGTGTTGCAGAACCGACAGGATTTATCCTGTAAGGGGGCAAGAGAGAGTTCTTCGGAATTTCTTTCTTGTCCCCTTTTTTTTGTGTTTGAAATTTTGGATTCCTTTCCGCTTACCGGTCTGTAAAACCGGCGTCTTTAAATCAAGTGGGTAGTATTAAGACGGGAGGTGCAAGTCCTCGGGGATCCACCAGATATAGTAAATTAATGAGAATTAGCAAACAGGCGTATGCACGGGCTTTGAGTCCGCTGGAGAGGTTTACTATTCTCAACCAAATATTAAATTGGGTGTCTAGTCTCGTAATGGTATCGAGGGGAGACTGTAAATCTCTTGTCTTTTGGCCTTCTTGGTTCGAATCCAAGGGCACCCACCAGATATAGTTAGCAATGAATTTTCTTCGGAAAGTTTTTTGGTGGCTATGGCGTAATGGTTAACGTAAATTCTGTGAAAATCTGCATTCCATTCTGGATAGCCACACCAAAAATAATATTTTTAAACAGTATTGGGGTATGGAGAAACTGGCAGCCTCAAGTAGCTTTGAACTACTCGTGCGTTAAATAGCACATTGCAGGTTCGAGTCCTGCTACCCCAGCCAATACGGAGTGTGCGACAAAGGTTGTCGACTTGATTTGGGATCAAGGTCTATTAATTGACACATGCTGGTTCGAGTCCAGCCACTCCGAGGCTAACGAGTAAAATCACCTTCACGTGGTGTTAGCTGTAAGTAGCATTTTATATGCGAAACTAAGAATTTATAATTTGACATTAATATAATTTTATGGTAAGCTACAAAATATAAAAAATAGGAGTTACCATAAAATGACTAAAATAGAAATTATTAATAATCTTTCAAAAGAAGAAATCACCTCAACATTAAAAGAATCAAATTCGCTTCGAGAATTTTTTTCTAAAATATTTAAATATGAAACTGAAAGTAATGGTAAATTAAGGACTCTTAAGTCTAAATTAAATTCATATAATTTAGATTTAAAAAAAGATTTTCCGCATATTGGTAAATCAAGTCCAATATGGAAAATCTCTTCTGAAAATTTTAAACAAATTATTGAACAATCAAAGTCAGTGACAGAAATATTATCCTACTTTAATATGAAAAACATTGGTTCAAATTATAGGACTTTAATAAAGAGATTTAAAGCTGAAAATATTGATTATGACGAATTTGTAAAAAAATCAATTAAAACTTCTTTTCGTAAATATGAAAAATTAAATATTAAAGATATTTTTATTGAAAATTCTAACACAAGTAGAAAAGTTATTAGAAATAGGATTCTTCAAGATAAGCTTTTAGAATATAAATGTCAAATATGTGGTATGGGTCCAGTTTGGAATGGAATGGAATTGTCATTAACATTAGACCATATAAATGGAATTAATAATGATCATAGATTAGAAAATTTAAGATTTGTTTGTCCAAATTGTGATAGACAATTAAGTACATTTGCAGGAAAAAATGTTGACAAATCTAAACATATTATCAACAAGAAGTTCTATAGATTTGCAAAAAGAAAAATCAAAAAAATTATACAAAGAGAAAATTAAACCAAGAAAAATATGTGCAAATAAAAATTGTAATATCGAACTAAATTCAAATAATAAAACAGGCTATTGTTTTAAACATTTGAGCGAAGAAAAAGAAAAAAAGAAGCCATATGATAACATTCATGAAGTTTTAGATAATGTTAAGTTATATGGTTACACAGCAACTGGAAAAAGATACGGTGTATCTGATAATACTATTAGAAAATGGCTAAAAAAACATAAAGTAGACTTACCTAAACAAAAAACATTTAATGAAAGAGTTATTGAACTTAAAGAATTTGTTACTAATCATGGCGATCTACCTAATGAAAAAGAAAATAAATCTCTTTATCTATGGATATATCATATAAGAGCTATGAATAAAAATGAATCATTGACAATAAAACAAATTAATGCATTAAATTCTATTTCGAAATATATTTTAAATGGTCAAGACAGATATAAAGATATGTTTAATAAAACATTAGAAGAATATAAAAAATTCTTAAAAGAACATAAAAGATTACCGAAAAGAACTAATCAAAATGAAAGTTATTTAGATAATTGGAGACGTAATCAACTCCACGACCACCCAAAGAAAAAAGAGATCTTTGAAAGGGTGGAGAAAGAATATCTATCTTAAAATATAGAAAAACTTCCTAAAAAAGGAAGAACCAGGCAGCGTCATAAGACGCTTTCATTGAACTGGTTTTTTTATAATTTCCATAGCTCGGCGAGAGTTGTCTCTCTCTCGCTTTCGCTGCTACAGCCTTGATTTTCAATAAAGACTTTAGCGTCTTTTATTAAAAATTTTTCCTCTTTCGAAAGAGGAAATGAAAATGAGCATTGCTCACCTCTATCTCCTCTTTCGTTTAGGTTTTTTTGGTAGTAAAATACTACCTCAAAACCTTTCTGGGTTGGTACAATATAGTGACCCCATAGGGTGTCACTATTATACTCTAAATGAGCATGACATGGCCATACCCAGTTATTTTCAATATTTTCAGACCAGTCTTCCCCTCGGAAGAACAGTTCTGAAGAAAGAATATGTTCTTTAATCTGAACATATTCTTTCCTTATTGAATTTCTGAAAGCCGCTTCTGCAGCTTTCTTTTCAATTCTATTTAACATTATATATCCTTTAACAAACCATTCAACCTAAGTAGGTGTCTCGGAACTTATATATTACTACTTATTATCCGAAGATAGCCAAAATGGCACAGTAAAAAGTTCAACAAGAGCCTTTCTTAATAGTAGAATGATCTGAAGTTGTTAATTTGTTATATATATATAAAAATATAAGACTTCAACAAAAATTAACCTAAATTTCATTAAAAAACAGCAATTTAATCAACAGAAACAATTTTAACCCAAGGTATTGATTCCCAATATTTATCTTCTAAAAAATCAACTAATCTTTTTCTGTTCTCTTCTTTCCATAATATATTGTGCATTACGACAATTACCTCGTCAAAAAAACCCCAACCTTTCATATATAGATTTTCTAAATTCTCTTCTTTAAAGTCTTCTTCTAAATAATAGAAAAGTCTATTAATCTGAAAAAAGTATCTTTTTTCTAACAAAACTTCTTCTTCTGAAAATAGTTCTTCTAAAAAATTAATATTATGTTCGTAAGCTACTGGATATTTTTCAAAACGAAAAAAGAATGCTAAATCTCCATAGAGGGATTTATATGTTTCGATATAACTATTTATGATCTCTGTTCTCTTTTTTCCAATAGTTATAAATATATCTTCTCTTTCAACTAAATCATTCAAGAAAGTATCTTTATCAGGAACAAGCTTTTTAAAATGATTCCATGAAGAATATCCTGATTTTCTAGCTATCCAATTTAATTTTTGAGATTGGCTATTAATATCTTTTGGGAAAATCGCTCTCTTGACAATCTCGTTTATTTCAGATTGCTCAACTGCTATATGAGAATTTTTCTCATATATAAACTTATACCCATTTAACTTGTAATTTAATATTATAAACATAAGTTATCCTCTAACGAAACAATCTAATGAGATTAATACAATATTGTTCCATGGTTTAATCACATTTATTTTTGCTTGAAAAATAATAAAAATCAATAAATATCTCGTATTTTGAAGTCTTTATTAATTAAGGGTATTTTATTATATACTTGGTTATTAAATTCAAATACAGCAAAATCTTTTATATTAAGGTTAAAAACTAATTTTGATAAATTCTCTTCACTAATAGATTCAAGTTCTTCAAATAAACAATCTATCTATCTAATGTTCATTGTCAGCACACATTAATCTGTCTATTTTTTCTTGATAAAGAATAGCCTTCTGAGTTAAAGTATTTTATTTGGTATCTATATTGAAACTAAAATATTCCAAAGAGGACCAGATCAAATCAACAAGAATATCAAACGTATTCTTGTAAAGCCGGGTTTTAAATTGAATTAACTAACCCAACCGCTGAAGACGATTTAGATTAATCAACAAACTCATAAGGATAAACAACTTTGCCATTCTTAACGCGTTTTCGCTCTCTATATTTCTTTTTCAAAAGATTAAATAAATGAAGTTTACTTTTTTCAATATCTTTAAAATCAATACTAGCATTAGAGAAATATTCTGTATCAGATTGCTGAGCATAAATATAAATATCATGACCATGAAATCCAAATCTAAATTTAGCAATAGTTTCAGATCCCAAAATAAATATTTTATAAGAGTCATGCTCATTAGTATGATAAATTTTTGTTGACCTAAACTCAATATCTTCAAGTTTCATTTTTTCTATTATAGATAAATTATTTTTTGCTAAAAGTTCTCTTTTTTTCATTATATCAACCTAATTATAAAGATATGTAACTCCAACAGGGAAGTCTTTATTGCCTGTATGGTGTATTTTTATATCTATAATTTCTTTTGCATTATCTGGCAAATTCTTTTCGATAGTATCAACATATAATTCCCTGATTCTAATTGTTTTAATTTTCAAAATAATTCCTTTTCTATTTTTAGAATTATAATAAACAATTACTTAATTTAAATTAAATTTTATAAAAATGTAAGGATAATTCTATTGTAATTATATTGATATTTTAAAGTTAAAGGTAACCAAATGAATGAAACCATTGCTATATATCCAGGGAGTTTTTGATCCGTTAACAAATGGCCATGTTGATATTATAAAAAAGAGCTCAAAATTATTTTCAAAGGTTTATGTAATTGTTGCGAATAATTCAAATAAAACACATATGTTTAGTCAATCTGAACGCTTTAAATTTGTTGAAAATACTCTAAAAGATATAGATAATATTGAAGTAATATCTTATGACGGTATTATTAGCAATATAGCAAAAGAACTACTTTAAAAAAAATTTATTTTATATTTTAAATTCAAATATAAATGAATCAAAAATAATTAATTATATAAATAAAATATCATTCAAAATATATCCTTTAAATTAATTTATCTTAAATAAGATTAATCTTGTTTTAATTAGATTTTTATAATAAATATAGTTAAATAAGTTTAAGAAAAAATTTAATCAACTTTAGATATAATAAATAAAGGGAGTGATTTTATGAAAAATAAAGAAATTATGATAAAAGAAGGCGGTGACGCATAAAGCGTTTAATTATTGATTGGGGAAGTTTCTAATGGAATGGCCTCTAAGACCAGCACCGGAGGGGATTAATATGAAAGATATTAAATGGTATTTGAAAGAAAGAGATTCGAAAGAATGGGGAAATATTTAATGAATATTTCTGAAGAAAGAGGTAGGAGGCTTAGATTGTGACGAAAATTAAAAGTGAAATCGACGGTTAGAGGGAATAAGGCAATTAAATGAATAAAAAATTAAAAGAAAAAAGAGGTATTTAAATGGCAGTGATTATTACAGATACTTGTATATGTTGTGGAGCTTGTATTGACGAATGTCCAGTAGAAGCAATTGTAGACGAAGACGAAAATCCGAAAGGTGAAGCTTGTATCTCTTAAAGACCTTTTTTAAAAAGGTCTAAATTTAAAGCCATACTTAAACATGGAGTGTCTTCACTCCATGTTAATAAAATTATCTTAACTTCATTCTGATAATTACGTTTATTCAATTTCAATTCTTCAATTTTAAATTTAATAAAATTTTTACTAACAGCTGCAGATAAAGCTTTTTTCATATCTAAAATTAAAACCTTTTTCAAAAAAAGAAATTGTATAACTTTTAACAAAATAAATCTTATTTAAAAGTTTAAATAAAATCTAAAAAGATAAAGGCTAGTTATGAAAAATTCATAACTAACTTTTTAAATTAATTTGTGACATTCTAGTAAAATATCAGCTAAAATTAATCTATGAGTTCTAGATAAATCTCTATTTTTTTCAAGAAAAATCATACTTTCAATAGTATCTTTTACATATTTTTCTCTTGGATTATCCAAGATATTAGAGAGTCTATCTATTAACTTTAAAACAAGACCATAAGAAGATAATTCTAATAATCTTTTCTTAATATATTCTTTTTTACCTAGCTTTTTGATTTCTTCTTCATTTGACGTTAATTCAGAAACTAAGTCACCAACTAATTTACCAAATTTTTCATAAACTTCTTCAATAGAAGTATTTGTGTCTTCAACAACGTCATGTAAAATTAAAGCTGCAATTAATTTATCTAAATTTTTAGATTTTTTGTACATAGGTAACAAATAGCTAGCCGCAATAGGGTGAGTAATATAATCCGCACCAGAACCACGTCTATACTGTCCTTCATGTTTTTTAATACCAAATTTAAGAGCTTCTAAAACAATCATAATAAATCCTTTTTATTTTATTAATTTAAGTTTTTAATATAATTAAAAATTAATATTAAAACTAATTATAGGATCAATACAAACAATTTCTTCATTATTATTCAACATAAATTGTCCGACATGTAGATCCATACCAAATGTTAAAAATTCTGACTCTTTAGAAAAAATATGGTTATGTAAATTATCTATAAGTTCCATATCTATACTTTTCCATAAATCAAATTCGTCAAAAACTTCTTCATAATATTCTTCAGCATAATCAAATGCATTTCCTAATTCAGCTGCATACTCCCAATCCCAAGAATCAATACTTTGCAACTCATTCATTTCATATAAAAATACAAAATCTTTTTCATTAATTTCTAAAATCTTAATTAATTTAAAATTTTCAATTTTAGCTTTTTTTAAATAAAGTATTTTAAATATATCATTAGATATACAAAAAACTTTACCATTTTCTTTATGTTTAAAAATAAAACTACTTACTCCACAACCAATATGTTCTTTTGAATCACTATATTTTTTAAATAAATCATTTTCTTTAATAGCTTCAACTAAATTTCCAATACATGGAAGTTTAGAATTTTCATTAAGAAAATAATTAATTATTCTTTTCATAAATTATCCTTAAATTAAATTTTCTCTATAAAATAAATTTAATAAGTAATAAGAAGTTTAACTAGAAACTCTTTTATTATTTTTAAGATTATAAAGATTAATTAAAATTTGTCGAGAATATTTTTCTTTAAATAAAATTAAATATTCTCTTAAATATTGCTGAGCTTTATATTTAAAATAATCGTCAGATTGAATAGAATGAACTAACTCTAATAAACTATCTATATCATTTTCAACAAAAAAATTAACATAATCAATAAAACCAATTTTTTCATAAATATTAAATTTAGAATCAAGCTCATTAGAAAGCTCTTTAAGAATAATTAATGAAAAAATAGCAATTTTTCTTTCAAATTCGTCTGATAAAGAATCAATTTTTCGTTTTAAAAAAGTAATAGCCATATCTAAAGGAGTAATCATAAAATAATTCCTTTTTTAAATTATATTCAATATATACTTAATATTAGATTAAAACTGCCTAAATCAAAGATTATAAACGGGGGTTCTCTTTTTTGTTTTTGATAGATAGTTTAATATCTAAATAGATAAGCATAACTCAAAAAGAGTTACACATATTTTTCATTAATGAAGAAAGTTTGAAGTTGTTCTTCAAATTCTTCTAATGTAGAAGAAGAAAATAAGATTTTATAATTAGAATATCTTCTTAAAGTATAAACTCCAAGTTTATAATCTATTACAAAACTAAGATTTGGAATATTTCCAAGAAAATCAAATTTCATTTTTTGAGTTTCATTAAAAATTATATCCCATTTATTAAGCATATAAGTGCCTTCTTCAGATAAAATCTCTTTATTTAAAGATAAAAGAGCAATATTATCTTTTACAGTAATTTCCATTAAATTTCTTGTTTTTGACATGATAAATCCTTATTTTTAATTTAGATTTCAATAAAATTGAAAAATTAATATGTAATAAGAATTTAAAAAAAGAAATATGTTTATAAAAACTTCCTAAATAGAGGGAAAAACTACGGAACTCCAATGTTTTTTATTTTTTAAAATCGAAGATTTTATTAAAAACTAAAAGCAGACTTTTCTGCTTTTATTTTATATAACTATATAGTTAATCAAGATCCTATCAAAAGATAAGACCTTAAATTTTTTAACCACAAGAACTATATCTATGAACAGAGTAACTAGATTTACAATTTTTGCGATTTAATTTTTCAAGCTTATGTTCTTTATTTTTTTTCTGAAATAATATTCATATAGTCTTCAGGAACATTATCTCTTTTTTCTATCTCAAACATTCTTATTTGTTTAAAGAAAGTTTTATTATTTTCAATAGCTTCAAATATTTCACTTGAGACTTGAACCTTTGTAATAGATCTATTACAGAGCTCCTCTTCTTCTTTTAGAATAGAAAAAGTTTCTTTGATTGCGTCATTACTCATTATAATTCCTTTTTTGATAATTGATTCATATTTATTTTCATAAATACTTCTTTTTAATTATAATCAAAATCTATTTGTTCATAAATAGATTTCCAATAGGTTTCAAAATCAGAAGCAGAAGGTAATTCTTCAAAAGAAGACAACCAATTTCTAATTTCAACTAAAGCATTTTCTTTTTCTTCTTTACTGTTTAAGTGAAGAAAAAATCCATAAGAGGAATCGTCTATACTATAAGCAGTAAATCTCAATGTAAAATAGTTTGTATCTTCATAAAAGATAGGATAAACATAAAAAGGAGCTATTTCCTTTTCATAAAAAGAATGAAAATATTCTTTACCTGTAGCTTTTAAGCCATACAAAACTATATGTTCTTCAAAATCATTAATAAATCTATTAAAAATATAGGCTTTTTTTTCAAAGCAAGACCCAATTAAATCTTTTGCATAACTTCTAGATAAGTAACAAAGCTCATAGTTATAAACTAAAGTTATTTTATCTTTAAACTCTTCCTTAAATTTCTTATGTTTTTTAAAAAAATAATTATCAGAAAATTTACTAAACATTTTTTTAGATAATTCTTTTTTTGAAATTCTTTGAGATATTTCTTTATTTTTCATAAAAATCCTTTAAAATAGTTCTTCAATAAGAACTAAATCTTTTAAAGCCTCAAGCCCCCATAATCTATCATAAACAAATTTACCGGAAGAAAATTCTTTTATATCGGGGATATAATAAAAAATTTCAACCATATTTAAATCAAAAAAATGATAGGTATTAAATTAAAAAATTAATGATCTTAACTAAAAGTTATTCTAAGAAGAGTAAAATCTTCTTAGATATTTTAATAAGCTACTAAACCATAATTTGAACCTATTTGCAAAATTCTATCTCTATTATGCATTATATCGGTTACTTTAAAAATCTCATTTTCAAAAGATTTGTATCCAAAAATAATATTTGATAAAGAATTATATTTATCTATGTTTAAAGATATATATAAGTTTTTATTTTTTAAATCTAGGATAGGGCAAACAGTTTCTATCTCGACTATAACATTTTTTATTAATGTTTTATGCCATTTCTTTTCTTTTGCAATTTTCCCATTTTTCAAAAGTCTAAATTTATGCATTAATTTATCCTTAAATTTAATTTTCAATGATATAAATATCAGAGATATTTTGTTATATCAAGATATTTTGTTATATCAAGATATTTTGTTATATCAAGATAATTTTAAATTTTTTTTAATGTATTCAAAATTTGCTAAAAATAATTTATACTCTTTTAAAGATATTTCAAATTCATTTTTATGTGCTATATGATTTCTTGTTTGTACAATATTCCATAATGCAGCTATTAAAAACTGATTTTTATTATTTTTTTCTTGAAAATATTTAACTTTACTTCCGAATGTACCTTCTGGCATTCTTTTGTATTTCCTATTCAATGCTTCTTCTAGTTTTTTTGCTTTTCCTAAAATATCATTTTGTTTTAATTTTGCTAATCCCATTTTATTTACCTATTTTATTTAAAATTTCTTTTTCTAAACAATTATCACAAATATCTATTTCAAAATCTTCTAAATCAAATCTTGAGCCATATCCTGGTTCTATCTTAAATGTTGTTATATCTGATTCTAATATATTTATTTCTCCAGTTACTGTTTTTTTACAAAAATCACATGTAATTTCTTCTATCTCTTTTTTTATAATTTTTTCTTCTATCTCTTTTATTTTTTTCATTATATTTCTCCGTTCAAATTTCCTAAAAAGTTTCCCTTTTTCTTTGCTCTATTTATACAATCGTCTGTCCCTCTTGAATCATAACTTTTATAACAAAATACACCGTCAGCTATATCAACCATATGTTGATTTCTAGCCATGTTTACAAAATAAAAATTGCCATTATTATAATCTTTTTTTATTTCATTTATAGATTCTATATTTTTATAATTTAAAATTTTCTCATAATATATTGCTTGAGCTCGCATATCTCTAGAAAGAGATCTATTTTTATGCCATTGTATTGACCCAGGTATTGATAATATCAATTTTAAATTATTTCTTATTGCTAAAATAGCAAAAACTTCGTCAATACCTCTAGCCATTCCACTAATTAATGTTAATTCTTTAAATTTAATATTATTTTTTTTACAAAATAATTTTAAATTATCTTCTATTTGTTTATAAATTAAATCAAAAGCTTTTTTATTATACTTTTTACCATTTTTTTCTTTTAGACCTAATCCTGTAGCTTTTTCTATATTTGTATGTCCAGTTATTGCTATTTTCATTTTATATATCCTCTACCTTGACAACTTGAACATTTTGGAGAATTTGTTGTATCATAATATCCAGACCCATTACATGCAGAACATTTTTCTTTTAATTCTTTTTCTTTTTTAACAAAGAATCTTTTTTTCCAATTACTCATGTATTTCCCCTTTTTTATTAAAATATTATACCAAATCTTGCTTTAAATTATTATTAATAAGTATGTTAAATATTTTTTAAATGATTTTAAAATTGATACTAATGAAGAAAATAAAAATATATTAATTACTTTTACAGACTCTAAATCTAAAAAAGTTCTTCAACTTAAATTTTATGAATTTAAAGATATGTTTAAACAAGATATTGAGCGTGAATTTTTATTTCAAGAAGCTTCTTTTCTTCATAAGTTACTATTTTATAATGAAAAACAAACTTATCCAAATGGGGAAGGTTTTCCAAAAGGGGTAAAACCTCAATCTAATTTTGAGCGTAAATATTTAAATTCATTTTATTTACATAAAGGTGTTCTTTATCAAATTGAAAATATAAAAGAAAGAGATAATTATGTAACTTATGTTGTTACACTTCATTCTAGAAAGAAACATACTATTCATACGTCTAAAAAAGATTTTTTAAATAGAGATTATTTTAAAAAGCTATAGTAGCTTTATAAACGTCATTTAAGACGTTTATAAATTATTTTTAATATCAGTGAACATTAATTCGAGAGAATTAAATTTAGTTCCTTTTTTTAAAATCTTATAGCCTATAGATACTTCTTCTGCAATATCTATAATTTCATATTCATATTTTAAAACTCTACTTTCATTTTTTGATATTGAAAATAATATTTCAAAATCTATATCAAAACATTTTTTTATCAATTTTATTTGTTTTGTTTTATCTTCGTTTATGAATCTTTCGACATGATTAAAAGAACCTCCAATACCATTATCATTTGAAAATGTTAAATCTTCTATATATGAACTATCTAGATCCACTTCTCCATTTATAAAATCAAATAGAAATTTATCATTTGTAGATAAAACTCTTTTAACAAATAAACCTGATTCTTTTGCTTCATAAATAGCTAATTTAAAGCTCATATCTTTTAATGTTTTGATAGCCTTAGACTTTTCATTCATTAAAATATATTTTCTTACCTTTTTCATAATTTATATCCTTTTTGGTTTAATTTAATTTATTTAACAATAAATATTATTTAGTAATAAAAAATTTTACAAGGATATAACACATTATTCTTAATTTATATTAAGATAATTTTAATTAAAAGATATATGAATTTATTTAGCTGGACCTGAAGTCTTTAGAAAAGACGCTATTAAAACAGGTAAAAAACTAGTTAAGAAATGTAAAAAATACGGATTTAAAGGTTTATACCCTTAGATAATGTTATTAAAGCTTCTTCTAAAAAAGAACTCTCAAGAGAAATTTTTATTGCAAATCGTAAAATGATTGAAAAAGCTGATTTTGTGATTGCAAATATTAATCCATTTCGTGGTTATGAACCAGATAGTGGTACTGTTTGGGAAATTGGTTATGCATTGGGTTTAGGTAAAAAAGTTTATGGATATATTGAGTCTCCAGAGACTGATTATCTTGATCGTATTGATTCTAATGATAAATATTCTTTAGAAGGTGAACTTGAAGGTTCTTTTGAAGATTCAAATGGTGTGTTAATTGAAGATTTTGAAAATCCAGTTAATTTAATGATTTCAGAATCAATTACTATTTGTGACTCATTTAAAGCTTGTTTAAAGCAATTAAAAAAAGATTTAAAGGATTAATGTTATGAAATATATTTATTGATTACAATGCTTGCTGCTGCTATTTTTGCTAAATCTCAAGATACTATTGTTACTAAAGAAAAAATTATTTGTTTTAATGGATATGAATTTTTAGAAACGCGTATTTTAAATAGCAAAAATAAACTTATTTATACTAGTACGGTTAAAAATTTTGATAATAAAGACTTTAATGCTTTTAAATTTTTATCTTTTTTTTCATGAAATATAAAAAGGTTCTGTATCTCCTTTAAATCTAAGATATTCAACATGAATTTCATTTTTTAAGATCTTACAGACAGTTCCAGTAATTTCTCTTTTGATATCTTTTACTTTTTGACCTAGTTTAAACATTATTAACTCTTTTTTAGTTTATATTTAAATGACACTTCTAATATTTCTACTGTTAGATTATCTAACAACTCTTCTTCAAGAGCACTCATATCCCAGCTTTCACCAATTTTTAAATCTTTTCTTAAAATTTTAAATTTTACTAATGGTGGTGAAAAATCTTTTGTATTATAAACTTCTAATAATAAAAAATCTTTTGTAAACATTCCTGTTGCATACATATCTTTTTTTAAATGTTTGACAACTTCTTCAACTTCATTTATTGATTCTATTCTTGAAAACAGATCAACTATATGCTCTTCTTTTTTAAATAAATTTCCGCCATATGAAAACTTAACTTTTAAATTACAGCTATCTGGTTTTTTTATTTCTTTCATTTTATACTCACCATTTTCAAAATTAACTCCCTACTTGATATCTATAATATTATCCTTAAGTTACTTAAAATGTTCTTAATACATTTTAATACTTAAATTTTTATTTAAGTAAATTAAATACACAAAGGATCACCTATGAAAAAAATGCCAGGGAACTTAATATTTGCAACAAACAAAAACGGCAAACTTAAAGTCAAGATAAATAGAGAGCTTATGGCTATTTCTTTATCTAAAACAAATAAAGTTGTTCGTATTAGAGATTTTCAAATTAAATTAGTTTGTGAAGCTAATGGATTTGTTATGGAGGGTTTTTCAAATGAAAGACATAATGTTTTAATTTCAAAAACTTCAAGAGGATATTGTATTCTTGAAACAACGAAAAATGGCACTTATAAAAAAGTTTCTCGTGTTTCAAAAACTTTTAAAATGCTAGAAAAATCTTTAGAGGAATATTTCTTAACTAAATTTTAATTAAAGGATTCATTATGAAAAAAATTGTAACTAGTATTGAAATTATAGATAATAAATCTATTTGGTTTGTTAATGATAAAACATTAACTTTACATTATTTAAAGATTATTGGTCAATCTGTTAATCTTGACAATGTTAATATACTAAAATTAGAATGTTTTGATCACATTTCAGAGCAAACTATAGTTTTATCTTTATCTAATGATTTTATTTTTTCTAATAAAAATTTAGCTGAAGAATGTTTATCTTTTTTAAAATCTGGTAAAATAGATTTAGCTTATGATATGAAACATAATCTTGATAAAAGATTTATAAAAGTTGTTCATTATCCTATTATGTCCCCTGTTGAAGTTTTAAAAGAAAATTCTAATAGACCTCAACAATATGTTTTATGGCTTGATACACAAGCTGTAATTAATCATATTGATAATGATCGATTAACTGTTGAATATGAAATATATAATAATGTTTCTAAAAAAGTCGAAGGATTTATTTATTCAACTAATATCTTAAGATAGAGACTTTTTCTCTGTCTTATCTATTTAGATTAATTAAGTTTTAAGTTCTTATATGTTATATATTTTATATATTAAAAAAGGATATTTTATGTATAACTTTTCAAAAGCTTCTAAAATCTTATTTTCTAAATTAGATAAAAAGATAGATAAAAATACAAAACTTTCGTTGAAATATGCTGAATTAAAAGTTGATCTTATTAGAGAGTTAGAACTTTATTTTAGACATATAAATGATATTGTTAATTCTGATTTAAAATTTAAAGAAACTATTTTAAATGATTTAAGAGAACATTATAATAATTTATTTTTTGGTGTTACAAAATCAAATCCAAATATTCTTGAATTTGGTTTATTGAAAAATAAAAAAATTAGAAAATTTTATAAAAATGAACTTTTATCTTATATATATTCTATAGTTGATACTAAATTTAAAAGATCTTTAATTGAAATTAAAAATAAATCTGTTAAAAAAGAATTTTCAATTGGAGATAAGGTTTATTTTATTGGTAGAGAAGTTGAAACAGAAACGCTTATTAGTTGTGGTGTTATAACTAAAATTACAAAGGATTTTATTAATATTAAATATTTTTATTGTGAAAATATTTTATATTTAAAATTAAGAAAAAATAGTTCTTATAAACTTTTTCATGATTTAAAAAGTTGTTTTAATCAATTAAAAGAAAATTTATATTCAGATATTTATGAATTAACTGAAAAAGATATAAAAGAACTTTTATCTAAATAAAAAAAATATTAAACGCTAAAAGCATAACATACCTCTTTATAAGAGATATGTTTTAAATCTTTTATTTGTACAATATCTTCAGATACATACATTGATTCTTTTGAAGAATGTATATCTGCATAACCTGCTATAGCTGATTGTTTTAAATATAGAAATCCATTATCTAATTTTAAAATTACTTCATTTTTATTTCTTTGAAATATAAAAATGTTTTTTCAAATTTATATCCATTTTCTTGTTCTTCAAATGGTTTTAAAAATCTAACATATTGTTAACCTCTTAATTTAAAATATTCAACTTCTATAACAGTTAATTTATAAATAAAATTAAATAAATATTCAGATACTGTAGATTTATCTAAAAAATATTCTAATGAAGTTAATTCTTCTTTATGATAATTTATATCACTATCTTCAATTTCAATATTTCCTATATAAAATTCTAACATTAATGAAGCTTTTTTAAGTGATAAATCAATTAAATTTTTTAAGATTTCTATATTAATATCAAGTTCTTTACTTATATCACTTAAAAATTCTAATTTTATTTCTTTATCTATTTTTCTTACATTCTCATGTAAAATTTTTTCTATTTCTGATATTTCTTTTTCTATTTCTAAATCTTTATTTTTTATTTTCGTATAATTTTCATATTTTTTAGAATAAGCTTCTCCAATTGATAACCCTGTTTTTTTATCTAATATTTCTCCATTAGAATCTTTTAATATAACAGTTACTTTATATAACTTAGATTCTAAAACTTTTTTCTTTTCTGAGAAATTTTTAAATATTTTTGCTCTTTTTTCTTCATATTTTAAGTAATTCATTACTTATCCTTTTTTATTTTATAATAAAAATTATACTATTTATTCATTTAAAATATTCTTAATATTAAGCTATACTTTAGTATATATTCTGCATAATTTTATTATAAAATTTAAGGAATATATTATGTCTAAGTATAATCGAACTTTTCATTTTTCTTTTTCTCCTGAAATACATTCAGACGATAAGACTATTGATAAAAAATCTGAGTAAGAAAACTTTTTGAAAGATATAATCATTACTGAAAAATTAGACGGTGGTAATGCATGTTTAAAAAATGGTAATGTTTATGCTAGAACTCATTCTGTTTCAACTGAGCATGCTTCTTTTTCTCAATTAAAGCAAATTAATGATTTTTTAATTAATGTAAAAGAACATTCTGATTTATCTTCTTTAGATATTTTTGGTGAAAATATGCAGGCTATTCATTCTATTGAATACATTAATTTAAAATCTCCTTTTTATATTTTTAATATAAAAAATAATGAGAATAATTTTTGGTTATCATATAAAGGGATTGAAATGATTTCTAAATCTCTTAATTTACCTTTGGTTCCTGAAGTTTATCGTGGTAGTTTTGATTCAATTAGAGATTTACAAGATTTCCTTGATAAAGAAATTGAAAAAGAAAGTTTTCTTGGTGGGCCTAGAGAAGGTTTTGTTGTTAGACCTTTAGAATCTTTTTCTGACGATATGTTTTCTACTCATGTTGCTAAATATGTAAGAAAAGGACATGTTCAAACAGACGAGCATTGGTCTAAAAATTGGAAAGAATCTAAAATTGATAGTCAATTTTGGGAAAATTTTATCAAAATTAAAAGGTTTTTTATGATTAAGTTATTTTTATTTTTAATAAGTACAATTCAGCTTCATGCATTTTTAGGTATTAAGCCTTTAAATATTAATGAGAAAAAAGGTATTAATGGTAATTTAGGTTTATCAGCTAAATATTCTCAAGAAAATACAGATAAAAAACAAGTTCAAATCCTGATATATGGTCCATATGTAAATGAGTTATACATATAGTATCTATATTATCTATTTCGTTTGATTTAATTATTTTTTTTACTATTTCTAGACCACAATCTACTAGAATATTTTCTTCAACAATATATGCTGTTGGAAGTTCTTCTAGAGCTCCACCAGTTCCTAAAACTTTTACTTTCATTTTCTTCTATCCTTTTATATTAAGAACCTAAAAAGGTTCTTAATCTATTGATATTTTTATATTTTTTGCCATATTTATAACAAAATATTCTAAATTAGATACATTTAATTTATAAATTACTTCAATATATTTAATTATTGCTTTTACATTCACTTTTGCTAATCTTATAAAAAGATCTTTATTTTCTTCTGTTACAGTCATTGATAATTCAATATTACAATTTGCTACAATTTTTTCAGCAAATTCACGTCCAATCTTATTATTAACTAACTCTTCTATCATTTCTTTTACGACAAATAGAGAACCTGTTTTACTAAAATCGATTGTTTCAACTTGATCTTCTAATGATTCTACTAATTCTTCTAATATATTTGTGTACATATTTAAACCTTTTTTTTAATTAATAATATAAAAATATTATTTGTATATAATAAGTATTTTATCTATAATTTATTTAAGATTTGCTTATTAAGCTAGAATTAATTTAAATTTTGTTAAAATATTTCATAAGGAGTTTTATATGAAAGATATTATCTTAGATAACATACCTGAGATTTTAGGTTATATTTTTAATCCAAAAGAATGGGGTATTTTCTTTAAAAGATTTTTATTAATTTTTGTTTTATTTATTTCTGGTTATATTTTTTGGTTATTTCCAGTTAGTTTAGTCGTTGCACCTTTTTATAGTGTAACAACTTCAACATTAGAACCTATTAAAAAAGATTCAGAACTAGAAGGAAAATCAACTGTTCTTACTGTTCGTAATGGTATGCAAGGTCTTTTAGATAAAGGTTTAGTTACTAATTTTATTGGTGTTCGTAATTGGATTGATAATAAACCTAATGAACAAATAGGTGAAATCGAAATATATAGAATTGCTGTTAATACTTTAGAAAATAATCTAGGTAGAAATAGAGGTACTGGCGGAGCAAATAAATATTTAGTTCAAGCTAGAGCTGATATTTATGCTGATTATGAAAGACCTTATTTTACGTCTTATTCAACAAGACTAAAACAATCAATTAATTCAATTGATAAATATCTTAAAGAATTAGAGAAAAATAAAAATATTGAAATGTCTAAAAAAACAGCTGTTTTTATTGTTAATTCAGATAATTTAGCTGAAGTGCTTGATAAAGTTAAGCAGCAAATTCAAACTAACTTAGCAAGGCCTACAACATTTTTAACTGAAGACGATAAATTTTATCGAATTCGTGGTAATTTAATTGCTACATATTATTTTCTAAAGGGTATTGATTTTGATTTTAAAGATAAAATGATAGATAAATCTTCTTATACTGAAAATTTTATCCCTATTTTAGAATCTTTAGAAAATGCTATTACCAGAAACCCTTTAGTCGTTCTAGAGTTAAAAGGTGACGTTTCTAAAATAGAAAAAGACGCAAATGTTGTATCTCAAAAATTAGCTGAATTACGTGATAAATTAAAAAATGGTTAATATCTTAAAAAGATTAAAGAGCCAAAAGGCTCTTTAACTGTTCATAGAAGCAATATTTAGAAGATCTTTTTTCTTTTGTATTAAGGCAGCATTTAAAGACTTTTCTCTTTCTTCTTCGGTTAATGACTTATCATTAAGGATATTGTCAAATTTTTCTCTATTTAAAAGAGAACAAATATATCCCTCAAAAGGAAACAATTCTTCAATATCATAAATTTCTTCTTGAAGATACATATTTTCCTCCGCTAAAGAAGTATACTCTTTATCTTCTTCATTGATAGAGAATAAATTGTTCTTCTCTTTTATTTTTTTAAATCTCAATAGCAATCTTATAATTGCCTCTGCCATATAACTATCTAAAATAAAATTAAATTTAGACAGTTCAGCAATGATCTGATTAAGTGCAAGATCCTCTTCTTTTAGTATATCCAATACTTTATTAGTTGACTTTGATAAATCAACAATATTGAATCTCTTTAGCTCTTTGTCCTCGTTAAATTTTATTTCTACAGATACAGTCACAGTATCTCTTTTTTATATTTTAAATTATTCTTAATATATAAGAATTACAATGTAATAGATTAAAGGATTTAATTTTTATTATAAGATACAACATATTCAATTCTGTATGAGTTATTTTCTTTTCTTAATAGATAAACACCAAATTGTTTTTTATTTAATTTTTTAATTACACCCAATTGAACACCTTTATAATGAGGTCTATTATAATGTTAATTATGGTTTTAAAAGGACCACCTATACCAAAGTATAAAAACCTCTATCTGTTCTTATGATAGAAGTTTGTAAGGTTGTATTGGATACAAAAACTATATAATTAATAAAGTGTAGCTATATTATGTAAATCTGTTTCTCTTGATATATACTCAAGCATATAGGTTTTGTTTTTTTTGCTTAATGTAAAATATCCTTTTGCGTAACCATTTTTAAAATTCAATAAACCATTACTTAAGTCTTTAAGCAAATCATAAATACTTGAATTAAATATTACATATGGTAATTCTGTATCTTTATCTTCAATTAAAATGATCATACCTGAGTTAGCAGATTCAATTCCATGATCTTCTACTATTTTAAATTTCATTTGAATTAATGGTTTATGTCTTGTTGAAAAATTTACAAAATTTCTAGTATCTATATTTTTTTCTTTTAATGCTCGACGCAACCAAAAAGAAGTTGTTTCAAAAAAAGTAGGATTCTCTTCTTTATCAACTTTAAATGTTACTGTTGTTTTTGATTTTAAATGTCCTATGATTTTCATATGTAATTCCTTTGTTTTTGTATGAGGTAATTATATATAAAAACACCTTAAGTTATACTGATAATCAGAATATTTTATTTCTCCTGATTATCATATTTTTCTTTATCTAATTTGCTTTTAAAATAACCATACAAAAACGAATAGCTCCTAGATTTTCTAAAAATTTAAAAAGAATTATGATCTTAAAATAGTCTGATTTTATAAAAATCTCCAACTGATACAAAATCAAAATACGTATAATCATTACGAAATCTATTTCTTAAATTAGTTAATTCTCCATTTAATCTATCATGTAGAGAGTAATCTAAATAGATATCTAATCTTAATGTACTTAAAACAGATAAAAACTGCTTTATGGGTTTTTTAATTTGTATCGTTATTTTTTAAAAAATAATATATAATCTATATTTAAGATTATATAGTGTATAATCTTCACATACAAAAAAAATATTAACAAATTCATTCAGAGAAATGAAATAGTTAATAAGAGGAGAAAATATGAAAAAACAAAAAATAGCTTTCGGCATGTTTCGCCAACAGCCACTTACAAATGGCCACTTTAGAGTATATTCTCAAATGATTAGAGATAATGATATTGTTATTATAGGCTTAGGCTCAGTTCAAATATCAGGCACAAGAGATAATCCATTTACTGCAGACCAAAGAATTCAAATGATTAGAAAAGTATTTGGCGAAGTTGGTAAAGGGTGTAAAACAAAAATAAAAATCATACCCATTAATGATATTGGTGCTGTTTCTAAGGAAGAGTGGCAAAAACATTGTTTAAAACGCATACAAGACAAAAACTTACCTACCCCTACCAGATACTATGCTGGATCTCAAACTGACCTTGTGTGGTTCGAGAACGCTAAAAATCTTAATGGTGATACTATTGAATTAGTTAACCTTCAAAGACACGAAACAACTTTTATGTCAGGAACATTAATCAGACAAAGTATATCTTCTGGCACAGACGAATGGAAACAGCATGTACCAGAATGTTTAACAGATTTTATAGAAGAGAATTATCCAAAAAAACTTTTGTTAAATACATATATTTAACTATATTAGACCAATAAGTTGACGTCATTAAAAGCTACAAATAAAATAAGATTATTAATAGACTTATTTAAATAATAAGATAATTAATAAGAGGAGAAAAATATGAAAATTCTTATTGTTGTAGATTATCAGTATGATTTTGCAGACCCAGAAGGAGCTCTTTATGTTGAGGGCGCTGAAGATATTTACAAAAACATTCAAAAACTAATTCATAGTAATTTTGACAAAATTATATACACTATGGATACTCACGATAAAAGCTATTCTAAAAGTGAGGAGGCAAAACTTTTTCCAGAGCATTGTATGTTTAATACAAAAGGTTGGACCCTATACAAAATCAACCCAAGAAGTAAAGAGATAAAAACAGTTATTGAAGGCGGTATACTTGAATCACCAAACGACTTTTGTATGGGGAATGAATTTGTTTTTTTGAAAGACGAATTTAGTATTTGGGAAGGTAATAATTCATATGCAAACTTTTTCAAAAATATAAGTAAAGATAGTGAAATTGTTGTTTGTGGTGTTGCAACAAATTATTGTGTATTTCAAAATATAATTGGTTACATTGAACGAAATTTTAAAAATATAACATTGATTGAAAATGCAACAAAAGGTATTCAAGATAGCTCATATAAACATATAATTCACCAAATGAGGTCTTGCAATGTTAAATTTGAGGAGGTATAAAATGTCACTTTTTGATAATTTTGTATGGGGGGCTGAAAAAGAGATAAGGCCCTCTGTTGAGGTAGCTGATACCATGATAAACAATATTAGAATGCATGTTAAAGAGAAAGTTAAAAGAGATAATCTCAAATCACTTGTTATCGGTATTTCAGGCGGATTAGATTCGGCTGTTGTAGCTGCATTGATAAGGCCAGTATGTGACGAATTAAATATAAAACTTTTAGGTATGAGTATCCCATTAAGCTCTTCTGAAGACCATAAAGAAAAGGCACGATATATTGGCCAAAAATATTGTCACTCTTTTATGGAAATGAATGAATGGGAAGAAGGTTCTCCTACTGTTCACTCTCAAGTTGAAAAAGTTATTCAATCAAGCGATAAAATTGCTTTATCTGCAGGATTTAATACAAAAAAATTTAATAACAATATAGCCCAAGGAAATATTAAAGCAAGATTAAGAATGATTTCACTTTATAGACTCGCCGGTGTTACAAATGGGGCAGTTTTATCAACTGATAATTATTCTGAATATTTTCTTGGATTTTGGACAATTTGTGGAGACGTTGGAGATATATCACCAATACAATTTGTAGATAAAGGTATAGAAGAGATTAAGATAGCTAAAAGATTAGGTATAAGAGAAGATATTATCACTCAAAAACCTTCTGACGGATTAAATACACAATGCGAAGGTGATTGTGACGAAGATCAACTTGGATTATCTTATAGAGAGATTTCAGCTATAATATTTGCATATGAAAATAGACTCAGTCAAAAACTGATAAAGCAGTTTGAAGAGATTAAAAAACTTGAAAAAGTTCAGAATATTATAAAACGACACAAGCAAACAGAATTTAAGAGAAGTGGCCCGTTTTTTGTAACAAGAGAAATGTTAATCTAAAAGATACTCGCCAGATTTGGCGAGTTTCAACTTACTCTGATATCATTTTCAAAATTTCTTTCAATGTTTTAAAAGAGATATCATTCACCTGATCTTGATTTAATTCAAACATATCAAGAATTTTATCTTTAAATTCAATTCTTGACTCTTTCGAGTTAAATTTTCGGCTCAAAAATTTCTTCACCTTTTTTGGCCCATTAACAACTCTAAACCCATTTTCAAATAAAAAAATTTGTATTTTATCATGTGAAACGAAGAGTTCTTTTAACTCTTTTGTTTTTAAGTTTGTTAAATCTTTTAGTTTCTCTAACTTGATACTCATAACTATCCTTTTAAAAATATTTACCCTTATACGATAAGAATATATATAGTTATATATTTAATAGGTAAAATTTTAACCTTATCTAAATATTTTTAAGTTTGCAATTGAACTTAACTTAAATATATTACAGTATATCAATTGTTGATAAAACATTGAAAATTTAATACAAAGGTATATTATGTCAAAAACATATAATGGATTTGTAAAAATCACAAACAGAAAGGCTTGGAAGAAGAAGTTTTCAAAAGAAGAGCTAGAACAAATTGAAGCAATCTTCAATAATCACTTTTCTAAATTTGAAAATTCTTTTAATGGAGAAGATTCGTATCTCGATAATTTAAAGAGAGATAATTTTATTGTTCATGCTGAAACAGATATTTGGGACGATACACTTGGTGTTTCTCCCAAATCAATCAAGAAATTCATAGATAAGAATGGTATCGAGTTATTGTCAATTGCATTAAGTAAATTGCAAAAACAATTTTCTGACCCCGGAAATAATAATTATGGGGAGTATTCAGAGGACCACGGTTGTACATTCTATAATTTTGATAAAGCATTTAAGGAGGCTAATTTATCTGCAGATTCTTTAAATAAATTTATCCAAGAAGAAGAGGAGAGACTAGCCAAAGAAAGAGAAAGAGAAATGCAAAATAAAATGTATGATTCTTTAATCGAAGTCTCTTTTGGTATCTATTTTTATAAAAAGTTGTCTCATAAAGATAAAATTTCTTTATTTGAGCATTTTCAAAAATTTGAAAAACTTGATTTAGATATTCTTATCGGTAAACAAAAGGAGGCTTGGTCTAAGGTCCATGGTTTTGTTCCAGAATTCATAGAAATGTTTAGTATTAACCCTGAAGAGTGGGATAAAAAAATATTCCTTGATTCTATGTATAGACTATACAAAACAAGACAAATGTCTAAGTTGTCAGAAGAAGACAGAATTGCTTTCGTTAAAAAATATTTGGCATTAGGTAAAGATATATCTATTGTACCATTTCATTTACTTAACAATGAAAACATAACAAGTTCGCTGTATGCTACGGCAAATGTTGAAGTTTTCAGCAAAATAGTGCGAAAGATCTCCCAGGGTATTGTCCCTGATATGTCAATTAACGATCTTATTTCATTTAAGTATTTATTAATGAAAAGTGAAAATCTTAGAAAAAGTTTTGAGATTCAAAAAGAGTTTCGCTGGAAAGATATCAATAACTCGTTGGAGATTTCAGAATTTATAAGTAAAATTCCTGAAGAAAATTCAGAAGTGATTGATTATATATTTACACAGAATAAATCTTTGTTGAAAAATATATTTTTAACAAAAAACGCTTCAAAAATTTTTGAGTTATTTATGAAAAATAAAGATAATGAGTGCAGCATTCCAAATATCAAATTTAATTATAATGAATATGAAGTTGAAATTATAAAGAAAGACGATATTCGCGGTTATGTTTCTGGTTATCCATACTCATGTCAATATATTGGTGGACTTGGAGAAAGATTTGCTAAATATGGTTATGAAAATAAAGACTCTTCGTTTTTAATTATCTCTAAAAACGGAGAAACAATTGCTGGATCATGGTTATGGACTAAGAACAATCAGTTAACTTTTGATTCTATCGATAGAAAAGGCGGTGTTGATTTGAGTATTATTGAGCCGATATACACTCACGTTGCTAAAGAGATTTTAGACTCAATGCAACATATCGATATTATTACTGTTGGTTCTAACGCCGTATTCAAAGAGGCTTTAAATAACTATGAACAATTAACAAATACTTCGGCCGGTTATTGTTACGACTCAAAGAATCAATATTTAGTCGCAGAAAGATAAAGGTTTTCCCTTTATCTTCTTTTTAAGAAAATTTCCATTAGTGAACCCACCCAACTGCTGAAGACGATTGGGATTTATTCTTGAATTTATTTAAAAAATTAACTTAATCTATCAAAAATAACTTCTGTCTTTTTATTTATTTTTTTAAAAGAATCTCCTTTAAACCCGCAGCTGTCTCTTTTAACTGAAACAATAATCTTATTATTTTTTTTGTTGAAATAGACTGTTTTAAGCCCCGGGTAATTTCCTTTTGCCGTTGATTTTTTTTCCGGATACTCAATATTACCATTTTTTGAGAACTCAACAATTTTGTATACGAACCCAGGGTTTATATGTTTAGCTGTATCTATATTTACATAATGTGTTCCTGCCATACACATATCAAATGGAAGATCTTTTTCTTCCCAATATTTGAGTTTTTCAGGGGTTATATCTCCTGATATAAATATTTTTACGTCTGACCAATTAGCATTGTCAAGTTTTTGTCTTACTAGATATACATAATCTTCAATAGGCTCCGAATCTATTCTTACAGCTGCCGGTTTTATGTTGTTTTGTATGAGAATATCAATGGCTCTACTGACATTATATGTATCTATAAGCATTGTACTTTTTGGGAAAAGTTTATCCCACGATTTAAATGCTTCAACCTCATTTGTTTTTCCATTTTTCTCAAAAGACATTACATATGCATGAGCCATACTTCCTCCAATAAGAGAGCTGTCTATGTCTTTATATATTGAGGTGTTACTAGTCCCGTCCCAGTTGGCTTGAATAGCTGCCATAGAAGCTTTTTTTGCAACATAAAAAGAAGGAGCTCTTCTATATCCAGCCTCAAGAATTATCTTAGAGGTTGATCGTCTATACTCTTTGGCTCTTTTTTTAATTTTTTGTATGTACTGTTTATCATTCTCATTAAAGAGAGAAATTACACTATCTTTTTTCTGCGATTTTAATCCAACACGACCATTGATAATATTTGTTATAGGTGTTTCAAGAAGTTGACCAAAAAATCTTGGCCCATTATATTGAAAAACAGGAACAAATGGTTTTACTTTTGAGCCGTTTTCTAGAACAGAAAATGTAAAAAATTTATAAAGCTTATTAAATTCTTTTTTTGCTTTATTGTATGTTCTTTGATCAACTTTATCTTTTATGATATCCCAATATCTATCAAAGAAATCAGGCTCTCTAATCTCTTTTTTTATATTATCTATAAAATCTCTCACTTCTTTTTCAGCATTGAAAATATAGTAATTTTCTGTTGTAATATCACCCTTTATTTGTCTAACAAAAGATTCGAACCCTGTTCTGTCTCTAGCCATTTCGTTTGTCATTAGATAAGCATAAGCCATTGTTAGTTGGTAAAAATCTGTTTCTAGTATTGACTTTGGTTTACTGTTTTTAATTGATTGCATATTTTCTCCTCTTATTAGCTGTTTCATTTCTATGAATGAATTTACTAATATTTTTAGTATATTATATAGAATCTAAGCTTAAATATAGATAAGAATAAAAATATTAATGTATAATGATATTATGAAAAAACTTATATATGTTAACTTAAAAGATTTAGCTGACTTTAATAAAATAGATAAAGACCTTTTAACAGACTTTTTATTAGAAAAAAAATTTATTTTTTTAAAAGATAAAAAGGTGTATCCAACTGAAAAAGGTAGAAATCAAGGTATTCACGTTGCAAAAGGCAAGTATGGAGAATTTCTTCTTTATAATAAGAATATGGAGCTTTACGGATTAACAAAATATAGAAAATACGGAACAGATAATAAAAAAACAGTAGGCAATAATTATGAAAGTTTTGTTGGACAATATTTTGAAGATAAAAACTATATTGTAAAATATAATGGCTTTGAAAACGGAATGCAAGATAACTCTATAGATTTAATAGCTATAAATAAGAGAGAAATCTTATTGATTCAATGCAAAAATTGGTCTTTAGATTGGGTCAAAAAGAATAATAAGTATATAGACCATAAAGATATAAAATCTTTTATTGGTGATTCTATGGATTTTATAGAAAAAAGACCTATCTATAAAGAATGGATTATTAAGAGGTTATTTATTGTTTCTAATCCAATTTTTTCTAAGGACGCTATAGCCTACATACAAAACAATAAAAATATTGATTATTTAATTTTACCTAATAAAAATATATCTTTCTCTTCATAAAAATTTAGACCCTATTACTTATCATATAGGTTGTATATATAACTTAATTTTTTAAAAAGGATAAACGGTGGCTAATAATTATGCTTATGATAGATCATATGCCTCAGGTAAGGTATTGATTAAATTTGGTAATAAAAATTACTGGGGAGAAAGTACTCCATATGGAGCAACGTACAAGATAAACGGGTATAAGCTAATTCTTGAAAAAAAGAAGGTAAAAGTTATAGATAAAGATAATAATGACATAACAAAGACAATTAGTTTTTCGGAAGAGTTTAATAAAGACCCTTTTAATAAAGTTCTTTTACATATAATTATAAAAGAGCTAGAAAAGTAGGTATAATCATACCTACCTATCTTTATAGATTCGGAGTATCAAATGGATTTTAAAAATAGAATAAAATATTTTGAGAAAAAATTTTCTTTATTCAATAAGAGCTCTTATTTTAATATAAAAGATTCACAATACAAAAATAAGTATATTTCTTTAATTATTATCTCTACAGAAATAGAACAAGTTATAAGAATTTTGAATAAATTATTAAAAATAAATGAGAAAAAAGATTTAATTTTTTGTATAGAAAAAAACATAGAATCAAAATTCTATTCGATAGAAATTTGTCAACTAGAAGAATTTGATATTTTTTTTAAAAATAAATCTTTAAGTCAAATACAAAATGAATTAATAGAATATTGTTTAGGGTGGGCAAAAAACACTATCTAAAACAGATATATTTACTCTTATTTTTCATATTACAAATATATTCTTTATACAAAAAGAGTAAAATTTTAAAAAAGGATTTTAATATGAAAATGTTAAAAAAAGAAGAGGTTATTTCACTTTTAAATAGTCCAATGACTGTAAAACTTATTTTAAGTATTTTAAAAGAGGAATTTAAAGGAGTAGCCCTACCTAACAATGGGCATGTTGCAGGACAGTCGGTTGCTTCGGCAATTATGGAATTATTGAATATTGGAGTTTCTCCAATATACAATGACATAGATATATTTTATCTTGTTTCTTCAGAGCTTATAATTAAAAATAGTAAGTTGCAAGAAATCATAAATAAAAGAAACAATAGTTTATCGACTTTTTCAAATATTTATACTAGCTATGATAATTATTCACAAACAAGTTATGTTTTTGATTCTTATAGCTATAAAGTGGCGTTAAGTGTAAAAGAGGGGCCATTAAATAAAACATATATTGAAAAATATGGATATACTGGCGATTCAAATAAACTAACAAGAACAATCATTGAAAATTTCGATATAAATTCAACTCAAGTAGGATTTAACATAAAAACCGGTAAGCTTGTCTATACTAATGAATTTGTTGAATTCCTAATGACAAAACAATTGAGAGTTGTTAAATTTAACACTCCCGTTCATTCATATATTAGATTGGCTAAAAAATATCAAGAGCTTAAAGGTACCTTTGTTGATATAGAAGAGGCAAAAATGCTTACAATGATTTATATACATTCAGTTAAAAATGTAAATGAGGCAAAAAAGATATTCTCATTATATAAGTTGTTAGATACTGATAAAGATATCAATAAAGAGATTGGTAATAGTGCTATTTACACTTCAAGCTTATCAGATAAGCCGCTGTTTTTTGGTGAACGTCATGCGCAAGAGGCTCAAACTTTCATTTCAAAAAGATTAAATGATTTTATTATTTGTGGTAAAGGTTGCTCTGCTGATAGTGAGTTCTATTCAGAAGATCTTTTTTTTAGTGACGCAAAAAGCTTCTATGCGGATAACCAATGCAAAAACTCATTTCCTGTTGAAAATGATAAAATAAATGGGCTCCAAACTATTCTAACTAAAAAACCTGAGATTTATTTTGAAGATTATCTTAGTAAAATTCAAGATTTCGGAATAGATTCGAAAGAGTTTAAAGAGGTTATAGCCCATACAAAAAACATTTTTTACAATGCAAACAAAGAGAATGCGTTAAAAGCTATTAATAGTGGGCCAGAAGCTATAGCTGAGTTTGATAAAAGTTTAAATATAGTAAAAAACAGATCAGCAACATTTAATTATCAGATTGCGAAATTACAAACAATGTTCACCTCACTAAAGAGAAGTAAAAAATCAGTCAAAAAGTTTCTTTTAATGGGTGATATTGAAAAAATGAAAAATGGTTACTTATTTAAAGAACAAATTTTTAACTCTATGTTTAATGGAATTGAAAAGTTAACATTGAATTCTTTTGAAGAGTTTAATAAACATGCCAATATTATGAAGGGGCATATCATTGAACAATTTAATCTGTTATCAATTGACGAGTCAGTTATTTTCTTAAAAAATTTGAAAAAGTTAAAAAAAGAGTTCGGACAAATCATATTCGGTTATATTGAGACTAGTAACAATTTAGAAAAAAATACATTTCTTGACTATTCTCTCTTAAAAGAGTTTATAGAGTTTAAAATTGATAAAGATTTAGAAGAGCTAAAAGATAGTCGAATATCTTTTACTTCTAAAGAAGGATTCTCTGTTAATGAGCTTATTTCTGGTTATGAACTAAAAACAGAGGGGGAAGTCATGAACCATTGTGTTGGTGGCTACGCTTCTTTTGTTCAAAGTGGAGAATGTATGATATTTAAAATTTCAGGCAACTCGTTAAGAGCAACAATAGAACTTCGAAAAAATGGAGATTCTTATATTGTTAATCAATGCAGAGGAAAAAGCAATAAACCTGTTGATTTTAAACTTATTCTTCCTGTTTTAGAGGAGTTAAATAATAAGTTTAAAGGCTCACTTTTGCCACTAAAACCCCATACAAAATCCAATTTTTTTAATATAAGAGAAGGGGAGAAGTATTTTGTTAGAAAAGAAGCTGCGCCTCAAGTGCAATGCCTCGAAGAAGAAAACAATCCTCTTCCTCAAGTGATTGATATCGACGATATCGACAATATACCATTTTAAGTGGTATATTGTACACTTTTAGTGTTTCAACACCTTTTAAGATATATTACTATACAATCTATCTAATTAGATAGAAATTTTTTAAAAAAAGGAGCTTGTATGTTAGTACAAACCGACTATAGTCTTTTTAGTTCAGCATTAACAGTTAAAAAAGCTGTTAGTATTTCTGAAAAGATAAGTGTTATATGCGACACAAACCTTTTTGCTGTTCCTACGTTTGTGTATGAGTGTAGAGCTCAACAAAAAAAACCTGTTGTAGCAATACAGAAGCAAATAGGTGCTGCAAAATATCTATTGATCGCATTAAATAATAATGGATATCATGACCTAGTCGAAAGAGAAAGTAAGAATAATTTCTCTAAAGAGGTGTTTAAAAATAAGGATATTTTACCTATTTTATGTGATATTGTTGAAAATGGGCCTATAGCCAATACAAAATATTCATTAAAAGGAAATTCTTTTAATAAGGCATTGCTAGAAGAGCATTCAGACATTATGCTAAATGCTACCATTGTGAATGGATATGAAGATAAAGATATTTACACCGTTGGTCTTATAAAAGCTATTGGAGAAACAAAAGGCTTTGACGAGTCTATGTTAAAAACAGAGTTTTGTAACAATTCAGATTTTTCTGAACTAGAAAGTATATTGAGCGACGTTAAAGATTATTTTAATTTTGGTAATCCGACACCTCCTCAATTTAAATTCAGAGAAGAAGTTTCAGCACAATACAATATAGAAACAAAAAATGACCAAGAGTTATTTGAGTATCTATGTATGAATGGGTTGGAACTTAGACTCAAAGAGTGTAATATCCATGAGTCAGAACATGACAAATACAAAAAAAGACTCGCCTTTGAAATGAATGTTATAAAAAATATGAAATTTCCAGGCTATATGCTAATTGTATGGGATTTTGTAAATTATGCGAAAAAAACAAATATTCCTGTTGGGCCAGGACGTGGTTCGGCTGCGGGAAGTCTTGTTGCATTTGCTTTAAAGATAACAAATATTAATCCATTAAAATATGGATTATTGTTTGAGAGATTTCTAAATCCTGACCGTGTTTCGTTTCCTGATATTGATATGGATTTTGCTCAAGAAGGCAGAGGACGTATTATTGATTATGTCTCTAAAAAGTATGGCTCGGAGTGTGTTTCTCAAGTAATTACATTCGGAAAAATTGGAGGGAAATCCTCTATTAGAGACGCTGCAAGAGCATATAGAGTGCCTCTATATTTAGCTGATAAAATGGCTAAATCAATACCTGAAAAACCAGGTATGACAATAGAAAAAGCAATAAAAGAGTCTGAAGATTTTTGGAATAACTGGAAATCAGAAGATTATGCAGTTTCGAAAGTTTTAAATGGAGCATTAAATATATCTGGAATGACAAGAAATCTTGGAGTTCATGCGGCTGGTTTAATTATAGGTACTGTGCCAATTTATAAAAAGGCCCCCCTATACAAAATCGGAGACGCTCAAGTTGTTGGATTTGACGGAAAGTATTTAGAAGACGTAGATTTAGTAAAATTTGATTTTCTTGGTTTAAAAACCCTTGACGTTATTGACAATACAATGAAATTCATAAAAAAAGAGAGAGGAATAGATATCGATTTCAACAAAATTGATATTGAAGACAGAGCAACATATGAATTTATAAAAAAAGGTAATAATCTTGGTATATTCCAAATTGAGTCGTCTGGAATGAGGGGTTTAGCAAAATCTTTACAGCCTGATAAGTTTGAAGAAGTTATCGCTATGCTGGCTTTATTTAGACCTGGTCCAATGGAAGCTGGTATGCTAGATAGCTTTATCGAACGTAAACACGGAAGACAGAAAGTTGATTACTTTTTTGACTCAATGACAGAAGCACTAAAACCTATTCTTGAGCCGACATATGGCCTTATAGTTTATCAGGAACAAGTTATGCAAATTGTACAAGCAATCGCAGGGTTTAGCCTTGGAGAAGCAGATTTGGTTCGTAGAGCTATGGGGAAAAAGAAAGTTGAAGAAATGGAGCGAATTTCAAAAGAATTTGCTGAAGGTGCAGAAAAAAAAGGATATAAAAAAGAGGAAGCTATTAAATTGTTTGAATTGATCGAAAAGTTTGCTGGTTATGGCTTTAATAAGTCTCATTCAGCCGCTTATGCAATGATAACTTTTCAGACGGCATATCTCAAAACTTATTATCCTTTAGAGTTTTTTACGGCTTTATTAAATTCTGAAATAGGTAACACAGATAAAATTTCTTTGTATATATCTGAAGCAAAAGAGCTTGGTATTGATATTATTAAACCAGATATTAGAGTTTGCTCTTCAGAATTTAAGATTGTAAACAAAAAAATAGCTTTTGGGTTAAAATCAATTAAGGGTGTTGGAAACGGTTCGGAAAATTTCGCTTTAGCTTTAGATAAGTTTGGTTGTGATTCTTTAGTAAATCTTTTAAAAAGCACACAAACAGATAAAGGAAGTGTTATCTTAACTTACCAAAAAAAGATTGAAAGGTTAAGAAGAAGCATTATAACAATCGATAAGAATCTAGAGGCGGCTCAAAAAAGAGTTCGAACACTAAACGAAAAAGAGCTTAGAAAAACTTTAACAGTAAGAGAGGTTTCTTCAAGAGAAACAAATGAGTTAAAAATAAGCGATTTGACAACTAAAAAATCAAATGCTTTAAATGAAATTTCTGCATTTGAGTTAAAGATAGAAGAGTTACAAAACTCTGACACTTCATTTGAAAAAATAAACAAAAGAGTTTTTGAATCATTAGCTTCTGCTGGTGCATTGGAATGCTTTGGTTTTTCTAGAAAATTCTTGATAGAAAACACAACAGCGTTACTAAACCCTAAGTTGATAGATAAAATTGATTTCAGTTTATCTGATACTGAATATTCTAGATCTGATATTATGATATTAGAAGAAGAAAAAATGGGTATTATAATGAGTAATCCGTTTAGTCAAGATTATACAAAATATGATATACCTGACGATAGAGCCATAGCAATTATTTTAAATAAAACTTCAAAACGTAAAAACAATGGAGACGAATACATTATGTTGAAATTGATTTTGCATAACCAAAAGATTTTAGAGATCTCTGATTTCAATAAAAAATCTGATAAATTTGAAATTGGTAGTGAAGTTGAAATTGCTTTAACTAAAAACGGCAAATACACAAATTTAGTTTATTTAAGAAAAGTTGATTTAAATAATTTTACAAAAAGAAATGTAGAGTTAGAATTAACTATTCTTGATAAAATACCGGAAGATCTATCTTCTGTCGATACAATAAAAATTCTTGATTTTTCAGGAAATGTTGTAGCCGTCTTAAGCTAGTGCATTTTTTGCACTAGTATACTTTTTTAGTTATTTATAATTTTAACAGAGCGAATACTTGTTAGGGCGTAATTTTCAAAAAACTCTTTATTGCCCTCTTTATAATATTTTTTTACTTCTGCTGTGAAGCTTATTTTATCACCCTCTTTTATATTTTTCATTATGTTTTTCCAGCGCTTACTCTGTGAAACCCATACATGATCTGAAATGTATTTTTTGTATGAGGGTTTAATCAAATAGATATCAACTAAAAGGTTTTTCTTTTTTTCCGGGAATCTTTTATCAACTCCAGTTTTAACAAAAACCGCCTCAAATTCGTATCTTGTATCAAAATCAAGTTTTGAAAGTTCTTCTCTTACTATTTCTTTTTTCATAGGTCTTAATTATACTTAACAAGTATAACTCCTTTCTAATTTTTATTTTGGCTTATTAAAACCAATACAAAAATTATAATATATAAAACCTGAATCTAGAATTAAGCAACAGATTCAAAATTAAAGTTTTCAAAAAAGAATCTTGAAACTTCAGTATTATGAAACCATGTTTCGTAATAATTCTCATTCAAAACCCTACAAATACCGACTATTTCATGTTTTTCAGATACGATATAATATTTTTCATTTTCAAATCTATCTTCAATTATATTTCTTTTGCTTTTTAAGATTTTGTATGGGTAATCTCTATTTTGCATTAACTCTAATTTCATTACAATCTCTCCTGTTTTTCTTTTGTATTAATAACCCCATACAAAAAAACATAAAGATATGTGCTTTTTAAAGTAAGATTAAGATAAAAACAGGTCCTAAATAGATATATTGTTTTTTTAATATTTCGGCTTCATTTTCAGGTATCAATAATTTATTTTTATCAGTTTTAAACGCTGAAATGTTTTGTATGATATTAAAATCTTTAATTTTATATTTATCTATATATTTTAATAAATCTTTTTCTTTTTGAAATGCTATAAAGTTAATAGATTCTAATTTATAGCAATAGTCTGGTGCTTGAAAAAATGAAGACAATATATCCTCATGTAAAGATTTTAATTCTTTTTCTTTTTGAATTTTTTCTGTCATACAATTAAATAAAAACTCAACACTAATATCTTCTAAGTTTACCTCATTTTTAGCTCGTTCTATTGTTGATTCTAAGTTTTTTAAATGAAATAAAGCTTTCGAATAGTCAATTAAATTCATATATATCTCCTTGAAAAAGTATTTTGTATGAATTATACTATACACACACTTAAATAGCTTTTAAGGTCTATTTAGATAGAATATACTATTCGAATAAAAGGAGATATTTTGATTATTAAATTCTCAAACAATTGTTCAAAAGAACAACAAGAAAAGCTAAAAAAATCAAAAAAATGGATATCTTGGATATCAAATTTAGAAAAAAATTTTATCGTTAAAGATATTTTTGTATGGAAAATTCATATGTTTGGCGAAAATATAGGGTTTATTCATGCTGAAGTCGATTGTACTGACCTAGAAGGAAACAATGTTCCTGGAATAGCTTTTATTAGAGGTAATTCAGTCTCTATACTAACTATCATTGTTAATTCAGATAATAATGAAAAATTTGTTTTATTTACAGAACAATCAAGAGTCCCGGCAGGAAAAAAACTATTAGAATCTCCTGCCGGAATGATTGACGAAGGAGAAGCTTCTATTAAAGCTCTCGAAGAACTAAGAGAGGAGGTTGGTCTAGATATCTTTAATAGCTCCAAACTAATAAAACTTTCTGGAGGATATACTTCTCCTGGAGGTATAGACGAATATGTAGATATTTATGCATATGAGCTATTCTTGAATTCAAAAGATATTGAAACTCTAAATGGTTCAATTACCGGAAACAAATCAGAAAATGAAACTATAAAGCTTGAAATAGTTCCATTTAAAGATTCTTTAGAGAAAACTAAATCTTTAATGACTAAACTGGCTCTATTTGAATATATGGCGTTGAAATAGAATTCAATGCCATAATTTAGTTGTTATTAACTGCAAAAGCATGCTCAAAATCATTTCTAGACTCTATAGAGCCTCTTAAAACATTAAAAGCGTATTCTGATATAGGTGATACAGTTGCGTCGCAAATAGAGTCATTAAATTGATCTATCGAAGGACTTGTTAAAAATATTCCATAAAACTCATATTCATGATCTATTTCAAAATTATTTGAAATTTCATTTTTTTCAACATAAACAACTTGTGCTCTTCCAATAATTGAATTAAATTGAGTATAAGCGTTAGCAACCGGTCTACAGTAAAAATATCTTGTTCCGCCTCTGCTTTCCACTCTAACTCTAATTTTACCAATCTTCATACTATCTTCTCCTTTAGTGTTTTGAAATATAAATAACTCTCGATAAAGAGAGTTATTATTAAGATAATAATATCTATCGTTATAAATATTGGAAGCCCAATACTTATAGTTTTGAGAAAAATCTTTTCCATAATTTTTCCTTTAACTTAACTATTCCAACTATAACTAATCCTATTCCAAATGATACAATTGATTCTATTAATATTTTCAAATATTCATTTGTCGTTATATTGTGAATAATTTCATGTACATAATGAATGTTATGGTTTAAAATACTTCCTGCTACCAAAAACATTGCAACTACACCAACAATTTTTAAAATTTTTATTATCCAGACTAAAGATTTTATAAAAAACACTCCTATTTTTTCAAATCCTTTTCTCTTTAAATAAAAACCAAAATCGTCCACTCTAACAATTAAGCCTACAATCCCATACACAAATACTACTGCAGCAAAAGCAATTATTGTTACAGTTATCATTTGTTCTATAAATGCTTTATCCATAACTGTTGAAAATGCAATTACAATTATTTCTATAGATAAGACAAAATCTGTTTTTATAGCTCCCTTTATTTTATTCGAATCACTTCCATACTCTTCTTCTTCATTTTTTAACCATAACTTTTCAACTGATTCTATAATTGATTCAGCTCCTTCATATGCTAAAAATAAACCTCCAGCAATAAGTAACCATACTATAGCTATTGGTAAAATATATGACAGTAAAAATATAATAGGCAATAATATCAATTTATTTTTTATTGCACCTATTGCTATTTTCTTAATAGCAATTAATTCTCTTTTTGCTGAAAACCCTGAAGCTTGTTCAGCATTTACTGCAAGATCGTCTCCTAGTACGCTTGCTGTTTTCTTTGCTGCTACTTTTGTCATAGCTGCTGTATCGTCTAATAATGACGCGACGTCGTCTAATAATGCGAAAAATGTCATTCTTCTTCCTTATTTTAAATTTTACATTTACATTAACTTGTAAATAATTCTTTGTAATATAAATTATATTTCTTTAATAATACATTATTATAAGTTCATTTGAATTTCAAATTTTAAAAAAAGGATTAATATGTCTAAAATTATTTTAGTTGTATTGTTATTAGTGTCTGCTGCTATGGCAGACAAGTTGGCTGTAATAGCTACGTCGGGGCTTATCTTTAAAGATAAATTAGAGATATTATCTTTTGAGGACCCTGATATAAGGGGTGTTGTGTGCTATGTTACGCTGCCTAAGCGTGCAATGGCGTTTGAAGACCCTACAGACACGGCTATTAGTTGTAGTCGTGTCTCAGAGATCTCAGGAGAGATCAGTTCTCGTTCACACATATTCAAACAGTCTAAGGACTGGTTTGATAAAAATATGTATGTGGACAGAATATATGACAAGAAGCATAATGTGTTAGTTTATGTTTCTTACACAAAAAAAATTTCGGGAGACAAAAGTGCCAATAGCGGCATTTCTGTTATCCCGATACACTAAAAAACCATGGCCTTTGCTGCCGTGGTTTAATTTTTAATTTCATATAGATTTCTCATGTAATGACACATATATATTTCTTCTTTTTCTATTTTTACATTTGTATGAAAATGTCCAAAATGCCATTCTTTAAAATATACCAACTCATTTACTTTATTTAAAAATTCAGATACTGGATCTTCATATTTTGTTTTATAAAAATCTGTTAAATGAATTACTTCTGGTATTATATCTTTTGGACATGTATGTGAACATATAATATCAACTTTATAGTTATGTTTTGATAAATTTTCTAAAGCATATTTATATTCTTCTTCATTAGGTAATTCTTGAGACCAATAATTTACATGTGATATTTTTATTTTTTTTAACACTCTTCTTCCATATCTATTTTTTACATAAATTTTTTTCCCAATATCTTTATATTTTAATCTTCCTTTTATATCACTTGTCATAGCCCCTGAAAATGTAAAAATCTTTTTATTATTTATCTCGTAAATTTCACCTCTTTTTGCAAAATAAATTGGCCCTTTTTTTGTTTCTAAAACATAAACCTTACCGGCCCATTTCTCAATTAATGGTAATTCGTAAATTAAATCGTAATTTTCATGATTACCTGGAACTATTAACATAGTATAATTTCTTTCAGTTATTTTTTCAGATAACTTTAAATCTTCTTTAAATCCATTTTCATATTCTTTGTAATACCATAATATCCCAGAATCACCTAATTGAATTACTACGTCATTTTTATTTAATTCCTGTTCTTCTTTAAAATTCTTTTTATATATTAGATATTTTAACTCTCCTTGATAATTTCCATGGAGATCTCCACTAACAAATATTCTTCCCACTATTCTTCCTGTTAATTTTTAATTAAACAACATTTTAGTATAATGTTGTTTATATTTATCTTAAGGATTTTTTTATGAAATTAGTTCAGGGCTCAAATTATTTTATTCAATCATATCAACAATCTTTTCTTGGGAAATTTATTTCAGAAAGAGCTAATTATTATATATTTTATGACCATATTTCAAAAGAAGACATATCTGTTCCTAAAAAAGATATTAAAATCAACAGTTTTGACTCTTTAGATATTAATGATATTTATTCTGTATCTACTCATAATATTTTAGCTATTTTTTCAAAATTAGAATTAATAAAATTTTATCAAAAATACCCAAAGGACGCTGTCCTTATTTCAGTCTACACACCGGATAGTAAACCTTTAAATTTAAATTATTTTTCTCAAGAATTATATATTGATTTTTGGGATCTTGAAGAAGATTTTGGTAGTTATAAAACTTTATCTAATGAAAAAGCTAAAAAAATATATGATTTTATTATTGAGAATAGAGATAAAAAATTTATAATTAATTGTGACGCTGGTATTAGTCGTTCTGCTGGTATTGGTTTAGCTGTAGAGTGTTTAATTGATTATAATGGCTCTAAATATGACTATGCTATATCAAATTCAGCCATAAAAGATTTTCCAAGATATTCTCCTAACTTAACTGTTTTCGATAAGATTATTTCTTTTGGTTCTTAAATCTCATAAAGCATTAACTTTTTACAAATCAATGCTTTTGTATGGGGTTTTTTCAAGAGTAAAATGTCTCCTGCCTAAAGAAGCTGCATTACAGAATATTGTTTGGCCAATTTGTATTTTTCCTGAAGATTCATGAATATGACCAAATATGTGTAGTTTTAAATTTTTTAGTTCTTTTGAAACCTCTTTTAATGCTTTTGAACCGGCATTTACCCCATATAATGTCTTATCTAAAATTTTATGTGGTGGAGTATGCGTTATTAATATATCTATATCTCTATCAATTGTTTTAGAAAAAATATTATATAAATCTCCTTCTTCTTTCATATATGCCCAGTTATAAAAATTTGGACACCATGGAGAGCCATGAATTTTAAAACCCTCAATAACAACAGAGGTATCTTCTAGATATATAATATCTTTCTCTTTCAAAAACCTTAAAGCCTCTTCTTTGTTATCTTGTGTAAAATAATCATGATTGCCAGATATAAATATCTTATATTTTGCTGGTTGTTTTTCAAACCAACATACAAAATCAATAAATTCTTTTTTACTATTATTTTTAGAATTACCATAATCTCCCGAATGTATCAATATATCGCATTCTGGCAATACAATATTGTTATGACCACCGTGAGTATCAGATATAGCTACAATATGCATTTATCTTAAACCTTCATATATTTTTGATAATTCTTTATATAGATTATCGAATGAAATCTGTGGCTCTTTTAAAATTATTTCTTGCATATATGTATTATCTTCTCTTCCGTACCAGATTTTTTTGTATGAGCCTTCTTTGTAACCATTAGCCTGTCTAAATTCATTTAAGCAATTTTTACCAATGTATAAAGAATAGATATTGTCAATTGTAAAATTATCAATCTTATCAACAATTGCATAAAATTCAACAACAGGAATTTCTTTTTCTATAGAATTAGCAATAATTTGCTCAAATAGATCAATTAAATTAAATTTACTGAAACTATTTTTAATATTCTTATACTCTTCATAAGAAGAGGTTAGATAATCAATAGTTTTATCTAAATCACCATTAAATTTCACAATTGTTTGAGATAAAATAAAGTGCCAAATATCAACAATTTCAATTTTAACATTTTCTATATCTTCGGGTGCGTTTAAAGATTTCCAATGTTTCCAATTAAGACTATCAATTGCTTCTGCTGATTCCATATATATACAACGAAACCAATCAATTCTTCTATTCTCTTTTGTTAAACCGTTAATCCAATTTTCGCCATTTGTATTATCGTTTAATCTTTTTTGTAAAAAAACCATTTTTTTAATTTTATTCTTTAGCATTTATTATCTCCTTAATAATATTTAAATAAATTCAAGAAGAAATCCTAATCGTCTTCAGCAATTAGGTTGAATTCTTAGCAAGAGGCATATTTTAAGATAAAATAACCTCTATGATTGTGAACTATAAGTATAGACTATTTCCAGACAAAAAACAAGAAGCGAGACTGAATCAACAATTCTTCGCGTCAAATCAAGCATAGAACTATGCATTAGAAATGCGATCAAAAGAGTTAGACAAAAAAGAAAAATTCTGTCCAAGAAAAGAAGCCTACGTAAAAGCCCAACTAATCGAAAGAAAAATCAAACACAATACCGGCATAACACAGAATTCGATAATAAATTTTGGAAAAACATTGAAATATTATTTCGAAGAAATAGGATTCCCAAAAACAAAGAAATCCCACTTCATAGAACAGAGCTTCGAATTCAAGAATCAAGGGATATTTTATACTACAAAATAATGAATATGAAGATTGATTGCCTTAGAAGCCAAATCGTCTCAGTTTGCTGTGCGGTTGGGTGAGTTCACCTTATGAATAGCTTTTAGTTATTTAATTTCAACTCTACGTTCTTAACTGTAATTTTATAGATTATATCAACCCCATTCTCTACACCTTATAATTAAATTTTTCATTATTTTCTAAAATTTTTAAAAAAGCTTGACAAATATTTTTTTAAATGATATAATTCTGTCATGATTAACTTAAATATTCATTTTAGGTTAATTTAAAAAAAATAAACAAAAGGAGTTCAAAATGGAAACGATTAAAAAAGATAATTTTTTTATTGGGTTCAATAATGCAGCTAAAGAGAATGCAGCAATTATTTTTGCAGCTTCTTTTGTTTCTTTAGAAAATTTTTTAGGAGTTCCTTAGCCACGGGAAAACCTAAAAATTTTCTAAAAACGAAAGAGGCTCAGCAAAGATTTTTTCTTTGTCTGGGCCTTTTTTCGTTTATATGCCGACATAGCTCAATTGGTAGAGCGTCCGTCCTGTAAACGGTTGGCTTAAGGTTCAAATCCTTATGTCGGCACCAAAAAAATATGACACTATAGGCTAAATGGATAGGCCACCATTCTTTCACAATGGAGATTATGGGTTCGAGTCCCATTAGTGTTGCCAAATTAAATATCGCAATGTAGCTCAGGGGTAGAGCAGAGACCTGAAAAGTCTCGTGTCGCATGTTCGATTCATGCCATTGCGACCATTTGGGGGATTAGCTCAGCGGGTAGAGCAGCTGTTTTGCAAGCAGAAGGTCAACAGTTCAAATCTGTTATTCTCCACCATTTATAAAAATGGCTCTATATTATAGTGGTAATTATACTCGATTGTCAGTCGAGAGAGCAGAGTTCAATTCTCTGTAGAGCCGCCAAACAAAAAACTGTCCTATAGCTCAATGGTAGAGCATTCGGCCGATAACCGAATGATAGTAGTTCAATTCTACTTAGGACAACCAAATATACTTATATAGCTCAATGGTAGAGCACCTCTCTTACAAAGAGGGTGTTGTTGGTTCGAGTCCAACTATAAGTACCACAAATGCGGGTGTAACTCAGTTGGCTAGAGTTTCTGTCTTCCAAACAGATTGTCGAGAGTTCAAATCTCTTCACCCGCTCCATAATTTATTGCAAGGTGAGCAGAATGGTAATGCAGCCGGCTGTTAACCGGTCGTCGAAAGACAGCTGTGGGTTCGAGTCCCACCCTTGCAGCCAAAAAAAATGTGCTCGTAGCTCAGTTGGCAGAGCAGGGAACTTTTAATTCTCAGGTCCCAGGTTCAATCCCTGGTGAGCACACCATTAATTTTATTGCAAGGTGAGCAGAATGGTAATGCAGCCGGCTGTTAACCGGTCGTCGAAAGACAGCTGTGGGTTCGAGTCCCACCCTTGCAGCCAAAAAAAATGTGCTCGTAGCTCAGTTGGCAGAGCAGGGAACTTTTAATTCTCAGGTCCCAGGTTCAATCCCTGGTGAGCACACCATTAATT
>Ga0256828_1000125_pt1 | contig 51468 bp, 39 predicted proteins | sample CV88metaG_FD_185993 | JGI IMG/M metagenome (GOLD analysis project Ga0256828, IMG submission 185993) | Hydrothermal vent microbial communities from East Pacific Rise, Pacific Ocean - CV88 | ecosystem: Environmental > Aquatic > Marine > Hydrothermal vents | place: Pacific Ocean: East Pacific Rise...
GTACCCTCAGCCTCCAAGTCAACATCAGTTACCAATCCACTCACAGCAGATTTCAAAACCACAGATTCATACGGTTCCACTTTTGCATAATGCACCTTGGCAAAGATAAATAATGGGGTTATAAGGAGTAAAAATATTTTTTTCATACTGTTTGTTCTTTTTTGATTGATTATAGCGAAATGGAGTTAATAGGTGCAACGATAAGCCGGGTTCTGTCGTTGGGTAGTTATTTATCTAGGTCTATTGTTGCCAATAGGCTCAAGCGAAGTATGAGTGCCGATTGAACGGCTTGTGAGACTTATACCATATACTTCTTGCTGCGGACAGGGTTTACCTGGCTGAGCATGTTACCATACTCACCGGTGGGCTCTTACCCCACCCTTTCACCCTTTACCATAGGAAGTTCTTCTGTCAAAGGAGCAAAGCCCCTTTAACATTCCTCTCACTAAAGCTACGCCTTATGGCGAGAATTAGTTATGGTTTTCTACTCTCTGTTGCACTTGCCCTCAGATCACTCTGGCCATCCGTTAGATGGAGTCCTGTCTCACTTGCAGCCCGGACTTTCCTCTCGTAGCTAATGCTACCAGCAACTACCTGTTGCACCTTGGGCGGATTATAGCATATTAGAAGATAGAGAGTCCAGTCTTTGTTGTAAATTTTTCAAGAGCCAGTGTACCTGCATGGGAATTACCGTATTTATTCAGTGCAGGAGACCATACTGCAATGGACATTTTTCCAGGAACCGTAGCTGCAATACCTCCTCCTACTCCACTTTTAGCAGGTAAGCCCACATGAAAAGCAAACTCACCGCTGGCATCGTAATGTCCGCAGGTAAGCATTACTGCATTGATACGTTTAGTCTGTGAAGGTGTGATGAACTGTTTTTTGGAGATAGGATCCCTGCCTCCGAATGCCAGGAACAACATAGAACGGGAGAGTTCTTCTGTATTCATCGTGATCGCACAGTGCTTAAAATAGGTCATCACCGTACCTATAACATCATTCTCAAAATTTCCAAAACTCTTCATTAATCTTGCCAATGCCAAATTTCTGTCACCATGCTCCATTTCCGAATTAGCCACAACAGGATCAAAAGAGAGTTGCGGATTCCCCGATATCTCCCGTATAAAATGCATAATCACTTCAAGTGTTTTATACTCATCTTTATAATAACTGATAAGTGCATCAGTGATCGCAATAGCACCGGCATTGATAAAAGGGTTACGGGGAATACCATTCTCATACTCAAGCTGAACCAAGGAGTTAAAAGGATTACCCGAAGGCTCAACCCCCACTCTTTTATAGAGCTCTTTGGAATAGACCTCCAGTGCAAGAGTAAAAGTAAAAACTTTCGAGATACTCTGAATAGAGAACTGTTTAGTACTCTCTCCAACAGAAAAGATCTGACCGTCTTCAAGCGTCACAGTCATGGCAAACTGTCCCTTTTCTACCTCTGCCAAAGCAGGAATATAATCCGCCACATGACCACGCAGTAATTCAGGCTGTAACTCATCATAAATTTCATTTAAAATTGTTTGGTAATTCATAACTATACTTTTTCTAATGATTATACAGTAAAAAACAAACTTTACTGTTTTAGTATGATTTTGAAAATTTTATTCTGATTTTATATAGATTTGTGGGTTGACTGAGGGAGCGCACTTTTCTCAAAAAAGAGTAAAGAAAAGAATAGATGAAATAAAGATTTTATTTTGATTTGCTGTAGTTTTGGAGGTTGTGGTGAAGGAGTGTACGTCAGTACATAACTGAGTCACTCCTCCAAAAATGCAGTAAAACGAAATAAAAGATTATTTCATTGATTCTAGTGCGTATTTTTTTCCTAACTCATATGCTTTTTTATTCACATCATGCACTTTAGCCGGAACTTTGGAAAGCATAGTGTCAATAAGAAGCTGTTCATCCAATGCTTTAGTATATGTATTGGCAATAGCAAGCGCAACAACTGATTGGGTAATCACATTTCCTACTTCTTCTTTAGCAATAGTAATAATAGCAATTTCTACAATATTCCATTTCTTTCTATCTTCATCAGTTGGATGAACAAGATTCGGCTCAATAACAATTGTTCCACCCTCTCTTACTCCACCTTTAAACTGTTGATAAGAAACATCAGCAACAGAAAGCATGAAGTCAATCTCACCATCAATTGCATATGGATAGAATATCTCTTTATCATCAAGTTGGATATCAACAACTGTAGGTCCGCCACGCACCTGTGATGTATAGGTGGCGGTTTTTACACCATAACCTCCATCTTTGATCTTTGCCGCAGCAAAGATCTCACCTGCAAGTAATACACCCTGCCCACCAACACCGGTAAATCTCATTACAATTTTACTCATTTGGCAGCTCCTTATAATTTTTTCTCAAAGTCATCTTGGGTGATTAGCCCTCTTTGACCTTGCTGTGCTTTTTTAACTTCATCATACATAGCACAATATTCCAATGCTTCTGTATCTTGTTTAAGAATACCTAGAGGAAGATGATTCTGCTTCTCCTCTTCCGGCATTTCATCCCATTTTCTTTTGGAAACAGTAATACTGTCAATCCAGTCAAGATTTGCCATAGCAGATTGCATTTTATTTTTTCTACCAAGGTTTATATGACAGTTTGAGTTGATCTCAACAAAAGAGAATCCCTTGTGTTTAAGCGCTTCAACTATAATTTTCTCCATCTTTTTAGGAGAGTTTACAGTCTCTCTAGCCACAAAAGATGCACCTGAAGCTTCAGCAAGTTTACAGGCATCAAATGTAGGGTCAATGTTACCTGCTTTTTGAGAAACTGTCCAGAAACCTCTTGGTGTTGTAGGAGAAGTTTGAGAGTTTGTCAGACCATAGATAAAGTTGTTGATAAGAATCAGTGTTATATCAATATTTCTTCTACATCCGTGGATCGTATGGTTACCACCGATCGCCAATGCATCACCATCACCTGCTACACAAACAACATATTTGTCAGGGTTTGCCAATTTAATACCTGTAGCAAATGCAATGGTTCTTCCGTGTGTTGTATGTACTGTATTCATATCTACATAAGATGAGAATCTTCCTGAACATCCGATACCCGATACCAAACACATATCATCTTTGTTGATACCCAGTTTGTCTATCGCTCTGATGAATGACTTCAAGATAACACCATCACCACATCCCCAACACCACAGTGTTGGCATTTTATCTACTCTTAGATATTGATCATAATTAAATGCCATGGTTAAAATACCTCCTTAACTTTTTCTATAATATCTGCAGGAGAGAATGGACGACCATTTGTCTTAGTCAATTTTTCAATATCCAGTCTACCCATTGATCTTTGGATCTCTTCAAGGTATTGACCTTGGTTTAGCTCAACAGAAAGCACTTTGTTAAATTTTTCTCCAAGTTCATGCATTCTTGCTTCCGGAGATGGCCAAAGCGTGATAGGTCTGAACATACCTACTTTGATACCTTCATCTCTTAGTGTATTCACTGCTTCTCTAATAGCAAGTGAAGCTGAACCGTAACCGATAATAAGAATATCTGCATCATCTAGCATATATTCTTCATTTGACTCGATCTCATCCTGATGTGCTTCCACTTTCTTAAAGAGTCTGTCAATCAGTTTTCTACACGTTTCGATCTCTTCCGTCGGGAAACCTGTTGGCCCATGGTGAAGTCCTGTCATATGGTATCTATAGCCTTTGAACATTGGATTAAGTACCGCAGGTTCATCCTCCGCTACACCATAGGGTTGATAATCTTCAGGAGCACCATCAAATGTTTTTCTTAATTTAATACCAGCCTGCACTTCTTCCAATGCCGGAATTTCAGCTTTGGCATGCATATGTCCAATTGTTTCATCAAGTAACACAAAAACCGGTTGCATAAATCTATCTGCCAAGTTAAAAGCTCTAACTGTTTCTGTATAACATTCTGCAAGGTTACCTGCACATACCGTAATAGACTTATAATCTCCGTGACTTGGGTTTTTAGCCTGAGCTACATCCCCTTGAGAAACACGTGTCGGAAGACCAGTTGACGGACCACCTCTCATTACGTTAACGACAACCAATGGATTTTCAGCCATTTGTGCAAGACCTAAGTTCTCTGCTTTCAATGAAATACCGGGACCTGAAGTCGCTGTAAGTGATCTTACACCTGACATAGAGGCTCCAATTGCTGCTGCTACACCTGCAATTTCATCTTCCATCTGAATCGCTGCACCACCTATTTTTGGTAAAAGATCAGAAACCACATGCATGATCTCACTTGATGGCGTCAACGGATATCCGGCAAAAAATTTACATCCGGCATCTACTGCTGCTATTGCAGCCAGTTCATTACCACTAGATATTACTTCTCTTTTGTTTGACATTAGTTAGCCTCCTTATAATCTGTAGGGATTCTATACCCGTTATTTCGAATTGCTTCTTGTCTCTCTTTCGAAGAGTCAGTGAGTTTTGCAAATTTAAACTCTTTTCTCTCCGCTACATAAATAGCAAAATCAGGACAGGAGAGTTCACACTCCTGACATCCGATACATGCATCAGGTTCGATAACACTGATCATCGCACCTAATGTTGAAGTTGGTTCTTGCTGCATAGAAAGCACGCCTGCAGGACATGCATCCACACAGATATCACAGGCTTTACATCTTGACGTATTTACCCAAACTGGAGTATTCTCCGGAGCTGCCATTACTGCCATATTTTCCCCTTTTTATTTTTGAAATATTAAGTGAGATTTACTATTCACTAAAATTAGGATAGCTTACTTTTTGTAATGTTGGTATGAATAAGGTGGAATTATTGTTACTATAAGAGGGTTTGTTACCTTTTGAAGCAACAAAAACAGGAGTATTTATGTATTCATTTTACCTATGGCACAAGAGACAAAACTTTTTGCTTTTGCAGAAGTGCTGTCTATAAATCCCATCTCTTCTGTTACGAACGGATAACCTAATTTTTTAAGTACTTCCCCCAGTAACGACACATCTTTTTCTTCAATGTCTAAAGTAATCTGACGTGGTTCAACTTCAAGATCTACTTCCACTTTACCAAACTGTTCAAAAAGTTTTTCTTTTAATGTATTGGCACATCCACCGCATTTAACATTGATAATTTTGAATGTTTGTATCATTTTGTTACCTTTTATAATTATATATATTAGCATAGAAGAAAAATGTGTAGAAAGTATGTAGTGTGAACAGGAGCATCCTCCCGTTCACTTATTTTGGACAGAAAAAACTATGATAAAACTTTTTTAACAGCCTTACCGATCTCTGCCGGAGAGATAACCACTTCAACACCTGCTGCTGAAAGAGCATCCATTTTCTCTTTTGCTGTACCTGCAGATCCACTGATAATGGCTCCTGCATGTCCCATTCTTTTACCCGGAGGTGCTGACTGACCTGCAATAAATGCCACTACGGGTTTAGTAATGTTTTCCTTAATGAACGCAGCAGCCTGAATCTCAAGATCTCCACCGATCTCACCGATCATAACGATCGCTTCAGTCTCAGGATCATCTTGGAACATTTGAAGAAGTTGCTTATAGCTAAGACCGATGATCGGGTCCCCACCGATACCAACAGCTGTTGTAATCCCGTATCCTTCATTCACTACCTGATTCGCACCTTCATACGTCAATGTACCTGACTTAGAGATAAGACCGACATTTCCTTTTTTGAAAATATTACCCGGCATAATACCGATTTTACACTCATCTGCTGTAATGATACCGGGGCAATTTGGCCCGATCGTCATCATACCGTTTTTAGTAGCACATGCTTTAGCTGCCTGCATATCACGCACCGGTGCACCTTCAGTAATAATAACCGCTAGCTCGATCCCCGCAGCAGCTGCTTCCATAACCGCATCACCTACAAATGCAGGCGGAACGAAAACCATAGAAACAGTAGCACCTGTTGCCGCAACTGCTTCTTTTACTGTATTGAATACAGGTTTGCCAAGGTGTGTCTGTCCACCTTTACCGGGTGTTACACCACCAACAATATCTGTTCCGTATGCCATACACTGTTCAGCATGGAATGTACCTTCACCACCGGTAAACCCCTGTACGATTACTTTTGTGTCTTTGTTTACTAGAATACTCATTATAACTCTCCTTTTGCAGCTGCTACGGCTTTTTTCGCACCGTCACCAAGGTCAGTTGCACTTATAACATTATCAATATTTGCATTTTTTAAGATCTCTGCTGCTTCTGCTGCATTTGTTCCGTCAAGTCTTACAATAACCGGTACATTTACATCTACCAGTTTTGTCGCTTCAAGAATACCGTTTGCGATTCTGTCACACCTTACGATCCCACCAAAGATATTTACGAAGATCGCTTTTACATTCGGGTTCTTAAGAATGATCTCAAATCCTTTTGCAACAGTTTCAGCATTGGCTGTACCACCCACATCAAGGAAGTTTGCCGGTGTTCCACCCATATAGTTGATCGTATCCATCGTACCCATTGCAAGACCTGCACCGTTTACCATACAACCGATCTCACCGTCAAGGGCAATATAAGAAAGACCATACTGGCTCGCTTCTCTCTCATCAGGGTCCTCTTCAGTGATATCTCTCATCTCTTCTATTTCAGGATGTCTGTAGAGTGCAGAGTCATCAAAGCCCATTTTCCCGTCAAGTGCAAGGAAATCACCTTCACCAGTTTTAATAAGAGGGTTGATTTCAATCATTTCTGCATCATTTTCCATATAAAGTTTATAAAGTTTTGATGCGAACTGGATCATTTTTTTCTGCTCTGCTTTGTCAGTAATACCAAGACCGAATACCAATTCTCTACCATGATATCCTTGGAAACCGAATGCAGGATCAACAGCAATTTTAATGATCTTCTCCGGTGTTTCATGTGCTACAGTTTCAATATCCATACCACCTTCGGTAGAAGCCATAATAATAGGCATTTCAGCAGCTCTGTCAAGTACTACTGAAAGGTAAAGTTCATCTACTATATTTGCACCCTCTTCGATATAGACTTTTTGAACCAGTTTACCTTCCGGACCTGTTTGGTGTGTTACAAGTGTCATGCCCAAGATCTCTCCCGCAAGATCTTTTACCTCTTGTGTTGACTTGGCAAGTTTCACCCCTCCTCCAAGTCCACGTCCTCCGGCATGTATCTGAGCTTTTACAACCCAGATGTTCCCACCTAACTCTTGTGCAGCTTTAACTGCCTCCTCAGGTGTATTTGCTATGATACCTCTAGGTGTAGGTACGCCATATTTTTGGAATATTTGTTTCGCTTGATACTCATGAATATTCATGTGCACTCCTTTTACAATAAGTTCCAATATTATACGCCTAGTGAAAATAATATTTGGTTAATTGAATTATTATAAAGGGTGATTTTAAAAAAGTGGTAAATATCTACACAGTTGAGAGATATTTTATCGGTGGGCAATCCCACCTTTAATAGAAAATATTATCTTTTAATCAAAAAAACCGCCATCTTTTAAAATAGCAATATTCTCTTTAATAGATTCTACTGATTTGGCAAATTTGGCTTTAGTCACCTCATCCAGATCAAGCTCAATAATCTTTTCGATTCCATTGGCTCCTATCACACAGGGTACACCGACAGTAATATCATTATAACCGTATTCGCCACTAAGCATAGCACAACTTGGAATGACTTTTTCCTCATCACTCAGAATTGCCTCAACCATGATAGATATTGCACGTCCCGGAGCAAAAAAAGCTGAAGTTTTCAAATATTTCACTATCTCGGCACCACCGTCTTTAGTTTTGGCAATAATATCCTGCATATCTTCTTTTGATACGATCTGTTCCAGCGGTATACCGCCAACATTGGTAATATCCGGATAAGGGATCATATTTTCGCCATGATCACCTAAAACCATAGGCTTGATCTGCGATGAACCAAAACCTGTTTTTCTTCTGATCTGATATGCCATTCTGGAAGCATCCAATGCACCACCCATACCTATGATCCTGTTCTTATCCCATCCTGTTACCTGATGTACCACATAGGTCATCACATCGAGGGGATTTGAAACACAGAGTATAATGGCATTAGGTGAGTACTTCTTAATATGCTCAGTCACCTCTTTGACGATACCTGCATTGATATTGAGCAGATCTGCTCTGGTCATATCTTTTTTTCTCGGAACTCCTGCTGTAATGACCACAACATCACACTCTTTAATATCTTCGGGTTTCACTGCCGCCTCAACTACGGTTCCTCTTGGAGAATACATCGTAGATTGTGCAATATCGATCGCTTTTCCTATGGCTACCTCAGGAAAAATATCATAAAGTAATATTCTGTGACATGTTCCGGTAAATGCTAAACTGTATGCTGCCGCTGCCCCTACTGCTCCTGCTCCAATAATCGCTACTTTTTTACCTGTCATATATTATTCCTCCTATTTGTTTACTTCAAGCCCAAATGTAAATCCGGTTTTCACTTTTTCTATCAGCTCCGGTAAAATATCTTCATACTCGCCCACTATACCGAAATCTGCATTAGAGAAAATCGTCTCTTTGGCATTTTTATCTATTGCTATAATCGTCTCAGACTCTTTCATCCCTGCAATATGCTGTACTGCTCCGGAAATACCTACAGCCACATAGACTTTTGGTCTCACTGTTTTACCTGTCTGCCCGATCTGCCTTGCATACTCTGCCGTACCGTCATCAACTACAGGTCTACTACATGCCCATTCTGCTTTGATCCCTTGCTCTTTTAATACATCAACCAATTCTTGTATTAGTTTAAGGTCATCACTTGTTGCACCCCGTCCACCTGAGACTATAATGTCTGCATCAAAAAGACTTTGCAATCCGCTTTCTCCTCTGACTGTCTCTATGATCTCTGTGACGAACTCTTTTTCGGTAAGTTCAGGTTTAAATTCAGTAATCACACCTTCTCTGCTGCTATCATGTACAGGTACTTCAAATGTCCCTGCACGCGCAGTAGAGATCTGCGGACATACAAATCCTAGTATAGTAGCAAGTTTACTTTCACCATAGGTTGGTCTTCTTGACTCCAATATAGGGGCATAGATCTTTTTCTCTTTTCTGTTAATATGTTCTCCGATCTCAAGTGCTGTACAGTCTGCGGTTACTCCACTGTCCGTCTTCACACCGATCCTTGGTGCCAACTCCCTTCCTGCAGTAGTTGCAGCAAAAAGTGTAATCTCAGGATTTTTTTCTTTGATCACTTGGGCAAAAGTTTCAGAAAAAGGCAATATTCTATACTCTTCAAGTCTCTCATCATCAACAACGATCACTTCATCACTTCCATAAGCTATCAGCTCTTTAGCAAGGTCTGCAATATCTTTTCCGATAATAAGTGTGGTTACCTTGGTATCATTTCCAAGTTGATCTGCCAGTTTTCTGGCAGGTGTAAGCAACTCTAATGAGGGTCGTGATATCTTTCCGTTCACCACTTCCGCCCACGTTAAAATACCTTTTGCACCATTTCTAAAATCAACTTCTTCAAACCCTTCAGGCCTTTTTTTGGCTTTCTTCTCTTTCTTCTCTTTCACCTCAAGTCTGTTTTTCCCTGACTTGACATTTTGAATGAGTGAATTCACCAATTCGGATTCACTATGCCCGGTACTCATCTTAACTGGTGCTCTTTCACTTTTAATATTGGCAACTTTAGCAACGATCGTAGGTGATCCGCTTAGACCGATCTTTTCATCACTTAGATGTACATCATCAATGTTAAACATTGTGATTTCACTGTTTCTAGCCTTAATTGCACCACTGAGTGTCGGACGTCTGGGGTCGATTCCTGTTGGTGTAAATGAAAGAGCACAAGGAAGAGGGAGTCTCATCATCTGATACCCGCCTTCTATAATACGCTTTGCTTCTATCTTACCATCTACCAAGTTGGCTGTTTCAATAAACGTTGCCTGAGGTATACCCATGTTCTCTGCTACTTGAGAAGGTACATGCGCGGTATCACCATCAGAGGTCTGACGACCTGCCACGATCAAAAAGTCAGAATCCAACCCTTTCCCCACACCAAAACCTAAATGTTTTAACATCGTAGAAATAGCCAAACCTGTCGCATAGGTATCTGACCCTCCCAATCTTCTGTCACTTAAAAGGTAGGCTTCATCATAGCCCATAGCCAATGCTTTTTTTAGTGACTCTTCAAAGGATGGAGGTCCCATAGAACAAACGATTAACTTTGCATCCGGATTCTCATTTTTTATCTGTATTCCTGCTTCAAGAGCATAACCGCAATCTACATTAATAATGGATTTTGCTTTCGTTCTATCCATCAATCCGTCTTCACCCATTCTCATCTCAGATGGAAGAGGTACCTGTTTCATTAAACTAATTATTGTCATATACGCATTCTCCCTTCTTTACATTTGTGTATAATCCGGACCGTCACCGCCATAGGGTACATTCCATGTAATTCCCGCACCAGGAGATTTGATATCACATGTTTTACAGTGTACACAGTTCTCAGCATGGATCCTAAGCGCCTTATTGCCCTCTTTATCAATATGAAGTTCATAGACCTCCGCCGGGCAGAAAGCAGCTTCAGGACAACCGTATTTTTCAATATTCACTCTTTGATAATTCTCAGGATTATTCAGTACCAAGTGACAAGGCTGTTCCTCATCATGATTCGCTTTAGAATAGTAAACATCGGTTACTTTATCAAAGGTCAGTTTTTTATCAAACTCCAATTTTCCGGCAAAACGCTCTTTAAATGGCGTAAATGCTCTACTGTCAAGCGGTAAAAGTGTTTCACTGTCTTTTTCCGTTTTTAACCGTCCAAGCAGACCCGCACCGCCTGTTACCAACTGTGTAGCAAACTGTAATCCACCCAGAACCATACCTTTAGAGAAAGATTGTCTGAAATTTCTGGCTCTATACAGCTCTTCATAGGCATTACTCTCTTCGAACAATTTCCGGTAATGGGAGAGACTCTCTTCAGAAGTATCTCCTTTGACTAAAGCCTTTATAGCCGCATTGGCAGCCAACATTCCTGACTCAATAGCCAAGTGAATACCTTTGAGTCTGGCTGTAGTTAGGAATCCTGCACTGTCTCCTACGATCATCAGATTGTCATCATAAAATCTTGGCATAGCATAGTATCCGCCCTCAGGCAGTGTTTTTGCACCAAACTCTTCGATGGAACCTCCCTCTAATATTTTAGAAACGAACGGATGTTGTTTCCATACCTGCATCGCTGCATGTACATCAAAACTCGGATCTCTATAGTCCAAGCCGACAACCAAGCCCAATGCTACTTTATTATCTTTTAATCCGTAGATGAATCCTCCACCGAATTCTGAACCTGATTGAAGCGGATATCCCATTGTATGGTAAACTGTTCCTGCTTCTATGTTACCTTCAGGAACACTCCAAAGCTCTTTCACACCTAAAGAGTAGATCTGCTCATTGCAGCCACTGTCCAGATGAAGTGCATCGATCACTTTTTTAGTCACACTTCCTCTGGTACCTTCTGCCAAAATTGTAATAGCTGCCTCAACCACTGTACCTTCTTGGTAGTTCTTCATCTTATTACCATGATGATCCACTCCCGTATCTTTGGTTTTGATTCCCGCTACTTTTCCCTCTTTATAGATCACATCTTCTACTGCAAATCCGGTATAGATCTCAACACCTCTACTTTGCGCAATTTCTGCCAAATATTGACACAGTTTTGAGATCGAAGTACTATAGTTCCCTATATTATTCATATACGGTGGATGAAAAGGGAGTACCTTTTCTCCAGCTTCTGTTAAGAAGAGTGTTTGATCTACCGTTACTTCTGAATCAAAAGGAATATCCTCTATATCAACATCTGGAAGAAATGTTTTAAAGATCTTAGGATCTATCACTGCACCGGAGAGAGTATGGCTTCCTATAGAACTACCCTTTTCAATAAGTATGATCCGCTTATCTAACCCTCTTTTCTTTAAACTACCTGCTAAATGAATTGCGGTAGCTAACCCTGAAGGTCCACCACCCACTATCAATACATCTGTTGCAATTACATCTGTACTATCCATGCTCACCTCACTATAGTGTATTTAACATCTCTTATAAATATTATAAAGAGAAATTATAGGTAATGATAGCAGTTTTTTTTATTATAAATCAATTATTTTTATAATAATCATTTAAATTTTTTATGATTGTTTAGAATTGTAATACGATATTGTAAGAAAAGAGAAGTGCAAAGTAATAAGTCCTATCTGTTTAAAGACGGATTATTCGCTATAGGATCACCGAAAATTCTGGAAGTACTTGTTTTTTGTCTGTGTTGAAATAATTAGTGCAGCAGTATGTCAAGAATACTATTCTTGACATACAAAACTTTTAGGCCTTAGGAGAAATCATCTCTTCGGGTCTGACATAAGCATCGAACTCTTCAGAAGTCAATAAGCCCAAGGCAATGGCTTCTTCTTTAAGTGTTGTCCCATTCACATGTGCTGTTTTAGCGATCTTCGCTGCATTTTCATAACCTATATGAGGATTCAATGCTGTTACCAACATTAACGAGTCATTGAGGAACTTTTCAATATTATCACGTATCGGTTCGATTCCCACTGCACAGTTTGTATCAAAACTTCTCATTACGTCTGCAAGCAGCTTTGTTGACTGTAGAATATTATACGCGATCACCGGTTTGAATACATTCAGTTCAAAATTACCCTGACTTGCAGCGATCCCGACTGTTGCATCATTACCCATCACTTGTACTGCTACCATTGTCATCGCTTCTGCCTGTGTAGGGTTAACTTTCCCGGGCATAATGGAAGAACCCGGTTCATTTGCAGGGATCTCGATCTCACCCAGTCCACATCTTGGTCCTGACGCCAGCCACCTGATATCATTCGCTATTTTCATAAGATTCGCAGCAAGTGCTTTAAGTGCACCTGAAAGTACCACTTCAGCATCATGTCCTGTCAAGGCATGGAACTTATTAGGTTGAGAGACAAATCCATAATCTTTTGCCATAAAACTGTTCAGTTGCGCCGCTACTCTTTGTGAAAATTCAGGATGAGAATTAAGCCCCGTACCCACTGCAGTACCGCCGATAGCAAGTTCTTTACAGTAAACCAATGCATCATTGATCTGTTTAAGGTTCGTCTCCAACATTGCAACATATCCTGAAAGCTCCTGTCCCAATGTAAGCGGTGTAGCATCCTGAAGGTGTGTTCTCCCGATCTTCACAATATCGGCAAATGCTTTTGCTTTACTGTCCAATGTTGCTTTGAGTTGCTCAAGTGCAGGTATAAGGTTATCCGTTACAGCAACGACTTCAGCAATACGCATACCTGTCGGGTATGTATCGTTGGAACTCTGTCCTTTGTTCACATCATCATTGGGATGGACAAGATTCTCTTTGGTAAAATCTCCGCCAAGGATCTCTGTTGCTTTGTTGGCAACCACTTCATTCATATTCATATTTGACTGTGTACCTGAACCGGTCTGCCATACGACCAAAGGAAAGTTGTCATCAAGTTCTCCGGAGAGTACAGCTTCACATGCTTTTGAGATCGCTTGGGTCTTCTCATTATCAAGGCGACCCAACTCATTATTAACCAGAGCACATGCTTTTTTCAGATTTGCAAATCCGTAAACTACTTCCAAAGGCATTGTTTCATTGCCGATAGCAAAATTCTGTACAGACCTTTGTGTTTGTGCCGCCCAATATTTATCGGCAGGGACTTTCATCTCTCCCATTGTATCTTTTTCTATTCTGTAATCCATACTTATCCTTTAATCAAAAAAATTTTTCTCTCGCAATACTGCTATCATACTTTTAACAGATTCTACACTTTTTGCAAATCTTCTTTTTTGCCCTTCGCTCAGTGTCATTTCAAAAAGTTTCTCTACACCGTTAGCTCCCAATGCAACAGGTACGCCTGAGACTACATCAGAATGTCCGTAATGCCCATCAAGATAAACTGCACACGGATGGATCTGCTTAGTATCTTTAAGGATCGCTTCTACCATGATCGCTGTAGATTTTGCAGGAGCATAATAGGCTGAACCTGTTTTAAGGTATCCTACGATCTCTGCTCCCCCGTGCTTTGTCCTCTCAACAATCTCAAGGATCTCTTCTTCATCAAGTACATCTGTCAAAGGAACACCTGCTACAGTTGAGAACTTAGGAAGCGGTACCATATCATCACCGTGACCACCCATGACTGAAGCACGGATCTGTCCGGCACCGTAACCGATCTTCTCATGAATAAAGTGTGCCATTCTTGCAGAATCCAAGATCCCTGCCATTCCAAGAACTCTCTCTTTAGGAAAACCTGACGCTTTAAGTGCGACATACGTCATAACATCAAGCGGATTGGATACCATGATGATCACTGCATCCGGTGCATGCTCTTTTACATCCTGTACTACCTCTTTGGTGATCTCCGCATTGATCATAAGCAGATCATCTCTACTCATTCCCGGTTTTCTTGGAGACCCGGCAGTAATAACTACTACATCTGAACCTGCCATATCGGAAGCATCTTCTGCAACAGACACAATAGTATGCATACGTGCAGCATTTGCTGCTTGAGACATATCCAGTGCCTTACCTCTAGCAATCTCAATATTTCTGTCACGAAGTACGATCTCATGACAGACACCTTTCATTGCTAATGAATAAGCTACTGTTGCTCCAACATTTCCTGCACCGATGATCGATACTTTTTTACCTTTACCCATTTTAATCCTTTGTCATAGTAAGTATCATAGAGCACCCCAAAAGCAAAACATAAATCATAATGTCAGTTATCAATTATGCTTTGCGACAAACGAGGCAACAATTGCTCTATGTGCATCTTTTTACACTAGATGCAAAGAAGTGATACACAAGGCACAATGCCTTGTGTGAAGTTTATACTAAATTATATAGCATCAATGATCGCATTTAAAGTTGCCGATGGTCTCATCGCAGCTTCTGCTTTTGCATCATTCGGGTGGTAATAACCACCGATATCTTTGGCACTGCCCTCAGCTTCCAAAAGTTCAGAGATGATCTTCTCTTCATTTTTTGCAAGTGCCTCTGCAACAGGAGTAAATTTCTCTGCAAGCTCTGCATCTGCTGTCTGAGTACTGAGTGCTTCTGCCCAATATCTTGCAACATAGTAATGTGATGCTTTATTGTCAGGCTCACCGGCTTTTCTTGACGGTGCTTTGTCATTGTCAAGGTAACCCTGGTTCGCTTTGTCAAGTGCTTCGGTCAATGCACCGATCTTGCTGTCTTCACTCTTCTGGTATTCCATTCTGAGTGATTCTGCAAGTGCCAGAAACTCACCAAGTGAATCCCATCTGAGGTGACCTTCAGCCAAGAACTGGTCTACATGTTTAGGTGCTGATCCACCCGCACCTGTTTCAAACAGACCGCCACCTGCAAGCAACGGAACGATAGAAAGCATTTTTGCAGATGTTCCAAGTTCCAGGATCGGATACATATCAGTCAAATAATCTCTAAGAACGTTTCCTGTTACAGAAATAGTGTCTTTACCCGCTCTCACCCTCTCATTGGTATATCTTGTCGCTGCTGCTACATCCATGATCTTGATATCTAGACCTGTCGTATCATGTTCTTCAAGATATTTATTGACTTTTTTAAGCATCTGTGCATCATGTGCTCTGTTTTCATCCAACCAGAAGATCGCAGGGTTTCCTGTAAGTCTTGCTCTTTCAACTGCCAGTCTAACCCAGTCTTTGATCGGGATATCTTTTGCACGTGACATTCTCCAGATATCTCCGGCTTCCACTTCATGACTCATTAAAATATCGCCGTTCTCATTGACTACTTCTACCGTACCGGCTTCAGGCATTTCAAATGTTGTCGGGTGAGAACCGTACTCTTCTGCTTTTTGCGCCATAAGACCGACATTTGCTACATTACCCATGGTAGAAACATCATATTGACCATGTTTTACACAATCTGCTATCATTTCTTCATAAAATACACCATAAGTAGCATCAGGGATCACAGCAACACATTCAACCGCATCACCGTTTCTGTCCCACTGCTTACCGCCTTCTCTTACTACTACAGGCATAGAAGCATCAATGATCACATCGTTAGATGCATTAAAGTTGGTTTGCCCTTTGTCAGAATCTACCATCGCGATCTTTGGAGCATCTGAATCTACTACTGCCTGGAATGCAGCTTTGATTTCCGCCTCTTTTGCATGTCCGGCAATCTTTTTTTCAAGATCACTCATACCGAGATTAGGATTTACTTCAAGCTCTTTAAAAGTATCGGCATACTTGTCAAATACTTCCTGGAAGAATACTTCAAATGCATGACCGAACATGATCGGATCAGAGATCTTCATCATTGTTGCTTTCAGGTGGATTGACCAAAGCACACCGTTTGCTTTTGCATCATCGATCGATTTTCTGATAAATGATCTCAATGCGTTAACTGACATGAACGTACCGTCCAGGATCTCATTTTCAAGTGCATCGATCGTAGTAAGCTCTTTACCGTTGAGCATGATCTTGACTTTTTGGGCTTTATCTATTGTCACAGACTTCTCATTACCGTAGAAATCCCCGTTTCCGTTCATATGCGCAACATATGCTTTGCTGTTTTCTGCAAACGGTTTAAGTCTGTGCGGATGTTTCTGGGCATATCTTTTAACTGCTGCAGCAGCACGTCTGTCTGAATTTCCTTCTCTTAGTACCGGGTTGACAGCAGAGCCGAGACAAGGGTTGTATTTTGCTCTGATCGCTTTCTCTTCTTCAGTTTCAGGATTTTCCGGAAAATCAGGAATATCAAATCCCTGGGACTGCAGTTCAGCAATACACTCTTTAAGCTGACCGATAGATGCAGAAATATTTGGAAGTTTAATAATATTCGCTTCTGACTTCATTACCAATTCACCCAACTTTGCAAGTTCGTTTTCAGCCAGTCCCATAGCAGCAAGTACTCTACCTGCCAAAGAGATATCACTTGTTTTTACATCAACACCTGCTGCATTTGTAAATTTGTTTACAATAGGCAAAAGTGAGTAGGTTGCCAAAGCCGGAGCTTCATCAATTTTTGACCAAATAATAGTTGGTTTAGACATGTGTATTCCTTAGATTTAAGTTTTATGTAGAAAGATTGTAGCACTCTTCTTATTGCATTGGATTGAAAAGCAAGGTTATCAAAAAATTATATTATTTATTTGTTTCTATACTACACAGAATTACTTGTTATTTTCATAAAATTCACCCTGAGGAGGTAATGATTCGGTAATAAAAATGGATTACAATTTGACTGTTCAAATATGATATTTTGTTCATATATGAGACAAAAAGAGATTCTCCAAATATCTCACACGCAAAGGATGAAACATGACAAAAAGATTTATGTTACTTATCGCAGCAATGTTCATGAGTACATTAACTATACAGGCAAATCAGGAACCGGTAACTGCAGAGTTTACCGTTACACAGGTAGCCTTGGATGCTGCAAATGATAAAGCGGCTGAGGCAGAACCTGAAGAAGATAAAAATGCTTCAACAGAAGAAACTCAACCAGAAGGAGGTACTGCTGAATAAAAATAGATCCATAATCAAGACGTTCCTATACTGACGTTCTTGTTTATATAGTAACAATTTCGGGTTTTGGGAGATATATAATCCCCTTCCTTCAAATAGTTAAAATAACTACATATAATTTCAAAAATAAGATATATCTTGTCCCCCAAGTTCATATATCTTTTTCCCAAAACCCCTTATCTCTCTCCTCCTAACTCCAAAGGAGAGAGATACTTTTAAAATCCTTTTTATTTATATGCTTTTTCTATATCTTTTACTATTTCAGCAGGTGCAGATGCGATCTTCATAAAATCTGTCATACTCAACAAGGGAAGAGAGAGTGCAAGGTAATATTTGGGATGCAGCATCACTGCTTTATTTCCTCTGATCATAACCTCATAGGGGAAAAGTTGCACATTGTGTTCTTCTTTTATTTTTTTAATATATTCATATGTTCTGTATTGAAGTTTATGTCCTATCAGTGTTGTTCCGTTAGGGAGTTTCAGAGTATACGCTACATATTGTGTTGCATTATCCTCTTTGAGTCTGTCAGCAAGATCATTGCCTTTGGCTACAGTGATCATATCATTCTTATCCGGCATACCGAACATGAAGTTGTAATCTGCAAGCTCATCAAATTCAAATTTATCTTCTACTTCATATATATCACCCAATACTGACTGTAAGTTCAAAAGGGTTTCTTTAAATTGACCATATTTATATTTATCCTGAAGAAATGCTGCTCCGAAATAAGATGGATTTTGTACACGTATTTCACTTTTATCGTTTACCAGCAAGTGCAAAGCAGATAAAAAGCTGTTGGTTTTTTGAAGTTCGTCATTTGTAAAGGTCAGTACGGTCTTATCTGGAAGTATTTCATTGACAGCAAGCACTGTAAAGCCGTTTGTTTCCAGTTTTCTCTTCACTTCATCTACTGTTTGATAATCAGCTACGTAATAGGCAGTCAGCATTTTCGGAGCAGTAGTACGCTGCGTGAACTTTGCTCCTCTTACTGTCTTTTTTTCTGTTGCTGTCTGTACATGAAGCACTGCAGAACTTGCTATCGGTTTTACCTGTGTACATGTCTGCAGTTGTGTTTCGAGTTTTTTTATTTTCTCTTTAAGACGTTTATTCTCATCTTGCAGGGATATCTTTTCAGATGCATTTATTTCTTTATTTGATTCCGTAGCATTAATGACCCCGATCATTAATATACATACTAATATCAACTTGTTCAACTTCATAACAAATCCTTCAAACATTAGTAATATTAATTATATTTTAACTTATTAATCTTAATAAAATATATAATTAATATTTATGTTTTAAAATTTTGTCAAATACTAATCCGATTCTTCTCCTGCCGCACCCTGCTCAAACATACCCATCATACCGGCATTGACTTCCATTGCAAGTTCAAGTAGCTTTGGAGGGAGTTTTTTACCACCGTGTATCATGAGATCCAAATTCATAGTATAGAGATAAATATCACCGTTTGGTTCTTCAATAATCCCTATTCTACACGGCATAAATCCGACATACTCTGTAGAGTAGGTCAAAAACACATCTGCAATCGTAGGAGAACAATAGGAACGGATCTGTGTATAGATACCCGTTTTTCTAGGCATTACTTTATGGTCTACCATAGCCAAGCCATGTTTACTTGCAACTTCATCCATTACTTCTATTGCATTTTCTATTGCTTCTTCTTTGGTCATACCTTCAGGGATCACCATTTTTTTCTTAAGTATCATTCCTTTGGCAGGATCACCGGTCTCAAGTACCAGTTTTGCCATATTCGAAAAAGCTCTTACTGCTTCAGGGTCAAACTGCTTAAGCATTCCACCGTATTTTACACCTACCAAGAGAAGCACTGCTACTACAAGTGCTCCGATCAATGTCAAGATTGTTTTTAAAAATTTCATTTTTTTCCTTTTATATATAAATTGTAACCACGTTACTTTTTAATATTATAATTATATTATCCTAATTTAAAATTAAGATTAATATTAATTTTATCTTATATTATATTATTTATAAGTTCTATTTATATACAATAAATGCTAATATAACACACTTAACACATCTCTCGTGATACCTTTGACCTTGTCTATCTTCTCTATTAGCCTGTCTGTAATCTCTTGATCTGTATTTATCTTATGCCAATTCTTTTTCCAAAGTATAGTAAGTTCCTTCGATGCCTCTTCACATTCAGGGGAAATGAACAAAGAGAGATCCCCGATAAGGCCTACTTTCACCCAACCGTCACGAGGACTGCCTTTTACACTGTCATGATCATAATGGTTGGCATAAATGATCTGCTCCAAAGCAGAGAGTTCCTGAAGTATCTGAAAACTTGCTATACGTATATTATTATTACTTTCATTATGTTCGTAGCGCCAATTATTGTACATAAACCCGATAACACCGAATACAAAACTGAGCATAACAATAACTTGGTACGTAATGATCTTGTTTTGCAGAGTTTCAAGTGAGAGTCTTTTCATAGCAATCTCCATTCGTTCTTAATAGAGTGTACTATTTTAGGTGTGAAATGTATGTGTATTTCAGAGTATAAAAAATTAACATTTTGGTAATACAAATTGTTTATACTCTAAATGTTCAAATAGTTTATATTTGAACCAAAATATCTTTATGGAGGAAGATATTGGGTCTCTACCCTTATTAATAAAAGGCAGTTAACCATATTACTCCCTCTTTATGTTAAATAGTTTAATAGTACATAGGTTTTGTACACTATCCCTTTTACAGAAACCTGACTCTCACCTCCCTCCAAAGGTGAGAGATACTTACTATGCTTAGCTTATAAAAATTTAATTTTCAACAGCCAAACTTTCTTCCAAATAGACCCCAAGTTCCTTCGCTTCTTCAAGGATCATTTCGCTTACTTTGAGTTTTGACTCTATGATCACATCTGCCAGTTTGGATTTGATATGTAGCTCCAATGGACGTTTCCCAGGATGTTTTTCAACCAGACACATAAGGTCTTCTACTGTTTTGGCATCTGGCATGAGGTTGAGTGCCAAAATGAGTGGCGGTTGTTCCGGTTCAGGAGTATGTTTCTCCTCTTTTTTGATCTTAATCTTCTCTTTTTTCGCATCTTTGAGTGATTCGATCTTGAGGATATTCATACGGGTAAAATCACCGTCTTTGCTTATTTTTACTTTAAAAGCTATAGGTTTTGTACGATCAAAATCTTCATCCAACTCTTTGAGACGGTTTTCAAAAAGCATTAATTCAATATTCCCGTGCAGATCCATGATATTGGCAATACCGAATTTATTCCCTTTTTTACTGATCTTCTCTGTGATCGTCTCTATCTTACCGATAATAAGTGCCTGAGAGCCGTCTGCCAGGTCATCTATCTCGGAGCTGAGTGTATATTTGATACCATCCAGGGTTTCACGGTATTTGTCCAGCGGATGTCCTGAAACGTAGAAACCAAGAGACTCTTTTTCCATCTCCAGTATCTCCATAGGTTCAAATTCCGGCATATCTGCAAGTTCCAATGTCACAGAAGTCATCTCTTCATCATCCCCCCAAAGTGAGTTCACCGCTTGTTTCTTTGCATCTCCGGCTTTTTTTGCCATATCTATGATCTCTTCAATTTGTGACAGCATTGCTTTTCTACTGTAACCAAAACTGTCAAAAGCACCTGCTTTGATAAGTGATTCGATAACCTTTTTGTTTACCTTGCTTGAGTCGATTCGCGAGACAAAGTCTGAGAAGTCTTTAAACTCCTCCTCTCCTCTCGCCTCAAGCATAGTATTGATTGCGATATCCCCTGCGCCTTTAACAGCACCCATACCGAACATAACAACCTCATCACCGTCTATATTGCGTGCTTCAAACACAAGTCCCGACTTGTTAATATCGGGAGGAAGAAGTTTGATCCCCATACGTTTGAGTTCATCAACATACTTAACAACCTTATCAGTATTGTTCTTTTCCAATGTCAGTATCGCAGCCATGAATTCTGTGGGGTAGTAGTATTTCAAATATGAAGTATAAAAGGTGATCATCGCATAGGCAGCTGAGTGTGATTTGTTAAAACCGTATCCTGCAAACTTTACAATAAGATCGAACAGCTCTTCTGCTTTGCTTCTGTCAAATCCTTTTTCCACTGCACCGTCGGCAAACTCTCCTTTGAGTTTATCCATCTCCTCTTTGATCTTCTTACCCATGGCACGTCTAACCAGGTCCGCACCGCCAAGGCTGAACCCACCGATGGTCTGAACGATCTGCATAACCTGTTCCTGATAAACAATAACTCCATAGGTCGGCTTTAGGATCGGTTCAAGTTCCGGGAACATATAGGTGATCTCTGCACGTCCGTGTTTACGTTCTACGAAATCATCAAGCATCCCTGACTCCATAGGACCCGGACGATAGAGTGCGAGCATCGCAATAACATCTTCAAAGCCGTTTGGTTTGAGCTTTTTAGCCAAGTCCTGCATCCCTGCCGATTCTATCTGGAAGAGTCCCAGTGTCTCACCTGTACTGATATACTCATAGACAGCAGGGTCTTCAATATTCTCTTCTACGAAGTTGATGCGTTTTCCATGACGGCGCTCTACCAACTGCAAAGCCTCTTCAATGACCGTCAGTGTTTTAAGCCCAAGAAAGTCAAACTTTATCAGATCCACATCTTCTACATATTTCCCGCTGTACTGTGTTGCTAAGGTGTCAAGCCCTGAAGGTTTGAACAGCGGTGTCTTTTGCCATAACGGTTCATTGGAGATGACCACTCCCGCTGCATGTGTTCCTGCATTACGGTTGAGCCCTTCAAGAGCCAAGGCATACTCCCAGGTACGTTTTGCCTGAGGGTCACTCTCTAAAAGTTCCGCGATCTTCGGCTCTTTCTCGTAAGAATTCTTTAGGTCTATCCCCAACTCATCCGGAATAAGCTTTGCCATTGCATCAGCTTTAGAGTAAGGCATGTCAAGTACTCTTGCGACATCACGAATGACCCCTTTTGCCAAGAGCTTACCAAAAGTAATGATCTGTGCGACGTTCACACGTCCGTATTTCTCTACCACATAGTCAAGTATCTCTTGACGGCGTGCCTGACAGAAGTCCATATCAATATCCGGCATGGAGATACGCTCAGGGTTAAGGAAACGCTCAAAGAGCAGACCGTAAGGCATAGGGTCAATATCGGTGATCCCCAGTGAATAGGCTACCAGAGAACCTGCTGCAGACCCACGTCCCGGTCCTACGGGAATACCCATCTGCTTCGCTGCATCTACAAAGTCCCAAACGATGAGCATATAGCCGGGGAATTTCATGGAGTTGATAATATCCATCTCTACTTTAAGACGCTCTCTGTACTCCTCATGCTTCTCTTTGGGGACAATCTTCAGCCGTTTCTCCAATCCGCGTTTGGACTCCTCTATAAAGAGTACAATGTCATTCTCAAGTGAATACTCTACATCCGGCTCAGGAAGTTCTATACCTGACTCTTTTGCCCTCTGCCTGGCAAATTTGAAGTTAGGCGGTGTCGGGTTCCCAAGCTTGATCTCAAGGTTACACTTGTCGGCTATCTCCTGTGTATTCTCCAGCGCTTCGGGAATATCTGCAAAAAGTTCTGCCATCTGCTGGGGTGACTTTACGTAAAACTCATGTACCGAGTGGCGAAGACGGTTAGGATCATCATAGAGTTTGTTCATCGCGATACACATAAATGCTTCATGGGCATCCGCATCTTTTTGTACCGTATAGTGTGTATCATTGGTTGCAATGATCTTAATACCCGTCTCTTGTGAAAGCTGAATGATCTGCTTGTCAATACGGTGCTGATCTCCGATCCCGTGCCGCATCAGTTCCAGGTAGAAGTCATCACCAAAGACCTCTTTGTATTTAAGAGCTACACGTTTGGCTTCTTCATACCCTTTTGCACCGAACTTTTTATTACGCTCACTGAGATTCATATGCCAGTTGACTTCACCTTGCAGACAGGCAGAAGAGCAGATAAGCCCTTCGGAATTCTCTTTAAGCAGATCCCAGTTGATACGCGGGTAGTAGTAGAACCCTTCTATATACGCTTTGGAAGAGAGGTACATCAGGTTTTTGTAACCTGTCTCATTTTTGGCATACAGGCAGAGGTGAAAACGCTGACGTACAGACTTGTCTCCCAGTTCCTCCTGGTTGTGTACATAGGCTTCCATTCCTATGATGGGTTTAATACCCTCTTTTCGCATCGTATTGTAAAAGTCTATCGTCCCGAACATATTACCGTGATCGGTCATTGCCACAGAGGTCATCCCCAACTCTTTTACCTTCTTTGCCAAAGCCTTGATCTTATTGGCACCATCAAGCAATGAATACTCTGTATGGAGGTGTAAATGGGTAAATGATGGGGTTGACTTTGGTTCTTCTGACATAGGCTACCTTTACGAATATTAGGGTTTTAATATAGCAGAGTTTAGGTAAAAACAGATTGAATTTTTAGACATGATTCTGTATAAATCTCTCTATGGACTCAAACACCTCATCATGCCCTTTATCTGCTAAAATACTATGCCTGTTTCGTGGAAGCAGAAGCAGTTTTTTATCTTTTGAGCTTACATTGTCGTAAATAAGTTGTGCACTCTCTGCTTTGACGGTCGGGTCATTGTCTCCCTGTATAATGAGTATGGGAGCCGTAACATTTTTAACACTCTTTTCTACTTTGGTCATGATCTTTTCAAGTTGTGCAACCGAAGAGAGTGGATGCTTATGATAATTGACATCCGGCTGTTCCGTATGAGAATTGTCTATCCACTCCATCACACCTTTGGTATGTAAATATCCTATCATTTCATTAAAAAACTGTAGTGTAGGTACCACATAACTTACACGAAGATCATGCAGTTTCAAGGCTGAATTAATTGCTATCACACCATCGACTTTGTATTGTGCAGCATGTAACAGTGCAAGCAATCCGCCTGTAGAGAAACCTCCTATGAATACTTTTGTACACACCTGTCTCATCGCAGTAAAAGCCCGTTCAAAATCTGTCTCCCACTCTTTTGCATTGACATGTTTCAATGCCTCAGGATCAGTTCCGTGCCCTCGCAGTCTGGGAACATAGACATTGATACCTTTACTGAACAGATACTCTGCTAAGCTACGTATCTCTTTGGGTGCTGCCATATATCCGTGTGAAAATACCAAACCTGTATCATTTTTATCATCGTAGAGTACAATGGGAGCACCTTTATCTTCTTTGGTTGGTACTTTTCCGTGATAAAGTCTGTACTCTGTTTCATAATACCCCCAGTCACTCTTTTGAAGATGTTCAAAGTTGTCCTGCCTTAACTCCTCTTCACTGTAAAGACTGTTCTCTTTTGCCATCTTAACAATGGGTTCCTGCCATTTGATCTCATTGAGGATCACCTGCAGGGTATTTTTGACTCTGACTTTATGGAAAGGGTACGCTTTTTCAAGCAGAGACCTGTCAAAAAGATACTCTCCGTCACTGTCCTGATAGAGAATATGCTGCTTGGTCGCAAGTTCTATGGCTGAGACAAAAGGTTCATAGTTCTCATCCAATATCAGTTTGAAAAGCTCTTTCTGCAGCTCGGTATGAAGATTGTAATCTTCAAACATTCTCAAAGAGCGTCCATTTTTGTAAATAAGTGTTTTCAGATAGGACGGACAGACCTTTACTGTAGGCATTGTTACCAGACTCAAGATGAAAATATGGTCAAAATGTATCTGCATTTGAGAATAGACCCTCTGCATTGCCCTGTTCGTCAATACCTTTCTTTGTGCATCTATAAAACGGTCCACTTTCTCTTCATCATAGATATCACCTCTGTTTTTAAGCAGTTCATCTACATAGGAATCCAGTTCTATCGCTTTTCCGAAACGTAGGTTCATATGTGCATCCATCAGGAGATTCACCTCTATTTCAAGCTCTTCGAACAGCCTGGTATTTCGTTGATGCACCACACTGTCCACCCATGTAAGAAAACGGTTCTTACCCGGTCTTACAGGATAATAGGTGATCGAGATAGGTATTACTTTAATATGAAGATCCTTGTTGATCTTGCTGCTGTCTATACCCATAGCTGAACAAAACCGTTTCAGCTCTTCTCCGGTATCGTCTTTTGCTCTTGTCTGGAGTATCTTTGTTTTGAGTGCCATCACCGCTGCTCCGGTATGAATGGGACCTTCATATTCCGGGGAGTGTGTACAGAACTCTCCGTTATCAAAGGTAATACGCTTATTTTTCACCATGTAGCCTTCAGGGTAGATGATCCAGTCATCTTTTCCTGAAAGCAGATCTTCTACAATGATGCAGTCACGTGCCTTATTCTTGTTGGAGATCGTTCCAACCCAACGCATATACTTACCCAACAGACCTACAAAAACACCGTCATCTGCCAAAGAACGTGACGTTCTTCCATAGGCTTCATAAAGCATATGCGGTACGACGAACGTCTCAAAGCGTGTAAAGTGATTGGCAACAAAAAGCACAGGAGAATCAGGGATCTTCTCTCCGGAAATAGTGATATTCGCACCTGAGAGTTTACGTATCAGGTAGATGAGTAAAGAGCTGAATTTCAGTGCTAGTCGCATCATTTAGCCTTTTTATCTTTTCTTTTTTTAGACTTACGGAAATAATCATCATGTTTAAAAGAGTCTACAGTAATGATCTCCTTCTGCAGTGCTCTGGCTTTTGCCAAAGCCATCACTTCATCCTGTGTAAATGTTTCTGCATTCTTCTCCTTGATCAATAATGCTTTGACCGCCTGCATCTGATGGGTAGCCTCCAGGAGCTGTGATACCCGCTCACCCATGTAGATGTTTGAACAGACCCTTTCTCTCACACTGTCATTCTTACTCAACAGTGCAGCAATACCATGCAGGCTTTCATCTCTGATCACCTTCCCCATAGGGTTGAGTCTGGTACAAAGTCCCAAAAGTCTGAACGGTATACCCGGCAGACCTGTAAGCAAATTTTGAAGTATCCCTTTAAATGCTGTATCTATCTTGCCAAAGGCATCTTCTACAGCCACTTCCAAAAAGAGTGCATCACTCTCTTGACTGCCTTCTACTTCATAGCGTTTAAGTGCTGCAGTGATCAGATACATCTGTGCCAAGATATCCCCGAACCGTCCGGAGATGGACTCTCTTCGTTTTAAAGAAGCTCCGAGCAATCCAAGTGCCACGTCACTCAAAAAGGCGAACTTTGCAGATGCCCATGCAAGTTTCTGTTCATAACGTCTTGCCCTGCCCTGACTGACAGGGAAATGGGCATATCCTCTTGTGATCCCCATTACGAATGCCCGTACTTTATTACGTACGACATGTCCGATGTGAGCGAAGAGCAGCGTATCAAATGCTTTCACATCACCTCGCTCCAACGCCTCTATCTGATCATAGGCATAGGGGTGACAGCGTATCATCCCCTGCCCGAACTGTATGAGGGTTCTGGTCATGATATTCGCACCCTCAACCGTGATGGCAATAGGAGCACCAAAGTAGGCATGAGCCAAAAGGTTTCTCGGCCCTCTGCTTATGGCTGTTCCGCCTTGTATATCCATGGCATCCATCACATTGCGTCTGAACATCTCTGTACTTTGGTATTTCATAATGGCATTGGCAACTGCCGGTTTTTTCCCTGCATTAATAGCACCCAGTGTAAAGGTCTTCGCTGCATCAAGCATATAGGTACTTGCACCCAAGCGTCCAAGCACTTCAGCAATACCTTCGAACTTGGCAATACTCAGTCCGAACTGATAGCGTACCACAGCATAGGTCGAAGCCACATAGGTAGCCAGCTTACTGCCGCCTGTACTCGTAGAAGGAAGGGAGATCCCACGCCCGACAGCCAAAGATTCCATCAGCATTTTCCAGCCTTGACCCAAACCGTCAGCACCGCCGATGACATCATCCACTGTGATGATGACATCTTTACCAATGATAGGAGCATTGACAAAAGGGACCCCCAGAGGATCATGCCGCCTGCTCTGGTCCACCCCTTCGCTTTTTGAATCCACTAACGCACAGGTAATGCCTATCTCTTCACCCAGACCCAAAATATTCTCAGGGTCTTTCAAAACAAAGGCAAGACCGATGACCGTTGCAATAGCAGAGAGGGTGATGTAACGTTTTTCAAATTGAAGTCTGATCCTCACTTCACCCTCTTCATCTCTGAATACCACCCCTTCAGAGCGGATGGAAGCTGCATCACTCCCTGCTTCAGGCTCTGTGAGTGCGAAACAGGGGATGTCCCGTCCGTCTGCAAGTCTTGGCAGATAGTACTCTTTTTGCTTCTCTTGTCCGTAATGCAACAGCAGCTCTGCAGGACCCAGTGAATTGGGTACCATCACTGTAATAGCAAGCACTTGGGAATGGGCAGCAAGTTTTTCAATGACACAGGAGTGCGCATAGGGTGAAAAACCAAGCCCTCCGTATGCTTTGGGGATGATCATTCCCAGGAATCTCTCTTTTTTAAGATACTTCCATACCTCTTTGGGCAAGTCTCTTTTTTCAAACACTTCCCAGTCACTTGTCATTGCACACACTTCATTGACCTGATGGTTCAAGAAAGATTCCTCTTCTGCCGTCAATGTCGGATAAGGGTTGGCAAATATCTTTTTAAAGTCAGGTTTCCCTGAAAAGAGATCACCTTCTATCCATACATCTCCGGCTCTAAGGGCTGTTTTTTCCGTCTCTGAGATCTGAGGAAGCAATCCTTTTGTTTTAAGCATATTAAACAGAGGTTCGGTAATGGCTTTGATACGTACCTCTTTGTTCAGGAACACGACCGCCAGACCAATAGAAATGATCCACCAAAAAAGAGAGGCACCTGTAAACAGCAGAAATATTGCCAAGGCAGCGAACCATCCCCACAATGCTACACCTTCATATGCCAATACTGTCATGACTATAAATACTGATATCACATATCCCATTACACACCTCCGTAAAATGTTTGGTTACTCTCTGCCATCTCTACCAACAACTCAGCAGGAGCAAAACGTTCACCATATTTTTTTTCCAATTCCCTAATCCGTGCTACTATATTTTCTAGGCCCTCTGTATCTGCATAACGAAGCAAACCGCCTCTGAATGCAGGGAATCCTGTACCCATGACCATTGCCATATCCAGGTAGCGGGCATTGTCTACCACACCCTCTTCCAAACAGCGTGCTGCTTCATTGACCATAATGAGTATGGCACGATCAAGAATAATATCTTTTCCCAATTCGACTTTTTTGCTTCTAAGCAGTTCCATTTGGGAATTAAGTCTCTTATTTCTGCCTTTATGCGTATAAAAACCGGTTCCTGTTTTTTTACCAAGCCATGCTTTTGCAGACATCTGCTCAAGTAAAGGTGAAGGCTTCATACGTTCACCGTATGCTTCATGCAGAATAACTGAAACTTTCTCTCCAATGTCTATACCCACCTCATCGGCAAGGGTAAAAGGTCCCATAGGCATACCGAATGCTTTAAGCAATGCATCTATGCGTTCAACACTCTCTCCCTCTTCAAACATTTTTGCCGATTCGTTCAGGTACGGCAGAAGTATGCGGTTGACCAGGAATCCTGCACACTCTCCTACTTTAATGGGTGTTTTACCCAGTCTCTTGGCAAGCTGTACCACTGTTGCAACCGTCTCTTCATTCGTCTCTTCCCCTGCAATGATCTCCACCAGCGGCATTTTTGCTACAGGGTTGAAAAAATGCATCCCGACAAAACGTCCGGGATATTTACACGCTTTGGTTAAAGAGCTAATAGCAAGAGAAGAGGTATTTGTAGCAATAATAGCATCTTTGCCCAAAACTGCTTCAAGTTCTTCAAAGACTTGATGTTTCACAGCACTCTCTTCACTGACTGCTTCGATCGCCATATCTATATTTGACAACCCTTCCACACCTGTTGTGTAGGTTACTCTGTCCATCTTAAGCCCTATCTCTCTGTCAGTGAGTCGTCCTCTTCTTTTGACGGCTTCAAAATTCTTCATCATCTTTGCCTTCGCTTTGGCGATACTGCTCATTTTTCTTGCTTTAAGCCGTACAGGGATATCTTTTGCCGACAATGCCCATGCGATCCCTGAGCCCATGGTTCCCACACCAATGACCGCAGCACTGTGGATGGTTCTGGCTTTTGCTTTGGAGAAGGTCTCTTTTTTGAGTTTTTCAGAGGTAAAGAAGAGTTCTATGAGATTTTTTGATATTTCACCCGTAGAGAGGGTAAGGAACGCACGAAGCTCTATCTGAAGACCTTCATGCAGTGTTTTGTCAAAACTCTCTTCCAGTACATCTACCGCCTTCAATGGTGCAGGGTAATGTCCACCCGTTTTCTTCTCTATCTGCCTGCGTGCCATTTTGGCAATAAAGGTTCTGACCACCAAGAACTTTTCATACCACTTCACACCTTTTCTGCGTTGTTGTATCTTATGGTCCAGCATACCGGAGAGGATATCTTTGACAAACTCCTCTTTCTTGAACTCCAGATATCCGCCGGGTACTGAAGCATCTACTACTCCCAGTTTCAATGCCTTGTCACCTTTAAGCCGTTTGGAAGCCGTAATGAGTTCTATGGCTTTGGCAAAACCGACCAGAGGCACAAGACGCTGTGTCCCGCCAAGTCCGGGAATGATCCCCAGACTCACTTCAACCAGTCCGATACGTGTATGTGCATCATTCGTAGCAATACGGTAATCACATGCCAAGGCAAGTTCCAAACCGCCTCCAAGACAGGCACCGTCTATGACAGCCACTGTAATAAAAGGCAGCGATTCCAAAAGATTGAATATCTCCTGTCCTTTGGATAGCATCTCTTTGACAATGCTCTCATCTTTAAATGCTTTGATCTCCTTAATGTCCGCACCTGCAATGAAAATATCCTCTTTGGCACTCTCGATAAAAAGTGCCCGTATATCTTTTTGTGTCTGCATCTCATTCAGCAGGCTCTTAAGCTCATACAGTGCTTCAAAAGAAAGAACGTTCACCGTTGAATCCGGAGTATCAAATGTCAATGTTGCAATGCCTCTGTCATCTTTTTTCAAGTTAAAATATTTCATTATTCCACCTACCTTTCACAGGACGCAAAATGAACAAAGTCCATTTTACTACGCTGACGCTGTGTCAACTTCAGCAGTTGGCTCATGTGACTGGTCACATTACATAATAGATTTAAGTGATTTTTTATTTTCTTATACATTATTCCACCTCCAGAAGCAGTGCTGCACCTTGACCGCCACCGATACACAGGGTAGCTAAACCTCTCTGCAAGCCTCGCTGTCTAAGTTCATGCAGTACTGTAAGTACCAGTCTTGTTCCTGTCATTCCCACAGGGTGCCCAAGAGCTACAGCTCCACCATTGACATTGAGTATATTCGGATCTATGGCTCCTACTGCTTTACTCTCTCCAAAGTGCGTTTTAGCAAAAGCTTTGGAAGCAAAGGCTCTTTGACAGGCTATGACCTGTGCGGCAAAAGCCTCATTGATCTCCATGATCTCTATATCTTTCATACCCAGTCCTGTCTGCTTGAAAAGGGTATGGGTAGCAAACACAGGACCCAACCCCATGCGTCTTGGGTCAAGCCCTTCATATGCATAGTCTCGCAAATATCCCAGAGGTTCCAGTCCACGGCTTTTTGCTTCACTCTCACTCATTAAAACCACTCCTGCCGCTGCATCAGTGATCTGTGAAGAATTACCGGCAGTCACTGTCCCGTTTTTACGGTCAAAGAACGGTTTCAATTTCGCAAGTTTTTCTATGGTTTGATTGTCTCGTATACCATCATCATAGTCCAGATACTCGCCGATATATTCATCATACACCACTGCCATGCTCTCTTTGGCAAACCGTCCTGACTCTTTAGCCCTGGCTGCTTTTTGGTGACTTGCAAGAGAAAAGACATCCTGTTCTTCTCTGCTTATACCAAAATCTTGTGCCAATACTTCTGCCGTGCTACCCATAAGTAAACCACTCACAGGATCGGTCAGCCCGGACATGAGTCCTACAATAGGTTTTAAAAAACTTGGTCTAAAACCTAAAAGCGTACGTACTTTATCGAATGCAGTTTTGGAAGCTGCAAGTTTGGAAAAAAGCCCCGTCATTTTTTCACTGTAAACCAGAGGAATGTTTGACATAGACTCTACTCCTCCGCATACATACACTTTTCCCTCACCTGCATAGATACGTGAAACTGCCGTGGTAATGGACTCCATACCCGATGCACAGTTACGGTGTACCGTAAGTGCCGGTGTAGATTCAGGAAAACCTGCACGCAGAGCAATGACCCTTGCAATATTCGCAGCATGTATAGGTTGTGCCACATTTCCGATGATGACCTCATCTACCTCATCCACATTTATGGGTGAACGCATCATGAGTTCACGAAACAGTACAGCACCAAGCTGGTCTGCCTGCATACGAGAGAACTTTCCTCCTGCTTTTGCCATGGGTGTACGTAAACCGTTCACAATAGCAATACGTTCTTTGGGAGTATTCATTTTTTTTGTTTTCATAGGTGATCCTTATACATCTCATCTATCTCATAAGCGTAACGTTCTATGAGCTGTTTTTTTGCCAGCTTCATGGAAGGGGTAAGCTCTCCTGCTTCAATAGTAGGATGTTCCGCGATCAATCTGAAATCACGTACTTTCTCCCAATGGTTCAGTTTTTTATTGAATTTGGCAATGAACTTTTCCGTCATTTTACGAAACTTTTCTGACTCGAGTGCTTTTCGCGGTGTACTTTTCATTTTTGTAGCCAAACGTCCCAGGAAATCTGCATCCACAAACAGGAGTGCTACAACAAAAGGTCTACCGTGCCCTACGATAAGTGCATGTTCAAACCATCCGTTACTTACCAGCTTTTGCTCTATATAGACAGACGAGACATACTCTCCTGTAGAAGTTTTAAAGAGTTCCTTTTTACGTCCGGTGATCGTAATGAATCCTTCCTCATCTATCATAGCAAGGTCACCCGTATGTAGCCACCCCTGCTTATCTATGACCTTATCGGTTGCTTCCTTATTATTATGGTAACCCCGCATAATATTATCACCACGTGCCAGCAGTTCACCCTCTTTGCTTATTTGTACTTCAACACCGGGAAATGCTTTTCCACAGGTACCTATTTTGTTTGCTTCAGGGGTATTGGCACAGATCACAGGACTGGACTCGGTCAGTCCGTATCCTTGATAAAGCGGTATACCTATATTGAGGTAAAAATGGTAAAGCATATCTGACAAAGCCGCTCCGCCGCTTATCATCATACGCATTCTGCTTCCCAGTGCCTGTCGCAGTTTTCTATAGACCAAAGCATCCAATCCTCTATCCAACAGATTCTTAGAAGTATCAGGATCTTTTGTTGTAGCCCTGTAGAATGCCAGACGGACTAAGAGCTGTTTGACAAAGTTGCCCTCTAAGGCTTTAAGCTTCATTTTGAAAAAGACTTTTTCCAAGAGTCGGGGTACTACCGTCATCACTGTAGGATTCACCTCTTTAAGCAAGATACCTACATTTTTTACATCATCTGCAAAATAGATGCTTAACTCCTGAGAGAGATAAAAGTGCATGATCGTACGTTCAAAGATATGTGCCAGAGGCAGAAAACTAAAAGCAATATCCGAGTCTCTTTTAAAATGATATTTCTGTGTTATCGCATGGATCTGTGAAATAATATTCTTATGGGTAAGTTCAACCCCTTTGGGTGTACCGGATGTACCTGAAGTATAGACAATGGTCGCCAGATCATTCTCTTCTAGACGGTAAAGCAGTTCATCAAAAAGCTTTGGGTTGCCCTTGTCTATCTCTTTGCCTTTTTCCACCAGTTCACCAAAAGCTCTGTAGCCGCTTTTATGTTCTCCAAGATAGATGACCTCTATACTCTTATCTGCCCTGTGAATAATATTTTCCTGCTCCTTTGATTCTATAAAGGCAGTATGTATATTGGCATCCAGAAATTCAAAGAGCAGATTTCTTGAAGAGATATTCGTAAAAAGCGGTACAGTAACAGCCCCCGAAAGTATAAGTGCATAATCAAGTATCAACCAGTAAGGAGAAGGAGATACTGCGATCGCTATCTGTTTATCTCTCCAGCCATTCTCATGGCTTGCCAAAGTAAGATAACGTACAGTAAGAAGAAACTCTGCCTTGGAAAATGTTTCCCATCCCGCAGCCATACGATAATGCAGAAAATCTTCTTTAGGAGGTTGGGTTTCAAGGTAAGTGTAGAGCTCACCGAAATGTCTGAAACGGGCATTCATAGCATCTCCTTTTATAAGAAGCTATGAACAGTATAGAAAAAATGTGTGTATTAGCTGTGCAACTGCCGGAAGCTATTTTTATTACATAATTCGGATTGATTTCCTAAGACTTATTGGGTTTCCATACCCAAACAAGCAGCAGCACACCTATCAAGATATTGAGCCAACTCACACCGGAGATAAACATCTCTTCAAGTTTGGCATACAGCATCCTCATGGCAGAAGATGCCTCTGTAATACTATGCAGATGTGCCCATTCAATAAGACTATCCTGCCAGATATACGTGATAAGTTCCGGTACAAAGAAAAAAAGTACTATCCCTGCGATACCCCAAAAATTCCTTTGGGGTTTTATACGTGTTACAGCCTCTTTAAGTTTGGGATCCTGCTCTATTTTGGCTTGGATCTCTTTGATCTTCTCTTTCATTTAACAGTAACTTAACAGCATCCCATCCTTCACTGCCTGCATACTCTCTTCTCCCACAAGACGTTTTACAATAGCCAAACCAAAACAGACTGCCGTTCCGGGTCCTTGAGAGGTCATAACATTTCCGTCTTCCACCACTTTAAGATCATCTCTGTAACCCGGTTGATCTATCTCCTCTTTGGCTCCGGGATAACAGGTATAATTGTTGCCTAGTACTCCGGCTTTTTTAAGGGCATACGGTGCAGCACACATCGCACCGACGACTTTGTCGGCTTTAAACTCTTTGAGAAGTTCCAACACTCTGGCATTTTCAGCCAAAGCATAAGTTCCGCCCCAACCTCCGGGAAGGACCATCATGTCAAAATCATCAGAAATGATATTTTTTAACGAAGTATCTGCCTGCACACCTATGCCGTTGGCACCGGTGACCACTCTTCCGTGATGCAATTCATCTTCTATATAGGCTATTCTTACCTCTATCCCGCCACGACGCATCACATCAATGAGTGCGACCGCTTCGAGTTCTTCAAATCCTTCTGCTAAAGGAATTAGTACACTTGCCATCTTAACCTCCTATCTGTTATTCAGTATATGTGTCACAATACGATACCCGTGATTAAGCGCGATGGCAATACTCCCACCACTCTTAAATGCGATATCTCCTGCAATATAAAGTCCTTTGACCTCACTCTCATAATTCTCATCAAAAATTGGTTCACCCGTATCATCCAGAGTGATACCACAGCTCTTCAAGAAATCTTTCGGTGTCGTACCACCGATCGCATAAATGATCCTGTCATAGAGTTCCGCACCGTCTGTAAAATTCACTTTGACCTGTCCATGTTCACTCTCAAGACTTTCAATATCGATACCTAACTTCAATCTTACCGCATCATCTTCACTGTATTTTGTGATCATCTCCTGATTGGTCGGGTTGGGTCGGGTAAGTTCACTTCTTCTGTAGTTCAGAGTCACTTCATTCGTCTCACTGAGTTCACAAGCATACTCAACAGCAGAGTCACCGCCGCCGACAACCAGGATCTTCTCCCCGTTGCTACATTTATCCAAATTGAAATTGACCTGGGTTCTCAATGACGTCGGGATCTTGTAGGAAGGTTTATTAGGCTTACCCATACGACCGATACTGACAATAATATTCCTGGCCTTATCTACCCCGCAACCTGAGGTTACAAGAAAAAGATCACCTTCTTTTTCTACCTTCTCCACCGCACAGTTAAAACGTGCATCTATTACTTCATCATCCAAAAGTTTGTCAAAATAATCCAACGTGCTCTCTTTGGTACCGTCAACAAAAGCAACATTTCCCTCAAGTTCCACCTCTTGTCCCTGCCAATCCTTATCGACACGTTTCTGGTCTTTATAGAATTTTCGGATTGTATGGGAGTGGTTGTCTGTCTTTTCTATCATCAGTACTTTTTCAAGTCCAAGCACTTTTGCTTCTACTGCAGATCCGATACCTCCGGGTCCACCGCCTATGATAATAAGGTCGTAAATATTTTCCATGACTTCTTCCTTTGAGATGATGTTAAGTTATTTTATCATCTTTAAGAAGACAAATCTATAGAAAATGCGAAAAAGATCAATTCTTATCCGGAATAACTACTTTTGCATACATACCGGGAAAAATATTCTTATTGCTTTTGTCAAAGCTCACACGCATTTTGATCTTGTGTGTCATAGGGTTAGCATCAGGGATGATCGCTTTTATCCTGCCTATGGTTCTATACTTTATAGAGGGTATTTCAACAGCCAGTTTCATCCCCTCTTTTACTTTCCCTATAATACCCTCAGAGAGAGAGACATCGATCTCAAGATGTTCCGTATCTACTATCATGATCGTAAGCATACCGGGCATCACCATATCACCCACTTTGATATTTTTCTGTACCACAACACCATCCGCAGGTGCTTTCATTTTAAGATAGTTGAATACCACTGCCATCTGTTTGACCTGTTCTGCAGCATGTTTGACCATGATCTTGGTTGATTCCAGCATCGCTTTGACATTCTCGACCTGGCTTTCAAGATCATCCCAGTCAAATCCGGTCATACCTATTTTCCTTTTAGCATTCTCTCGCTTCTTATTAATGACATGAAGACGATCCTTCCAGTACTCCAATGCGATCTGTGACTGTTCCAGCATTAGATTTGACTGGGTCTTCATAATATCGAACTCTGCAGACTCCATCTCGTAGAGGTCATCTTCACGTTTCACTTTATCACCAAGTTTTACATACACTTTTTTTACATATCCCATATATCTGCTTCCGATCATTTTCTGACCATCAGAAACAACAGTACCCGTAAGTGTGATATTACCTGCACCCAATCCTGTAATGAGTAAAAAAGTTACAGTAACTATTTTTTTAATGCTGAACATTCAGATGTGTCCTGTATTGGATTTTATTTCTTATCATACAGTTATACTACCACTTTCTTAAACGCACATGACACTTCATGCATTGTCCAATGATCTTGGTATATGCTTGTAACGCCTGAACTGCATCACCGGTAGCAAAACGGTCTTCTACTATTTCCGCTTTTTTCCTGATCTTTTTCTGTATCTTGTTTGTCATTTTCAGATCATTCTGCAGCCATTTTTCATAAATATCTTTATTATTGACTTCAGAATCTATCGGACGGATCTTGACAATGGTCTCTTTAAGCACCTTGGTTCCCGCTTTTATGATATCTGCATTATTATAAAGCAATCCCGACTGTATATCCTGCATTGCCTGTGCCATCTTCTGCATATCAAGTATCCTGTCACCCTGGGAATATCCCTCTGCTGAAGCAAAAGTTGTTGCAACCATTAACCCTATAAGTAATTTTTTCATGATATATTCCTTTAAAATAATGATAAGTATATTGTAACAGATTAACTTTAATAAAACAATTTCATTGATAAACATCATAAAGAATAATTACTTTTTTTTATATAATTTAAGTTTTATTTCAAATACTTAGTGCTAAGATTGGGTTATCTTAATTAAATACAAAGGATGAAAAGATGAAAAAAACCTTACTATCATGTGTAGCTGCTGCTGCATTATTGACAAGTGCTCAGGCGGATTTTAGTTTTGGAGATATGTTCAAAGATATGAAAGAAGCTGCCATCAGCATGAGTAAAGATGCAAAAGATTCTGTTGAATCTATGAAGGACGGTGCAGTAGAGACAAGTAAAAGTGCTGAAAGAACCGTGACTAATGTAAGTAAAGATGCGAAAGATTCGGCAGTAAAAGTATCTGATGATCTTAAAACTGCAGAGATATCAACAAGTAAAGATACAAGAGATGCTACAGTCGAACTTGCAGAAGATACAAAAGATTCTATCACAAACACAACAAAAGATCTTAAAGACAGTACAACTATTGCTTCTAAAGATATGAAAGACTCCGCTATATCGGTCTCTAAAGACATGAATGATGCAACTAAAACAATCTCTAATGATTCAAGAGATTCTGTAAAAACGGTTTCAAATGACTCTAGAGATTCTGTAAAAGATGTTTCAGACAATGTCAATGATTCGACTAAAACGATCTCTAACGATACAAGAGATTCTGTGAAAGAAGTTTCTAATGACATGGATGATTCAACAAAAACGATCTCTAATAATGTGAATGATTCTACCAAAACGATCTCAAATGATTCAAGAGACTCGGTGAAAGAAGTTTCTAACGACTTGGACGATACAACAAAAACAATCTCAAATGACTCAAGAGATTCTGTGAAAGAAGTTTCTGACAATGCCAATGATTCTACTAAAACGATCTCTAATGATACAAGAGATTCAGTCAAAGATGTGTCAGACAATGTTGGAGACAGAACACTTTCCAAAGATGAGTATGATGAGTACCTTAAACTTAAAGCTGAGACTAAAAAGTAGTCTCTTTTAACTTCTTCTTCCGAAAAGCTACCAGTCACTTTTGGTAGCTTTTCATTTCTATTGATTAAAAAACATAATTTTAATTTATTTTATATATAAACTTTATGCTATCCTAGTATATTAAGTTTCATTGTAAAAGGATACTCATGAACACCCTAAAAAAAGTCATTCTTAAAAGTTTGTTTCTCTTTATCCCCTCACTACTTTTAGCAACATCACCTCAAGCAAACAATACAACTGCTTCGGCTGAAAAAAATTCTCTTGCTGTTTTTTATACGCTTGATGGCGATGTGCAAGAAACATTTAACAACATTGTAGAAAATAAATTAAAAACCATAGGATTCAATATTACTGACCCCCATAAACGGGTAAATGATCAATATAAGAAAAAGTATGGCTCAACAGTACTGGATGTCCTCAGTTTTATGTCTGTTGTAAATGATACAGATATTCTGCCTCTTTTAAATATTGATCCGCGTATCGCCGGTTTTTCTCCATTTAATATGCTTATCCATAAAAAACTTGATGAAGATGTCACCCATGTAGGACATCTTATGCCTGCTGCTATTTTAGATATGCTTGGGATTGAAGACAAAATCGTGAGAGAGAAGTTCACTGCATCCCTCAAACCACTGGACGAAAAACTGGAGGCTGAATTCAAGGCTGAAGGATTAACATTTATAAAATCTTACAAACCATATAAAAAACTTGCACAAAAAAGAATGATCAACTTTGAATTTGAATTTGATGCTCCCGAAGATATGGAAGATTTTATTGATGAGTTTCAAAACAAATTTGAATTGGCCTTCATAGACAAACATTATCTTATCGCCGGATACCATAACTTTATGGAAGGTACAGATGATGCAGAAGATATTTTGGAAAGTTATGATGCTTTTTGGACATACTCACTTTGTCACCTGGAATACTCTTACAATATGTTTGACAACAAAGGTGCCCACCCTGAAGCAGGTCTTTTTGCCCCCTGTTCCATGTATATGTACATCAAGAAAGGCTCAAACAAACTCGTTGTAGGTATGCCGACACTGGTAAACTGGTCAGATACACTCGGTATCACCGATAAAAAAAGAGTCGGTCTTGTACATCAGCTCGATGAGGAGATCCCTGCTATCCTTACATCACTGGGTATGAAAGCTGTACCGAATGTAAATCCTTTGACACGTGTTGCCCAAACAAACACCCCTGCACCGGCAAAAGAAACTACAGCACAAACTGGCACTAAACCCGTTACTACAGATATGCCTAAAAATACTCTGGCACTTTTCTATACACTAGAGGGAGATAATGTAGAGAAGATCTACAACAAGATCATAGAGGAAGATCTCAAAGCCATAGATTTTGAAGTTACAGACCCGCACCACAGGGTCAATGACCAATACAAAAAGAAATACGGTTCCACCGTTCTTGACCTGCTTAGTTTCCTCTCCGTAGCCAATGACAAAATGGTTCTGCCTCTGCTTAATACAGATCCGCGTATAGCCTCTACAGCTCCATTCAATATGCTCATCCAAAAAAAGCTTGATGAAAAAGTCACCCATGTCGGTCATCTTGTTCCCACGGCTTTCCTTGACATGATTGGTATCAAAGATCAAAAAGTAAGAAATGCATTCACTGCATCATTCGCTCCGCTTAATGCAAAACTGGAAGAAAAATTCAAAGAGTACGGTATAAAATATACCAAATCCTATCTGCCGTATAAGAAACTGCCGGAAAAAAGAATGATGAATTTTGAATATGCATTTGAAACACCGGATGACATGGAAGATTTCATTGATGAATTCCAGAACAGCTTTGAGTTGGCATTCATAGACAAGCAGTATCTGATTGCAGGGTATCACAACTTTATGGAGTCTACTGACGATGCGGAAGATATCTTAGAGGGCTATGATGCATTCTGGACCTATTCTCTATGTCATTTGGAGTTTTCCTATAATATGTTCGACAACAAGGGCGCTCAGCCAAATGCCGGACTCTTTGCTCCCTGTACCATGTACATGTATATCAAAAAAGGCTCCAACAAACTTGTCATCGGAATGTTACGGCTACATAACTGGTCAGACACACTGGGTATTACTGATGAAAAAAGAGTAGGTCTTGTCAATAAACTTGATATTGAAATACCTGAGATATTGACTTCATTGGGTATGAAAGCTATCCCAAATGTTAACCCCTTAACACTTGAGAGCACCAGCTCCCCAAAAGAAGAAACAGTCCAAGAAGAGATCAAAAAAGAAATCGTAAAAACTGTTCCGGCTAAAAAAGAGTCCGCTCCTGCAAAAGTGGCCAAAAAGGCAGAAACTCCTATAGCCAAAAAAGAAAATATAAAAAAATCTGAAGCTGCAAAAACTGAACCAAAATCTAAAAGCCTTATTATAGAAAATGGTGGAGAAACGATCCATATCACTATTCCTGAACCACCGAAAGTACCTTCTGTGATCAAAGTAAGAACCATAGGGGAAGATGACAATGGAGACACAAGATCCATTAAATTCTCTAAACGTGTACCACCAAACTATATCCCACCGGAACAACGTACAAAAGCAGCCAAACCGCAAAATACCAGTACTAATATAGGAGAAGTGAACAAAGGGAAGATCTCTGCCTATCTAAGAGGCAAATTCATGGATGTAGACGCTGCTAAAGCAAAACTCAAAGAAGCAGGTTTCAACATTGTCACAGTGACACCTGTCAATAAAAAAGGAGACCTGATCTCCATTGTATTTACAGATAAAACATTAGTAAAAATGGCAAGCAAACCAAACAGAGGTTTTATGGCTTCGCTGCGTCTTCTGGTCAACAGGAAAGACAACCATATCAGTATTACCAATCCACTCTACATGGCTAAAGCATTCATGCAGCAGGATTTTGATGAAAAAACAGCAAAAGAGACTTTGGCAAAATTAACTTCTGTCTTTAAAGGCATGCTCAATTCAAAAGATATTCTCAAGTTTCAGCTTCTACCAAAATACCAGTTCATGAACGGTATGCCGCATTATGAAGATATGACAGTGGTTGCCAGAGGAGATGACCTTTTGGCAAAGATAAAAAATAATAAAAAAGTTCTTTTTGTACAGAAGTTGGAAAACGGTTCAACTCTCATAGGTATAAAACTGGGAAAAAGAACACAAAAATTCACAGGAAGGATCGGTACAAATAATGCCGGTTTGCTTCCCTACCCTGTTCTCATAGAAAATGGTGAGGCCAAGATCATGGAACCGAAATATTACATCTCAGTCATGTACCCGTTACTTCAAATGTCAGAATTCATGACCATTGCCACAGTACCGGGAGCTATTATTAAAGATTGTGAGAAAGTATTTAAATAAAAAGACTACTTCAAATAGTCTTAGATTTGGAGGTTGTCTCAAAGGAGCTTACTACAAGTAAGTAACTGAGCGAACTCCTTCAAATATGAGGCAAAATAAAAGAACTATTTTGCTTTTTCCAGGTATTTTCCTTCTACTGTATCCACCTTGATCATCTCACCTTCAAGAATATGAAACGGTACCTGTACCACTGCACCGCTTTCAAGTGTTGCAGGTTTCTTACCTCCTTGTGAATCACCTTTGAAATTAGGCGGTGTCTCAACGATTTTAAGCACAACTGTTTGAGGGATCTCTACAGAGATCGCTTTACCGCCATGGAACAAGATCTCTGCTTCCATACCGTCAATCATGAAATCAAATGTCTCTTTCCCTACCTGCTCATGCGTAAGCCCTATCTGATCAAAAGTGGTCGTATCCATGAATTGCAGGAACTCTCCGTCATCGTACAAGAATTGCATTGTTTTCTGTTCAAGTTCAGGTACTTCAAATTTATCACCTGCATGCACTGTCTTTTCAATCACTTTTCCTGTTTGAAGGTTTTTAATCTTCATACGTACGAATGCTGCACCTTTACCCGGTTTGACATGTTGAAAATCTGTTACTTTATAGGGGTTCCCTGTAATTTCGAGTCTTGCACCTTTTTTAATGTCACCCATTCCGATTGTAGCCATAGTTTGTCCTTAAAAATTAATTGAATGATTATAGCAAATGCTTGGTTAAAAGGTTATAGAAGAGAGTAAAGGACACCGAAATGGTGTCCAAAAAAGATTATTTTGTAATAGCGATATTATTTACTTCACAATGATCAGCAACATCAAAATCCATTGCTTTTGTATTGTGCATAAGTACAGGGACAAAGATCAATGAAACAAAGACGGCTGCAACTGTACCGGAGATAAGCGCCACACCTAGTCCACCGAAGACCGGATCACTTGCAAGCAATGCTGAACCGAGGATGATCGCTACAGCAGTCAGTGCGATCGGTTTTGCTCTGGTCGCCACAGCTGTAGCAATCGCCTCTTTTTTCTCCATACCGTGACACTCCATAAGTGATTTGGCAAAGTCTATTAGAAGCAGTGAGTTTCTTGAGCTGATCCCCATCAGCGCAATAAAGCCGATGAGCGATGTCGCTGTCAGGAAGAAGGTCTCACTTGTAAAGAGATTCGCTGCCCAGTGACCTACGATCACTCCGATCAGAGAGAGGAATGAACCTAGCAAGATAATACCACTGATGGCAAAACTTTTATAGTAGATCACCAAAAGCAGAAAGATCAATACCAACGCTGCGATGAATGCTGCACCCAGATCTCTAAACGTATCAAGAGTCACTTTCATCTCTCCATCCCAACGAAGCAGGAATTTCTCTCCGGTTTTTTTGTTTGTAAGATACAGATCAAACATATAAGTTGTAAATCCTGCTTTCTCAATGTCATACTCTTTAGAGAATTTTTCTATCATCACGTCCCTAGCCTCAAGTAGCGGATAGACCTGGGAGACCATATCTGTCTCTGCAATTACATTCACCATACGTGAAAGATCTTTATGCATGATCATAGGATTTGATTTTACTTTACGTAAAGTAACAACTTCACTAAGGGGAACCATCATCCCTCTTTGATTCATAAGGTTCAGTGATGAGAGTTTGCTTCTTAATGCATCTTCATTAGATGAATTTAGACGCTTTGTTTCTTTATCTAATACTAAGAACATCGGGATTTGATCAGGTGCATTTTTAGAGTTCTTATGTGCAATCACCATACCTTCAAATGCCAAATACAAGATATTATTGACCTGTTTTACACTCAAACCACTCCGTGCAATCTTCTCTTTATCAGGAATGAGTTCATATTTATCAAAGATATCATCTGCCATTATATCTACATCGACCAAACCATCTGTCTTTTCAAATATATTGGCTACGTTTGTAGAAATTTCACGTACTTCTTTAAGATTGTCACCATGCACTTCAAGCACAATGGATGCCAAGGTAGGAGGACCTGCCGGTTGTTCTACAAATTTAATGTTGGTACCTTTGACAACCGGGAGACATTTTTCTTTTACAAGCGGTCTTAGTCTCTGTGTCATGAGAAATGAAGGCTCTTCTCTTGTATGTTTATCGGTTAGATTTACAGAGATCTCAGCCACATTTTCAGTACGTTTCATACTCGCACCTTTAACAAGCCCGGCATAATCCAGAGGAATACCCTGCCCCAAAAAAAGCTCCAGGTTCATAATCTCTTTTTCATCTTTCAAAATATCGATCACACACTGACTGACTTTATTCGTCTGTTCTACAGAGCTTCCCGTAGGTGTATCAATATAAACAGAAAAGGTATTGTCACTTTTCCCCGGCAGCATCTTTGCAAGTACCAGTTTTGAAGGGAACATCAATAAAGATGTGAAAAATGCTACAGCTGTCAATATAATGACCAACGTTTTTTTTGTTTTGCTATTGAGGATATTATAGATGAACTTTTGTAATCCTTTCATTATTTACCCCCTTTATGATGATGTCTGTGTTTAGGTTTTTTTAAGAGTTTTAAACTTAGATACGGTGTAAAGATATAGGCAACAAAGAGTGATGCTATCAAAGCAACAGGTACATTATACGGAATCGGTTTCATAAATGATCCCATCATCCCCCCTACAAATGCCATAGGCACCATGGTTAAAATGATCGCAAGGGTTGCAACATTGGTCGGAGCCCCGATCTCATCTGTTGCTTCTACCAATATCTCATCCATCTCTTTATCTTCTACCTCGTGACTATGCAGATGCCTATGAATATTCTCAATTACAATGATCGCTGCATCTACCAGTAATCCCAGTGAGAGCAGGAAGGCAAAAAGTGTGATCCTGTTGATCGTTTGACCTGAGAGATAAGCAATAAAAAGTGTGATCGCCAAAATAGCCGGTACCGTAAAGGTAACAATAATAGATTCTTTCCAACCTAAAGCAAAAACCAACATAAGCGCAATAATCAGAATAGTGATCATAAGATGGTGCATTAATTCATTGACTGCCTCATCTGCTCTTACTCCATAGTTTCTCGTGATCAAATATCCAACACCCTCTTTCGCAAACTCTTTTTCATGTTCTTTAAGTACTTCTACTACATCATCTGCTACAAATACCGCATTGGTTCCTGCAAGTTTTGCAACAGTCAATGTGATCTGATTTTTCTCCATCCCTAACTTTGAACTATTCTCATCTTCTTTAAAGCGGATTTTAGCCGTTTGGAAATTTTGTATATCCACTCCTTCTGTCACAGAAGCGACATCCCTCAGATAGATCGGGGAACCCATGTATTGGGCAACAATCACAGAACCGACATCATCTACACTCTCTATAGCATTTTTTACGCCGAATATTACTAATTTATTCTCCTTGGTTCTACCTTTTACATCCGGTACATCTACAGCTACAGACTGTACTGCCTGCATGATCTGCCCCAAAGAAAGGTGATATGCTGAGAGCTTTCCCATATCTACTTCAATGTTATATTGTGCTTTTCTTGCACCTTTGAGTGTCGTTTTTGCTACATTATTTACAGCGTTGAGCTTTTGCTGCACTTTACGCACCATATCAAAAAGTTTAATATCATCAACATTGCTACCTTTTTTGGCATAAAAAGCGACTGTGATAATGGGGATATCAATATCAATATCAAAAGGTTTGATCAGTGGTTGCATAACACCTTTAGGCATTTTATCCATATTCTGCATGACTTTATCATAAAGTTTCAGGTTTGAATCTTCCCTGTTCTCTCCAATATAATACATAACGTTGACAATCCCTACATTGTCCATTGCCATACCGTAAATATGTTCGATACCTTTTACCTCTCTAAGTTTACGTTCCAAAGGATTGACAATAATATTTTCTACTTCGCGCGGACTTGCTCCCGGCATCGCAACAATAACTGCCCCTCCGGAGATGGCAATCTGAGGGTCTTCTTCTCTGGGCATAATATTGAGTGCGAGATAACCCATAATAAGTAAAAAAGCACCCAATACGGCTGTCAGCGGATTTCGTAAAAAACCTTTTGCCAATTTACCTGCATAATCTGTTACTTGATACTCGTTTTTTGTTTCCATTATTATGACCTAATAAAAATTTTGGCATACATACCCGGATAGACAGACTTCCCTTTAAAATCAAATTCTATCTTGATTTTGAACTTATGTGTCATCGGATTTGAACTGGGGATAATAGAGCTTATCTTTCCTGTAGTTGAGAATCCGAGCGAAGGGATCTCTACATTTACTTCTTTGCCTAAGTTAATATATTTCAACTGTGTTTCCGAAATTTCCGCAATGATCTTCAAACGGCTCAGATCCGTAAGTATTACTGCCGGCATGCCGGGGATCGCCATTTCACCTTCATTTACCTTTTTTGCTACGATCACACCGTCATTTGGTGCTTTGATCTTCAAATAGTTATATTGGTTCAACACTTCTTGTTTCTTTGCCAAGGCTTGTTTTACCTGTTCCTCTGCAATAGTCACCATATCTTTTAAATTTTTTGCTGCAAGTTCCAAAGTCTCCAACTCATATTTTGAAACCATTTTCTTTCTATACAGTCTCTGATGACGTGCAAGATTTGTCAAAACATTGTTATATTGGTTCTTATTCATTTGAAGTGCCAGTCTTGCCTGAGAAATACCAAGCTCTACCTGTCTCTCTGCAGACTCTATCTCTTTAGAATCTATCTCATAAAGCAGCTGACCTTTTTTAACGATATCCCCTTCACTTACTGCCATATTTTTCACATATCCCATATAGCGGCTGGTCATCATTTTCTGATTATCGGAAACTACCGATCCGCTCAGATCAATATCTATCGCACCTGCTGTTGTCAGCAGTGCCAGGGTAATTAGTGTAATAATTTTTTTCATGATTCCTCTCCTTTGGTTGTCGTACTGTTCGTTTCTGTTTGTTTTACTACTTTTTCAATATTGTAAACACTCGCACTCTTTTGTTTATTGATCAATGCTTCCAATTCAAATATTTTTGTATTTCTAGTGTTTTTGGCAGTCAATAGTTTTAAAAGTACTTCAAGTTCCTTGGACTGCTTGATCAACACATCTGAAATCGAAACCATCCCCTCTTTATATCGTGCTCTATAATTTTCATACACTTTTTTAGCAAATCTTAACTGTTTTTTATAATTGTTGATATCCGCATTTGCACTCAACACTTCTGTTTTTAATTTCTTCGCTTTCAGTGCGATACCTTTTTTTGCCAATTTCACCTGATCATTGACCATCAGATAATTCACTTTGGCTTTTTCAAGGTTCGCTGTATCAATACCACCGTTAAAAAGATTCCATTTGACCTGTACTCCTACCGTATAGGCATCTTTATCAAAAAAATCATTCCACAGTACATTATCTGCACTGCTATATTCAGCAAAGGCACCTACTTCTGGCAAGAAATTCGCTTTCTCGACATTGAGTGCCATTTCAGTGATCTGTAGACCCAAAAGTGCTTTTTGAATATCTATATTATTTGCTTCAAGACTCTTTTTACTGACACGAGGCATAGGTGCTATATCATTCATTCTTTTGATTGAACTTACCTCTGTATTGAGTAAAAATGAAAGAAACTGATAGGCAAGCTCACGATTGAGTTTTGCCTGGTTATACATACTTTGAGCCTCAGCTTTACGTGCCTGTACTTCAAGAATATCTATATTCTTTGCATACCCTTCTTTTTTCATATTTCTGACAATAGATTCCAATTTCCCTATATTTCGAATGATCTTGGAAAGATTCGAGATATAATGTTCTACCAAAGAGATATCATAAAAAGCTTTTTTGGTTTGAAATATTTTCTCATTCAGCAATTTACGTGTATCAAATTTGCTCATGCGATACAGTGAATCCGTAATACGTCCATATTCTGTCAATTTTCCACCAGTATAAAGCGGAAGCATATAGGAAAATTTTGTTTGGAAATGGTTTCTTGAACCAGGATAATTCAGATCATTTGGTTGAACTTGTAATAATCCGCTCATATCTGAAGGCATCTGCCCTTGTGATGCACCACCTATAGCTTGACCTAATGGTGTTAAAAACTCATTGAATCCAAAATCTCCAAAGTTTGCTTCACGGCTTTGCAATTTAAAACCAAAAACATTTCCTGCATCATTGGAACGCATTCCCATAACCGTTACATCCAGTTTACCGTAGTTATGTCCCTTTGCCGCTTTTGCTTCATACGCTTTCATCTGTTCATTAAAACGGGCAATTTTCAGTTCTAAGTTATCTTTTTTCAAAATATTGATCGCACGGTTAAGTGTTAAATTCTTTACACCTGCAAAAAGAGGTAAAGTAATGATCAATAATAAAAAGGCTCTTTTGATAAACATGATATAAACTCCTGATATAAAAGATTTATTATAGCACAAGATACAGCACTACACTGTACTACAATAGTATAGCCGCGATTATATCTAATTGAATTTAATTTAATGATTAAAAATGTTATTTTGTATCAGTAATTTTGAATAAAAATGGAGAATCTTATTTTTCGCGAGTACTTTACCCGCGAAAAGTGTTTTTGTAGCTTATAGTGTAGCGTGACTGACACTGATACATGCTTCAAGTGAAGAGAGTGCTTCCAGTACCTCTTTTGTTACTTGTCCGTCAACACGTACAACCGCAAGTGCCTGCTGTTTACTGTCACGTCCCAGTCTAAAGTCAGAAATATTCAATCCTTTCTCTGCCATGATCTGCCCCACATTACCGATCACACCCGGGGTGTCCGTATTTCTGAAGAATACCATTGTACCCTTTGGTTCAACATCAAGAATATAGTCATCTATCTCAATAATACGCTGAACAGTATCATCAAATACTGTACCCGCAATCGTGATCGTACCATCCTGTGTAGTCAATTTGATCGAAACTTTATTAGTAAATCCGCTGATATTCGGTTTTACCTCTTTTGTGATCTCTATACCTCGTTCTTGTGCAACAAATTCAGCATTCACATAATTGACCTGATCTCCTAAGGACTCTGTAAGTACACCCACTGCCGCAAATGTTCCCATAGACTCTACATAATCACTTACAGGACCTTTTGCTGTCACTTTAATGGATTTTACTGCACTTCTCATGATCTGTGCAGAGAGATGTCCCATTTTTTGGACAAGTTCCAAATAAGGTCTCACAAAATCAGGCAGTTCATTCTCTTTGATCGGAAGATTCAATGCATTTGGATAAGCGATGCCTTTTGCCGCAGAAATAGCATTCTCCGCTGCCTGAATTGCAATATTTCTCTGAGACTCTTTAGTGTTGGCACCAAGGTGCGGTGTCACTGTCACATTATCAAGATCAAGCAACGGGTGATCCGTTGCAGGTTCTTTATTAAATACATCGATCCCCGCCATAGCGATCTTGCCAGTTTTCAAGCCCTCAAGAAGTGCATCTTCATCGTAAAGTCCGCCTCTTGCACAGTTTATGAGGATCACACCGTCTTTCATCTTGGCGATCTCTTCTTTGCCTATCATACCGATCGTCTCTTGATTCTTAGGTGTATGGATCGTGATGATATCACACGCCAGAATGTCTTCAAAATTCTTTGTATACGCAATATCAAGATCTGTTGCTTTACTTGAATCAATATAAGGGTCATATGCGATCACATCCATTTCAAATGCTTTTGCTCTTGTTCCTACGCGTGAACCGATGTTACCAAAACCGATGATCCCAAGCTTCTTATCTTTAAGCTCTGTTCCGTACCAGTCTTGTCTTCTCCATACACGGTCAAGTTTAAGGTTGTTATGGGCATAAGGAAATGTTCTCACACAAGAGAGCATATGTGTCATCGTAAGTTCCACTGCCGCGATCGTGTTGGCAGTAGGTACATTCATGATAACAATACCCTGTTTGCTTGAACCGGGAATATCCACATTATCTACACCGACACCAGCACGTACAACTGCCGTGATCTTTTTTGCTGAAGCTAAAAATGCTTCATCTACATCCGTAGAAGAACGTGTAATAGCCACATCTGCCAACGGGATGATTTCAGATACAAGTTTGTCTTTTGGTTCATCAGCTGCATTAATAAGTTCAATTTCACTATCATTCGCCAAAATATCTAATCCGCTTTGATGAATATGGTCACAAACAACAATTGTCTTTTTTGACATGTAAAAACCTTTTATTTTTATTTACTACCCAAAAATAGGTGAAGAGATACGGATAAGCCGTATAGTACCCATATTTAAATGACTAAAGGGAAAACCCTTAGTGCAACTATATGGGTGATCAAAATTAAAAAGAGACCGGAGTATCTTTTTTTATTTTGAAAAATTTAGTAACTTACTTTTTAAATTTATCACCAAATGCATCACCTAAGGTCATGCTGTCATCTTGATCTAAATTAAGTTGCTCCATCGCTTCTCTCTCTTCTTGACGCTCAAGTCTTTTTACAGAAACTCTGATTCTGTCAGAATTGGCATCAATAAAGCTGATGACACCTTTGATCTCTTGACCTTTTTCGATCTCGTCAAATTTAAGAGGATGAAGGTCTTCTGTTCTGATCAATGCATCTACATTATCTTCAAGTGCAATAAATACACCGAAATCTTTTTTATCTTTCACTGTACCCGTTACGATAGAACCGTTTTTGTGTGTCTCGGCAAATGCTTTTACAGGTGAAGCTTCAAGTGCTTTTTTAGAAAGTGATATTTTACCGGCATCTCTGTCGATCTTAATGATCTTCACTTCTACTTCATCACCCACTTTAAGTTCAGATTTTGCATTTTTAGATTTATCCCAAGAGATCTCTTGATTATGGAGAAGCCCCTCAACAGCTCCTACTCTTACAAATGCACCAAAGTCAGTAATAGATGTTACAGTACCTGTTACCACATCACCTACTCTGTTAGATGCAGTAAATGCATCCATCGGTTTTGGAAGAAGGTTTTTGAGACTTACTCTAAGTCTTCTGCCCTCTTTATCGATTTCGATCACTTCAACATTGATCTCTTGATTATTTTCTAAATAATCTTTAGGATGTTTAACATTCTTATCCCAGGAGATTTCAGATACATGAAGGAATGCTTCAAGATCTTCACCAAGGTCAACAAATACACCATATGGTTCAATGTTGGAAACTGTAGCAGTTACTGTGTCACCTACACCGATGATCGCATCAATATCCGCCCAAGGATCAGGATTTGCATCTTTAATAGAAAGAGAAAGGTGTCTTTTCTTTTTATCATATTCAAGAGCGATAACATTTACTTCATCACCTTCAGCAAAATATTTAGATGGATTAACCGGTCCTTTATGAGAGATCTGCGAGTAGTGAACAAGACCGTCCATACCGCCAACATCTACGAACATACCGTAAGAAGTGATCTTCTTGATCGTTCCGACTACAGGTTCTTTGTTTTCAAGTAATGCCCCTACGATCTCATCAGTCTTAGCTTTATCTCTTTCGATAAGTTCTTTTCTGGAAACAACTACGCTTCCTTTATCTTTATCTACTTTAACAATAACCGCTTTTACTTTTTTACCGATCGGATCTACTTTAGAAGAAAGGTAAGAAAGTGTTCTCGGCATAAAGAATTCAAGACCGTCAACTTCAACAACATATCCACCCTTGTTTTTCTTAGTTACCACACCTTCGATGATGTACTCTTGCTCTTCATCATACTCAGCGATGAATTCATTCAATGCTGCTCTGGCCTGAGCTGCTTTGTAAGAAATACGCCCTCTTCCCTGGTTAAGAACCTCTATCTCGTCACCTACTTTAAATGTAGCATTTCCCTCTTCATCCTTGATCTCATCAAGAGAAAGATTCGCATCTCTGCCACCACCGATGTCAACAACAACAAGATTGTCTTTTTCATCTATTTTAACGATCGTACCTGTTACCAGGTCACTTCTTGACTCTGATTTTTTGAACGACTCCTCGAGCATCGCCTCAAAATCTACTTCTTCTATTTCGATATCTTCGAACTTCATACCTATCCTTATGTGTACACAAATTTTGCGTTATTATACCT